>PVBE012200855.1_pt1 | contig 13261 bp, 10 predicted proteins | sample 1631181 | NCBI WGS metagenome assembly PVBE01 (sample SAMN08397723, study PRJNA350692) | Marine metagenome, whole genome shotgun sequencing project. | isolation source: water | place: Pacific Ocean | collected 2012-04
CACCGTGAATTGAACACCATGTATGATTTTTTCACACAGGTTCAATGGGATGTGATCGACCAAGCACTTGACTGTTATGCTCAATCTCAACCATATGAGGGAGCAGAGGAGGACACCCACCAGGTTCGTGATGCCATGTATACTCTACTGAGAGCAGCGTATTAGGACAGTCAACAAACTGGACTTTTTTACAACTGTATATAACAAAACCCCATAATAGGGGTTTTTTCTTTGGTATGATATGGGAGTAAACATCGGAATCAATTCCTATGACAGCATCTGCTAAAGCACCTACGGTACGCAAGACCAGAACTCGCAAACCAAAGGCAACAGCAGTAAAGAGACAAACCGTTGAACTCTCAGGGGGTGATCTACCAGAGGCAAACAAAACACCTCTGAAGAAAGTCTCCAAAAAATCAGCAGCACCCAAAGCACCAAAACGCCCAAGTGCAAGAGGACTGATTACCCCCCAACGCTATCTTCAGGATGTAAAGCAAAGATGGGCAATTCATGAGTATGAAATCAATGCACTGGTTTCTGATCTTGTAAAAGGATTCAACCTTGTAAGACCCCACGCTCTTCAACTTGTAGAACAGGCAAAACCAAAAGTTCAGCAGTTGGTCGAACTTCCTTCAAAATTGGCAACCAGCAACCAATTCAAATAATGGCACACTCAACCCCCAACCTCTGGGGGTTTTTTAGTATAATGAATACATCCACCAATAGGAGCATCAATGCAACTAACCCCAATTGCTTCCAACCAGACAGAGGTAGAAACACCCGACGCACGGATTTTGTTTTCATACCGCACACCTGTTGCAGCATACATCTTCGGTGAAGGATTTGTAAAGACTGAGAAATTCTGGTCTGTAACGACCTCCCGCCATATCAACAAGTGGTTTAAAGATGGGCATGATGTCCTACCAGAATTTAAAGAGGTTCCTCAATCACGTTTGGATTCTTTGGTATGAGAAAAGTTGATCGTTACACCAGAGCAGGGCAGAGTGGAAAAGAAATCACTTGCCCTGATTGCTCCACAGTTTCCAAGGTCTACCATTTTAGTTGGTCGGCACTCTACTGCACAGGGTGTAGTGGATACATAGAAAAATCAAGTTGGGAAGTGCCAGTTTCTTAAACCGTCCACTTTCCATTCTATTCGTAGGGTTCCTCCCTTATAATAGTTCTATACACAAAAACATTCATCATGCCATTTTCTGAAACCGAACAGTACGCAGTAGACACGTTCAACGATCTACAGAATCAGGTTAAAGCATTCGGTCTCCACAATTTTGATAGGGAGGAGAGACTGCTATTCAAAAAAGGAAGGCAACTTTTAGAGGATGCAAAGAAAGCAGCATCTGCTAAAAAGACACCTTACACGGATGAAGAAACAGAGTGCCTGTTGAATGCGTACTTACTGAATCAGGCAGACATGGAAAACGCACGGGCAGTTTTCTTCAAGTTCTTCCCAGAGACAAAACACAGTACTGCATCCGTTTGGCAGAAAATCAGCAGAATCAGAACGTTAGATAATCAGTTCCCCGACGACACCAAGTGGGATACTGATCAACAGATTCGTGGGATCTGCAGACAGTACAATTCGTACCATAGCGTTAAGAGGTTTGCAGTATGAGATTGATTATGGCAAGCGACCTCAAAAGCAGGGGTCGTAAATGGGTTACTCTTTCCAATACGGGAAACTATGTAACCGATCAACCCGCACTCCCAACCGTTGAACTTGCAGGTTATTGGTCTCCTCATCATACAGGTTCTTCACTTCCTAAGTGTCCTGTATCAGGTTACATCTATGAACCATGAAAGTTTATTCGTTCGTGGAACAGCAGTCCCCCGTTGATCGGGGGTTTGTTTATGCCCCCCCGTATATAAAATCCATAGGTACCATTAAGCTATAAACGACCCGATTCGAGAGGTAAATATTGAACATTATACATAAAGTCAAATACTCTACGAAACCTTAAGGAGAATTACATGATATGCAAAAAAATTCCGCAGAAAATTTTTCGCCCGTAGAAGTCGATCCTATAACTGGAAACTTTATGATTGATTTACCTGAGTGGATGGTTAACGATATGGGTTGGTATGAAGGAACTGTGCTACAATTAGACTTATCCGATCAGGATGAAATAATTTTATCAGAAAAGAAAGATGGTTAAAGACACTGAAACTGTATATCATTTCTATGCAAAGGATGAATGCATACTACATTCAGTAAAAGAAGAGGATTTTAGAATAACTTGGATTACACTTAAAGCAATGGTTGGTCTAATGCATACATCATATAAAGAAGAAGACTTATCATATACCGAAGTAAAAGAAATGCATAAAGAAAAACCCTCTTTAGATGAACATTCTTATTGATTGACAACCACTATATAATAGTGTATGATGTGTATGTAACAGTTACGTAATTATGGCTAAAGGATTTACCGTTAAAGCAAAGACCCCTGTCAAGTCTAAACCAAAGAAGGAAGAATGGGATTATGCTTTAGCAAGACAATTAATAAAAGGAAAAACAGTAGTATTCTGTTTACCTGGTAGAGGTGTAAGTTATATCTTTTTAAAGTCATTCGTTCAACTATGTTTTGATCTAGTACAAGCAGGAGCAAGTATTCAGATTTCTCAAGACTATAGTTCAATGGTGAACTTTGCAAGATGTAAGTGTTTAGGAGCAAACGTTCTTCGTGGTCCTGATCAGATACCTTGGGATGGTAAATTAAAATATGATTATCAATTATGGATTGATAGTGATATTGTTTTCAACTCTGAGAAGTTCTATCAATTAGTATTGATGTCTGTACCAGAAGAAGCAGTCACTAGAGAAGATGTAATTCAGGAAATAATTGATAAGGATGGTAATCCAGTATTAGATGCAGACGGAAACGTATCAAAACAGAAAGTTGGAGAGAAACTTAATGTTGATCCAACTAAGGAAAGATCTATCTGTGGTGGTTGGTATTGTACTGAAGATGGTCATACTACTTCAGTTGCACACTGGTTGGAGGAAGATGATTTCCGCAACAATGGTGGAGTTATGAATCATGAAACTCTTGAAACTATACAGAAGAGACGCAAACCTTTTACAGTAGACTATACAGGTTTTGGATGGTTACTGATTAAAAATGGAGTATTTGAGCATAAGGAAATGCCTTATCCATGGTTCGCACCTAAGATGCAAGTCTTTGATTCAGGAGAAGTGCAGGATATGTGCGGGGAGGATGTATCTTTCTGTCTTGATGCGAAAGAAGCAGGTTTTGAAATCTGGTGCGATCCTCGTATTCGTGTAGGACATGAAAAGAGTAGAATTATTTGATATCAAGGTGGGCGGGAAACTCGTCTACCAAGACTTAACTGAGGAAGAATACTTCGATACTATGATGGATCTTTCTCAGAAATTTTATAGCGAGGGAACCCCTCGACCTGAAACACTTGAAACAGTAAGACATTAACTTATGGCAAACAAAATCGAAGCACACCCGAAAAAATCTCGGCAAGGAAGAGGAAAACACTCAAAATTTGCTGCATCCTCGCGTAACTCGGCTCGTAAAAGATATAGAGGACAGGGTAAAAAATGAAGAATCTGCTCTTTATATCGGAAGATAAAGAAAGGGCACTCATCCAAGAGATGACCTATAGGATAAAAATGGCGAATTTGCCTATTAATCCTTCTGATACCTGCTTTTTAATGGTCTCTCCTGATTATTCTGCTATAGTAACGCAACATCTCTCTCATTCGCTTTCAGTGGATAGGGAGATTTTTCATGTTGAAGCAGTTAATGTACCCTTTCCTGATGAAGATATACGAGAATATCGTACTGAATTTACTCAAAACTTCATGAAATGGCAGAATAGATGGGATAAATTCGTCTTAATTGAAGCAGGAGTAATTCGTGGAAGTAACTATACTTGGATGTGTGATGTTATGACTAAGGCATCAGGTGCTGATATATGGTCTGTTGCTCTTTGTGAGAACATACATAGTAGTTTTAAGAGCGATTTTGTATCTTTATACTATGATAATGAGCAATTTGACCTCCATTTTTGGTGGGAACAACCAAATAATCATTGGCCTTTCTAACTTATTGTAAAACCATGCTAAATACAATGAAGAAGTATTGTATAAATCATTGTATAAATGCCTGATCAATTAGTATCACGAGGATTTAGAGATATAAGTTTATCTTTTGAACCACACCCTGTTACAAAAGACCTAGTTGTATTGAAAGATACTGCGTGTATTCGTAAATCAGTAAGTAATATCGTTCAAACTATTCGTGGAGAAAGATTTTTTGATAGTCTCTTCGGATCAAATGTTCGTAAATCATTGTTTGACTTCGTCGATTTTGCTACAGCATCGGTAATTGAACGTGAAATTAAAGAATCAATACTTAATTTTGAGCCAAGAGTATCCAATTTAAGAGTTAAAGTAGACGCACAACCAGATGATAATGCTTTTGAGGTACATATTTCGTTTGCGTTAGTTGGATTATCGGCACCAGTACAAAATTACACATTCCTATTAGAAGCAACAAGATAATATGCCTTTTACTAAATTTACAAACTTAGATTTTGATCAAATCAAGACCCAGTTAAAAGATTATCTGAGAGCAAACTCTACTTTTACTGATTTTGATTTTGAAGGATCCAACTTTTCGGTTCTTTTAAACACTTTAGCATATAATACTTACATAAATTCGTTTAATGCGAATATGATTGTTAATGAATCTTTCTTAGATTCTGCAACTTTGAGGGAAAATGTTGTCTCTTTAGCAAGAGGAATAGGATATGTTCCTCGTTCTAGAACAGCTGCTAGGGCAAGTATACTATTAGATGTAGAATGTTCTACAAGTTTACCATCAATAACACTTGAAGCAAGAGGACCTGTGTGTGTTGGTGCAACAAATGATAGTTCTTATATATTTTCAATACCAGAAACTATTACTACATCAGTAGTAAATGGTAAAGCACAGTTTGGAACCATTGAAAATCCAGTTTTAGTGTATCAGGGATCGCTTTTAAGGAAGAAATTTAAGGTTGATGGTAGTTTAGATCAACGTTTTTTACTTGATAACTCATTTATAGACATACAAACCATCGTTGTTACGGTAAGAGGTGATGGAGAAACTGGTCCTGGGAGAGAATATTCTCTCGTAGACAACATTATTGGCATTGATAGCGATTCAGAGATATATTTAATTCAAGAAGTACAAGATGAAAAGTATGAATTACTCTTTGGTGATGGTATTTTTGGTAAAAAATTGGAAAATGGTACAGAAATATTCATTTCTTACATAGTTACAGATGGATCAGGAGGTAATGGTGCTGCTAATTTCTCTTTTTCAGGTACATTTAAAGACAATTTAAACAATCCTGTTACTGTAACAACAGCAAAATTAACCACACTTACAAAAAGTACAAGTGGAACAGACATAGAACCAATAGAATCTGTTAAATATTTTGCTCCAAGACTGTATGCTGCACAATTTAGAGCAGTTACAGCAAGAGATTATGAGGCAATTATACAAAACATCTACCCAAACACCGAATCTATCTCAGTTGTAGGTGGTGAAGAGTTAGATCCACCTGAATTTGGTACTGTTAAAATCAGTATTAAACCAAAAAATGGCGATTTTGTGTCTGATTTTGATAAAGATTTTATTTTAAGTAAATTAAAGAGTTATTCATTAACAGGAATCAACCAAAAACTTGTTGATATTAAAATTCTTTATGTTGAAGTGGATTCTTCAGTCTATTATAACTCATCTCAAGTTACAAATGTTAATAATCTAAAAACAAATGTTGTAAATGCTCTCCAATCTTACTCAGATTCAGTAGAATTGAGTAAATTTGGTGGTAGATTTAAATATAGTAAGATTTTGAATGTAGTTGATGATGTAGATCGCTCTATAACCTCTAATGTTACTAGAGTTATAGTCAGAAGAAATTTAAGAGCACTTATAAATCAAGAAGCACAGTATGAATTGTGTTTTGGTAACAAATTCCATGTAAATCCTGCAGGATTTAACATAAAAAGTAGTGGATTTAAGATTGTTAACGAATCAGACGTTGTTTATTTGACAGATATTCCAAACCCAGACAAAAAGAAAGGTGTTCTTTCAATTGTTAAACCAATCGAAGAAACTGGAGAAAATAGAGTTGTTATAAAATCTGCAGGTGTTGTTGATTATGAAAAAGGAGAAGTTATTTTATCAACGACTCTAATTACAAGTACTGTTGTAGCAGATGATGTCATTGAAATTCAAGCATTCCCAGAATCCAATGATGTAGTTGGATTAAAAGATTTATATCTTGAGTTTGATGTTTCAAAAAGTACGATAAATATGGTTAAAGACACAATATCTTCAGGTGAGAAGATTTCTGGCGTTGGATTTAAAGTAACATCTAGTTATAGCAACGGAGAGCTAAAAAGAGGATAAATATGATACAAACTGGTATCGAATCGAGAGTAAAGGTTCATCAACTGATAGAGGGACAATTACCTGAGTATATTTTAGATCAAAGTCCTAAGACAGTAGAGTTATTTCAACAATACTACCGTTCTCAGGAGTATCAGGGAGGTCCTGTCGATTTAGTTGATAATCTTGATCAATATTTAAGTCTTGACCAATTAACACCACAGGTTGTTGTAGGTGTTACTTCCCTTACTGCATCTGTAACCTCAATAGGTAAGACTGTAAGTGTTGAAAGTACAAGAGGATTTCCTAATGAGTATGGTCTTTTAAAGATAGATGATGAGATAATTACATACACTGGTTTAACTACTAATACATTTACAGGATGTGTTCGTGGTTTTAGTGGTATAACATCATATCATAATATTCTTGATTCAGAAGAGTTAGTATTTAATACTTCAACTAGTGCAAATCATGATAATGAATCTCCAGTACAAAATTTAAGTTCTTTATTTTTAAAAGAGTTTTATAAAAAAGTAAAATACTCTCTTGCACCTGGGTTAGAAGATGTAAATTTTGTTCCAGAATTAGATGCTGGTAATTTTATAAAGGAAGCAAGGTCATTTTATCAAGCAAAAGGTACAGAAGAATCATTTAGAATACTCTATAAAGTTCTTTTTGGAGTAACACCTTCTGTTATCGACTTAGAAAAGTATTTGTTAAAACCATCTGATGCTGAATACATCAGAAGAGAAGTTGTTTTAGTAGAAAAAATAACAGGAGACGTAAATCAATTAGTAGGGCAGACAATTTATAGCAAGTCTAATCCTAGAACAAAAGCAGCAATATCTGAAATTGAAATAGTAACTAGAAACAATAAGACTTATTATAAGTTATCATTATTCATTGGTTACAGTAATAAGGATCTTATAGAAGGGGAGTTTCAAGTAACTCCAAATACAAAATCAATAACTAATGTTTCAGCTGGATCTTCTGTAATTACTGTTGATTCTACTGTTGGATTTAATGGATCTGGTACTATTATAAGTGGCATTAACACCATAACATATACTGATAAGACTCTAAATCAATTTTTAAATTGTTCTGGTATTGATAATCCTATTACAGCAACTGATGATATTAGATCAGATGATATTATATTTGGTTATGAGAATGGAGATGTTACAAAACCAGTTAATTTAAGAGTAGCAGGAATAATATCTGATTTAAAATTAGCAAAAGATGCAGGTCTTGCATTACCTAATGAAAAAATTAGAATTAAAGAATTAGGAGATATAATTAATAATCCAGGCATTGCCTCCGATAGAACAGATAAAGAAAGATTTGCCAATTCATGGGTTTATAATACTAGTTCTACTTTTGAGTGTTCTGGTATTAATACAAGCACAAAACAATTAACCCTAAAATCTTCAATTGATAATGCATTTTTAAAAATAGATGATCGTGTTGATATTATAAACGATATTACTAAAAATGTAGAAGTAGAAAATGCTAAAGTTACTGCTATTGATTCTTCACTTAAACAAGTAACTTTAGAGTTTGTTGGATTCTCTACTGATGAGAGTATCCCACACGCCATCAGAAGGGTTCCTAAAAAGACTACAAGTCAATTTGTACCTCTACAATATTCAGACCTTTTTGCGGACGTACAGAACGTTTATAGCGAAGACCTAGATTATGGATTCTATGGCGAAGAGTTTATGTATGTTGCATCTAACTCTCTCCCATCATACACTTTTAGACAAGATACTACACCTTCAACACCATCTATAGTGGTTGGAACTGGTATAACTTTTATTGGTGCAGGAAACACTGAATCTAATGCTATACAAACAGAGGTAGGAGAATTAGCATATTCTATTGTTAATTTCCCTACAGAGGTCCCATTCTTAACTGGTGATGAAGTTGTTTATGAACCAGAAACTACCGCAATCACAGGATTAGATACAGGTAAATCATATTATGTTAGAGTATTATCTAACAAGCAACAGATTAAATTATATGCATCTAACTCTTTTATTCAAGGGGATTTAAATCTTGAATTTGAACCTTTACTTGTTGGAATTGGTGGTAAACATACTTTTACTGTAAAATCCGTACATCAAAAGCAAATTCAACCACAAAAACTTCTTAGAAAGTTCCCATTAATACCTAGAGAGAATGATGGGACAGATACCACAACTGAAACTGTTGGTATGATGGTAAATGGTGTTGAAATTAAGAATTATAGGTCTAAAGATAAGATTTATTCAGGGCCATTACTTTCTGCGGATGTATTAAATTCAGGAACTGGATATGATGTTATAAATCCACCAGTTATTGAAGTTGCTAATACTGGATCAGGAACAACAGCACTAGTAACACCTGTTCTTAGTGGATCAGTTGAGAAGATTTTGGTAGATCCTCAGACAAGAGAGTTAGATAAAGTTCTTTCCGTTAGTATAACTGGTGGAGGTCCTGGTGATGGTGTTGCTTTAGAACCAGTTGTTGAAGATAAGTTTTTAAATGCTAGTTTTGATGCTAGATTATTAACATTTGGTGGTGGTATAGGAGAAAATGCAGAAACTATTACATTTTTGGGGGATCATAACTTTACTGATGGAGAGGAAGTTGTATATCGAACAGAAGGTAATGTTGCATTAGGTATTGGAACATTTGCTGCTTCTAATGCGGATCAGAATAGATTTTTAGTTGAAAATACAAAATATATCGCAGAATTTGTAAACTCACAAACAGTTAGATTATATTTTTCTAAAAGTGATTTCCAAGCAGGAATCAATACAATTGGATTTACTACTACTTCTAATTCTGGTATTCATAGATTTAGAACATTTAATGGTAAGAAGACTTTAAAATCAATTAAAGTTATTGAAGGTGGTTCTAATTATCAAAATAGACAGTTAAATGTTAAAGCAGTTGGTATTTCAACCATAGATCATCTCATTAATTTTAAAGATCATGGATTTAAAGAAGGAGATTTAGTTGAATATCAAAATACAGGAACTGTTATATCTGGATTAGTTACTACTAATCAATATTATATCTTTGAAAAGAATAAAGATCAATTTAGGGTTGCAGATGCTGGTATTGGTGGAACTATTACAGATAATTATGATAGTAGACTTCATATTAAACTAGACTCTGTTGGGTCTGGATACCACCAATTTAAGTATCCAGATATAAAGTTAAACATTAATGTTTCATACGGTTCTGGAACCTCTGGGGTTATTACAGCAACACCTTATGTTAGAGGTAATATTATAGATTCTTATCTATATGAAACTGGTACAGGTTATGGAAGTACTACATTAAATTTTGAAAGATCCCCAGGTGTTACCATTAAAAATGGTAAGGGAGCATCTTTATATCCTGTTGTTGTAGGTGGTAAATTAATAAGAGTCGATGTTAGATCAAGAGGAAGTGAATATTTCTCTATTCCTGAATTGGCAGTAAATGGAAATGGAACAGGTGCAGTCGTTCGTCCTGTTATTGTTAATGGGCAAATAACTGAAGTAGTTGTTATCTCGGAAGGAACTAATTATACCCAAGAAAAAACTAGTATTAGTGTTACACCTGCAGGTAGAAATGCTAAATTCTCTACAAAAATTAGATCTTTAACATTAAATGATGGTGTAAGATATGGATCTGAATATTTACATCCTACTCTTAAGAGGGGTTTAGAATATGTTAATATTTCATATTCAAATGAAATAGCATCTGGAGAATTCAATGATACAGGATCAACACACTCTCCAATAATTGGATATGCTTATGATGGGCATCCAATATATGGTCCTTATGGATTTGTAGATCCTCTTGATAGTTCATCAGGTATACAAGTATTAAAAACTGGTTATAAATTAGATTCATCTACTGTTGTAGATCGTCCTAGTGGGTTCTTAGATGGATTCTTTGTTGAGGATTATACTTATGATGCTACTGGAGATTTAGATGTACATAATACAAGATTCTGCAAAACACCAGAATATCCAAATGGAACTTATGCTTACTTTGCAGGTATAACAACTGATGGTACTTTTACTCCCAAATTCCCTTACTTTGTTGGTAAGAGATTTAGATCTCTGAATCAATTAGATAGTAAAGATCAAGATTTTAATTTAAATTCTTCAGGTATAGTTAGAAATACTTTCCCTCATCAATTAAGTGTAACTGGATCAAGAAATGATTTTATTATTGAATCTCAAAGTTTGTTTAATCAGGAAGCATCTGTTGAATCTACAACTAAGGGATCTATAACTAGTGTAGATATTAGAAATCCAGGAGTAAATTATCAAGTAGACGATTTAATTAATTTTGATAATACTGGTACTAATGGTGGTGGTGCTAGTGCAAGAGTTGTTAAAGTTGATGGAGCATCAGTAACTTCTATAGCATCATCCTTTAGAGAATATACAGGATCTGTTTTACTTTGGGACAAAGGTAGTATAGACATTAAAATAAGTCCTTTCCATGATTTCCAAAAAGATGACATAATTTCTATAAGTGGTCTTTCAACATTTGTTGATAAAATTTCTGGATTAAGAAAAGTCGCTATATCTACAGCAACCTTTAATTTGTATAGGGATTTACCTGCTAATAGTTCTTCTGGTATTATGACAGACATCTATGTGTCTAATATACCATCTATATTATCAATTGGATCTACTATTGGAATTGGTACGGAAGTATTATCGGTATTGAATATATTTGCAGATAAAAGTATAATTAGGGCAAAGAGAGGTATTACTGGATCAGCACATACAACTTCTGTTGTAGGGTATGTTTATACTAATACAATTAAAATTCCAGTAGATTCTCCATTCTTTGAATCTTCATTAAATGAAAAGGTATACTTCAATCCAACCGAATCTGTTGGTGTTGGATCTACACCTGGTATTGGTATTGCAGTAGAATATCCTTTAGGGGATAAAAATTATGATATTTCTATACCTACACAAAGTATATACTTACCTAGTCATTCTTTTAAAACAGGAGAAAGAGTAACATTTAGAAAAAATGGTGGTGGTAATTCCATTTCTGTGGCAAATACAGAGTCATCTGCAACATTTGATATTGGAGATACTGCTGAAACTTTATATGTTATTAATAAATCTCAAGATTCCATTGGAATTGTAACTCAAATTGGATTAACTACATCAACAAATGGTTTATATTTCTATAGTAATGGTTCTGATAATTATGAATACTCTTTAGAACCAACTAAAAATCAAATTGTATGTGTAGTTCAGAAAAATGATGCAGTAGTATCTGTATCAACTGCACATAATTTACAACCAAATGATAAAATTTCATTAAAAGTTGTACCAGATAGAAGTGTTGGTATTGGAACATCCACTAAAGTCAGAGTTAAGTATAATTTTGATATAGAAAAACTTGTTATAGATCCTATAGGATTTACTTCAACTGCTATTGATACTATAGAAAATGTAATAACACTTAATAACCATCCATTTATAACTGGAGAAAAAATTTATTATAATGCTACAGATGAAGTAGCAACTGGATTGGAACCTGGTCTATTCTATGTTTATAAGATTGATAAAAATAGATTTAAACTTGGTCTTACTTATGAAGATGCTATTGCATCACCTCCTAAAATTATTTCTATAGGGTCTACAGGAGGAGCAGAACAAGAGTTCTCAGCAATTAATCCAAGATTATATCCAACTAGAGGTAATGATGTTGTATTTGATTTATCAGATTCTACATTACAGGGATTTAAGTTTAATTTATATACGGATCAAACATTCCAAAATCAGTTTGTATCTGTTGCAAATACAACAACATTTTCAACTTCTGGTGTAGGAACTGTTGGTGTAACATCAACTGCTTCATTTACCCTAACTTACACAGATTCTTTAATTGATGTAGTACCAGATCCTACACAACCATTGTTCTATAACGTAGAAAAGGGTGGATTTATATCTACAGCAGATTCAACAGTTGTTGATTATAACCAAATTACATTTAATGATAGTAAATATGATGGAACATATTCAGTTGTTGGTGTAGCTTCAACTTCGTTTATTGTATCTTTACTTAAAGATCCAGAATTAGAACTTTATACTACAGATAATACCGAAACTTTGAAGTATACTACTACTTCAAAGACTGCTTCTGGTGCTATTGCTAACGTTCAAATGGTTTCAGAGGGTAATGATTATAAACAATTACCTGGTATTTCTAGTATTACAACTGTAAATGGTACTGATGCTGTATTATTTGCACAATCTAACACTGTAGGTAGTATAAAAGAAATAAGAGTTATTGATCAAGCATTTGAGTATAATTCAGATAAAACACTTAGACCTGAAGCAAATGTAGCACCTACACTTGAATTAAGATCTAATTTAACAATAACAGATGTAGAAATATTAAATGGTGGAAATAATTATACATCACCACCAAATCTTGCAATTGTAGATTCAATAACAGGAGAAAAAATTGATGATGGTATATTAACAACAGAAGTTCAATCAAGTTCAATTTCTGCTGTTAATATTTTTGAACAACCAAGAGGACTCAACTTTAATACTAAGACATTATTTGCTATCAATAATACTAATGGTGTTGGTATATCCACTATGCAAACATCAACCAGTGGAATTGTTACATGTTTCTTAACTACACCTTTACTTGGATTCAGTACTTCTATCTTTGCTGTTGGTGATGAAATATTTGTAGAGGGAATAACTAAATCTGGTACAGAGGGTAGTGGATTTAACTCTGAAGACTATCAATTTAATTTCTTTAAGGTTATTTCATATGAGAATTTTATCCCTGCAAAA
>PVBE010482596.1_pt1 | contig 13260 bp, 11 predicted proteins | sample 1631181 | NCBI WGS metagenome assembly PVBE01 (sample SAMN08397723, study PRJNA350692) | Marine metagenome, whole genome shotgun sequencing project. | isolation source: water | place: Pacific Ocean | collected 2012-04
CCCCCCCCCCCGCCCCCCCCCCCCCCCCCCCCCCGGGCGCTGCCGCGGTGGCCGGGCCCGGGCGGCGGGTGCGGGCGGTGGCGGCAAACTGCTAGGCTCTCGCTTCAGCAGGAGGAATGGCAGTGAAGACTGGAAACGCATTGATCGTGGCCGCGACGATTCTCGGCTTGAGTGTAATCGGCGGCGCCTACCTGACGGTGACCTCCGTCGATCGCGTGACCGCGGAACTATCCGCCCTGGGAGCGTCATTTTCCAAGGGCCTGGCAGTTGCGGCCAACGCACCGGAGCCGCGTCCGCCCAGCCGCAACCGGGGCCCCGATCCGAAGAAGGCCTACGCGATCAATACGACGGGTTCACCCGCCAAGGGCGGGCCGCCGAATGCCGCCGTGACCCTGGTCGAATTCTCGGACTTCCAATGTCCTTTCTGTGGACGGGTGACGGCGACGCTGGACCAGGTGGAAAAAGTCTACGGGGATAAAGTGCGAATCGTCTTCAAGCATCTGCCCCTTCGCATGCACAGCAAGGCTCCGAAGGCCCATGCGGCTTCGGAAGCCGCCAATCGCCAGGGCAAGTTCTGGGAGATGCACGACCTGATCTTTTCGAACCAGCGCGAACTCAGCGAGGCCAAATATATTCAATACGCGACCCAGATCGGTCTGGATGTCGATCGTTTCAAAAAGGATATGGCCTCGGCTTCGGTGAAGGCCAAGGTCGATGCAGACGCGGCTGAAGCCGGAAAATTGGGTGTTACCGGCACTCCGGGTTTCTTCGTAAACGGGTTTTTCCTCTCCGGGGCCAAGCCCTTCAGCGAATTCAAGAAGGTCATCGACGAGCAGTTGGCGAAGAGTTAGCCAGCGGGCGAGGCGGCTTCCGCTAAGGGGAATCGGCGTTCAGGATCGCGGGGAGCATGATCTCCGAGGCCGCGCGATCCGCCTCCTGGCGTGCATCGCGCAGCCGCTGCCAGTTGCCGTAGAGATCCGCGTGGATCGAGACCTGCCCGGGATCCGGTTCGAGGGTCGTTTCGAGCCGGGCCTGGGCGTGTACGGCGCTCCGGAGGTCGGGGTAGAGTCCCGCACCCACCGCCGCGCAGAGGGCCGCGCCGAGACCGCTGCAATTCTCCGATCCGGAGACCCCGACCTCTCTTCCGAGGATATTCGTCAGGATGCTGGTGAAGTCCGGATTGCGAGCCAGCCTGCCACCGACTCTGAGGGTCGCCGGAGCGTAGCCCGAGGCCGCCTCGAGTTGTTCCAGGTTCGCGCGCAGGGCACAGGCCATCCCCTCGAGGATGGAACGGGCCAGGTGGGGCCGAGGATTCGGGTCGTGGCGGCTGGGAATCGGGCTCAGAGTGATCTGGCCGACGGCCAGGGCCGGCGCCCTGGCGTTCATGACCTCGGCTCCCAGGCTCGAGAGCATGCCCAGGGATCCGGGAGGAGATGCCCGGGCCTCGTTGAAGAGGGCGGGGATCGGATCCCCCGCCGATGGGTAGAGGAGTCTAGAAGCCCACTCGAGACTTTCTCCGACCGGGCCGGCGTTGCTCTCCATCAGCCAGACGCCGTTCAGGGCGTGGTGAGCGCTCCAAACCCTTCCTCCGGGATCGACGAGGGGTCGATCCAGGACCAGTTGAACGGGACTCGTGCTGCCGATGATCGCCGCGCGCTCGCCCTTGGATACCGCGCCGCAGCCGAGCAGGCCGAGTTGGGTATCCGCTCCCCCGACGGCTACCGGAGTGCCCGGATCCAGGCCCAACTCCGCCGCCACTTCGGGGAGCAATTCGCCGAGGCGGCTGCCCGGCTCCCGAATTTCCGGCAACCACTCGCGCGGAATCCCGAGTTCCCGGCAGCGGACATCGGAAAAGGCCCGCTCTTCGAGATCGAAGAGCAGCGTCTCTCCCGCCTGGGTCGGATCTGAGGCGCGGGTTCCGCAGAGCCGAAAGCCCAGCCAGCCGCTGAGGGGCAGAACCGTGTGGGCGGCCGCAAAGTCGGCGGGTCGCTGCTCGGCCAGCCAGAGCAGCCGTGCCGCGGTGTAGATGGGAAGGGGCCAGCGACCCGTGGCTGCGTAGAGGGCGTCTCCATTTTCCGAGGCGAGGCGCAGGCCCGCTGCCACCGCCCGAGCGTCACGATTCGGGACGGCGTGTAGTGCCTTGCCCGATCGATCGAGGACGATGTCGGCCATGCGAAGGGATCCCGCGGCGACTCCGAGAATCTCGTCGGGCCGGATTCCCGCTCCCCCCAGCAGTTGTCGCGCCGTGCTGCATAGAGCCGACCACGACCTTTCCAGGTCGATATTGAATCCCAGGCCACCGCTATTCGGGGCGGGATCGAAGCGCCAGGGGGTGTGGACCTGGCTCAGGGTCCCTGCGTCGAGGTCCAGAAGCGCGCAGCGTCCGCCGCTTCCGCCGAAATCGAAACCCAGGGTGTATCGAGCCATTTCGCCTCTCCATCGCCCGCAATCGGGATCGCCGGCACGGCCCGCAACCCGGCCGCAGTCGAGCTACTGGCCCGGAAATCCTTCTCCGTAGAGGGCCTCGCATGGATCGGGGCCTACGCGGCCGCCATCCAAGGTGATCTGTCTCTCATTGCATCCCGGGGCGCAGACGACGAGAACGATTTCCCCGGATGGAATGTCCACGGGCGTGGGAAAGCCGAAGATTCCCCCTGCATCCGTTCTTCCCCTTGCGATTTCTTCGGCTTGCGACGGATCCGCCCCGCGGATTTCGACCCTGACTTCGGCGTCGGCGATCGGAGGCCTCTCGCCCGAGGGCAGAGGATCGTGATGTCCCACCTGGATCCGTCCCGTGCGTCCATCGGGCGCGCGTTCCAATTCAAGCGCCGAATCCAATAGCCAGATCATGTGATCCGCCACTTCCGCCTGCAATCCCGCCGCCTTGACGTGCCGAGCCGGATTCGCGGCCAGGCCCGTATCCTGGGGGGCCATGCCGTGGTCCGCGGTGAGCACGAAGAGGGTTTCATCGAGCCGCCCCACTTCTTCGAGCAGGCTCAGGATTCTTCCAATTCTGCGATCCCCCTCCTCGAGGGCCGAACGCATGCCGTCGGAATGGGGGCCGTAATCGTGTCCCACGCCATCGGTGAGGATCAACTCGTGGTAGACGAAGTCGGGCGAGCGAAGGTCTTCTCTGCGAAAGAGATCGTAGGCCTGGGCGACTCCCCGGGTATCCAACGTGGATTCCTGGATCGCATCTTTGCAGCCCTCTTGCTGCCAGCGCGGATCCTGGTCCTTGATGAAATCTGCGTTCAGGGCATGTAGATGCTCGCGGTCGCAGAGGTTGCGTCGCTCCAGTACGGCGTGGTCGGCGCCCCGGCCGAAGGGGGCAAAGATGGCGGCAGTCAGGCACTCGGAACCGCGGACCCGAGCGAAGGCCTCGTAGATGGATTCCACCTCGGGATTCGAAAAGCCTTCGGTTTCGATCTGCTGGCCCTGGGGCGAAATCATCTTGCGTTCGTCGCGCAGATAATAGCTCGGGTTGACGACGTCATGATGTCCGCACCAGGTTCCCGTCCCGATCGTCGTATGGCTGGGCCATGTGATCGAGGGAAAGTTGACGATCGAACCCGACGTAAAGACGGCGGCGCGCTCGCGCAACCAGCCGAGGTTCGGCAAGGAGTCCGGATCGGAAGCCAGGCGTTCCTCGAGCTCGGTATGATGCAGGCCGTCGAGGAGCAGAAGGTAGAGATATCGCGGAGCCGGATTCCTCCCGTCCAGGATTTCCTCCACGACTCGGCCATCCTGTCTCTTGAGCAATGTGTCGGCTTCCACGCCGCGCTGGCTTGCGCTTCGACCGCTGGCATCCGCTCCATCGATGCGAGGGAAGCCGAGGGCGGCGAGGGCGGTAGGCGCGATGTCGACGGCCCGCGCCGCGAGGGTGAAATCGCCGCGGCGAATTCCGCGGCCCGCGAACCAGAGGGGAGCGCGCGCCTGTCGAATATGCAGGGCTCCGTGAGTGCCGGGCTGGAGTCCGGAGCACCAATCCAGCGGGGAGATCGCCAGGTCTGGTGCATTCGGAGAATCGAAGAGTTGCGCGATGCGCTCGTAGGCGTAGGGGTAGCTCTGGTATTCGGGTCGAATGAAGCGCCGGGCCGGATCCTCGGCGTCGAAACCCGACGCTTGGGCCGCCGCTTTTTCCTCGGCGACGCTCCGCAGGGCATGCGGATCCTGGTTGGCGAGGGGATTCTCCCCAACGATTTCGTCGACCACGAAGGTCAGCCCCGACTCTCCGACGTAACGCCGAAAGCGGACCCTGCCGCGTCGGGACCACGCTTCATAATGGCCCTCGCGCGGAGCGCCTTCCCCCCCCTGGCGAAAAGTCATTACCAGATCGACCTGGTCTCGAACTTCCGGATCCCCGAGCAGGGCGGCGATCGCTCGATCGGCGGATTCGGACTGATGCTTCGAGAGCCCCTGGCCCCGAAAACGTTCTGGACCGTGTAGCGCGAGAGCCATCCGATCCTCCGTGCTTTGAAGTGGATGCCCAGCATAGCCATTTGTGGGTCCGGGTCAGCGGGGATCGAGACCTCTATACTCCGGCCATGGAATCCATACTCAGCCGCATCGACGAGGGGGTCCTGTTGCTCACGCTCAACAGGCCCGAGAAGAAGAATGCTTTCAACGTGGCCCAGTGGCGCGCCCTGCAGCAAGCGCTGGTGCGGGCCCGGGAAGATCCCGAGGTGGGCGTGGTCGTCTTGACCGGAGCCGGGCGGGACTTTTCTGCGGGCCAGGATCTGACGGAAATGCTCTCCGGCGGTGACGCGAGCCAGGAGAGTCACCCCTTCATGTCGGCGATCCGCGAACTCTACGCCTTCGACAAACCCCTGCTGGCGGCAGCCAGGGGTGTGGGTGTGGGATTCGGTGCGACCTGTCTCTTCCACTGCGACATCGTCTATGTCGGGGAGAGCCTGCGCCTGCGCCTGCCCTTCGTGAGTCTTGGCCTGGTTCCCGAGGCGGCGAGCAGTTATATGCTGCAGACCGTGATCGGCTATCAGAGGGCCGCGGAATTATTTTTTACCGCCGAGTGGATCAACGCTGAAAGGGCCGTGCAGACCGGCATCGCGGCGCGTTCGTTTCCCGACGATCAACTGCTCGAGGCGACCCTCGAAAAGGCGAAGGAGATTGCCCGCTGGCCCGCGAGTTCACTTCAGGCCACCAAGAGAACCCTCCGGGCCCCGCATCTCGCAGCCATCGAGGCCGCCGAGGAATGCGAACAGTCGGGTATGCGAGCGACGGTGGGATCTCCCGAGAATGTCGAGGCCATTTCGGCTTTCCTCGAAAAACGCGAGCCGAATTTCCGAAAACTGCTGCAGAAGTCGGGGCAGGAGTCGCGCGACTGAGGGTTGCTGGCAGGGTTCAAGGATTTCTTTGCCGTCCAAGGGGGTCCCCGGACCTCGGCCCTTCCGCTACGGCTCGGAAATCTTTTCGGCCAGGATGCGGGCGAGTCGCAGCTTGTCGATCTTGCCGGTGTCGGTGAAGGGCAGGCGGCCGGGCGCATAGCTCACGATATGGCGCGGTACCTTATAGGCCGACAACTCGCTCCGGAGGCGCCCTCGCAACTCCTCCTCTCCGACCCGCTCGCCCGCCTCGAGGACGATCGCGGCCTCCACACTCTGTCCGCGATCGGCGTCTTCGATGCCGACCACGTAGGCCTCCTTGATTTCCGGGTAGGCGATCAATGCCTGCTCCACTTCCGCCGGAGTCACGTTGGCACCGCCGGACTTGATCATCTCGCCGAGTCGCCCGCTGAAGTAGAGCACGCCCTCGGGATCGAAATAGCCCGCATCCCCCGTATGATAGAAGCCGTCGGCATCGAATACGTCTTCGCGCTCCGTCCTATGCAAGCCCTGCATGAGGCTATAGCCGCGAACGCAGATCTCGCCGAACTCGCCTCGGGGCAGGACTCGGCCGCTTTTCGGATCGACGATGCGATGGCTCACCCCCTCGACGGCCTCCCCGAAAGAGCCGCGCCGCGACTCGGGGAGGGGTTCATCGATGCGCGTCCAGGTATGGGGCCCGCAGGTTTCCGTCATCCCGAGGGCCGTGGGTCGCATCAGGGGATCGTCGGGAACGATCTCCTTCGGCAGCAGATCCGGGATGTTTCCGGCCCGTAACTTCGAGAGATCCCGGACGTTGAAATCGGGATGTTCCGAGAGGGCCTTGCCGAAATGCGGCCATCCCATCGCCACGCTGACGGCCTCGCGCTCGAGAAAGGCGAGGGTGGGTCCGGGATCGAAGGCCTCTTCACAGAGGGTCGTCGCCCCGACGTGCAGATTGCCCACCAGGGCGAAGACGAATCCTCCCACCCAGAAGAAGGGCATAGGGCACCAGACGCGATCCACTTCCGTGACATCGCGACCGCAAGAAAGGTTATACGAATGCCGAATCACCGCGCCGTGAGTGTGGATGGCGCCCTTCGGATCTGCGGTACTGCCCGAGCTGTAGAGGATGGCCATCGGATCCGCGGGAGTGATGCTCTCTTCGACCGCCGCGAGCATCGGGGCATCGAAATCAGAATCGGCAGCGGCCAGGAGATCGTCACTGCCACCCGCCCACTTCCGCTCGCATTCCCCCCAGACGAAGACCTGTCGCAGATTCGGCAAAAGGGGGATTCGGAAGTCGCCTTCGGGCTGATCGATGAGTTCCGATGCGATCCCTTCGAGGCGCTCGAGGTAGTCGTGATTCAGGTAATTCGAGACCGTAAGCAGGGTGTGGATGTCGGAGTGTCTTAGAATCCACTGCAGTTCCCGGGCCTGAAAAAATGTATTCAGGGGTACCAGGATCCCCCCGATACGGGTCACCGCGAGCCAGGCGACGAGCCAATCCGGGCCGTTGGGCATCAGCAGTCCCACCCGCATTCCCTTGGCAACACCCCGCGCCAGCAGCCCTCGGGCGAGGCGCGCAGATTCCTCCTCGGCCCGCCGATAGGAGAGGCGCTGGTCCCCCAGCACGATGGCTTCGCGATCCCCGTATTGCCCAGCGAGCCGCTGAATCAGGATGGGGGCCGTCGGCGTGAAGTCGGGAAAGGGCATGGTGGGCGCTCCCTATCGCTGAGTGGTCAGGGCGCTGATGCCGCGAATCGAGACGAGGGATTCGAAGCGTTGAAGCCGGCGGGGAAGTTGCGAGCGCGCCTTTCCCGCCGGTCTCGGCGCGCTAACTTGACACTGCGTCAGATACTACCCCGACTCGAATGGCGTGCTAGTCGGGCCGGGGAAAGGCCGCAGAAGGGGCGGGGAAGGGGAGGAAGCGTGGAGTTCGGCTGGTCCCAGGAAGAACTTCGCCATCGCCGGGAAATCCGCGATTTTCTCGCCGAGGAATTGCCCGAGGATTGGGAAGAGATTTCCCAGCACGGTCCGGGCGGAGACTCCCAGGCCGCCTTCTCGAAGCATTTTTGTGCGCGAATGGCCGCGCGAGGTTGGTTGACCCAACACTGGCCCGAGGAATTCGGGGGCCAGGCTGCACCGCCGTGGCGGCACGCCATCGTCGGCGAGGAGATGTGGGCGATCGGCGAACCGAGGGGCGCCCAATATATGAACGTGAATTGGATCGGCCCCGCGATCATGCACTACGGCAGCGAAGCCCAGAAGGCGGAGCATCTGCCGAGAATTTCGGCGGGGGACGTCCTCTGGTGTCAGGGTTTCTCGGAACCCGAGGCGGGCTCGGACCTTGCGGCTCTGCGTACCCAGGCCCTGCGAGTCGCTGATGAATATGTGATCAACGGTTCGAAGATCTGGACTTCCTACTGCAATCATGCCGACTTCATGATTCTCCTGGTTCGCACGGATCCCGAGAGTCGTCGTCAGCGAGGCATTTCGGTGCTGCTCGTTCCCATGCAGACGCCGGGTATCGAAATCAGGGAAATCCCTTCGGTCGTCGGCGAGCGCTATTTTCACGAGGTCTTTTTCAGCGACGTTCATGTCCCGACGCAAAGCCTGCTCGGGAGGGAGAACGAGGGCTGGGATGTCGTCGCCTACGCGCTGCAATACGAAAGGGTGGGAGCGGCTCGCTATGCCCGAGCCGCGCTGACCCTGGATCGCCTCGCCGAAATAGCGGGGGATCGCGGCCTGCTCAGCGATCCCATCGTGGTCGATCGTCTCGGAGAGGCGCGAGCGCTTTGTGAAGCGGCCCGCCTGCTGACCTATAGGGTCATCGATCTGCGGGCGAAGGGGAGCCCCCCCACGGCGGATACCCAACTGGCGCGGGTGCTCGGGACCCGGGCAGACAATGCGATCGGCCGCCTGGCCCTCGACCTGTTGGGACCCGAGGCCTTGGAATACGGTTCGTTTGCCGATGCGAATTTCCGAATGGCCATGACGGCGGGAGTCGCGGTCGGAGCCACCGAGGTGCAACTCAACCTGATCGCGTCGCGTTTCCTGGGACTGCCCAGGGATTGAGCGCGCAAGCGATTGCCGGGGGACGGCGTGGACTTTGATCCGAGTGATGAACAAAGGGCCGTTCTGGAGGCCGTCGAGGCGCTGCTCGAAAAGCATGCGGGCCCGGCGCGGGCCATCGCCCTGGCGGCGGATGGAGCCTACGACGAGGCCCTGGACGCGGCCGTCCGAGCAGCGGGTTTTGAGGGGATCGCCGAGGAGATGGGCTACCTGGAGGCGCTGCTGCTGGTGGAGGCTTTCGCTCGAAGGGCGGGAGTGGTGGCACTTGCGGCTCGCGTGCTGGTTGCGCCGCGCATCGGGCAGTCCGACCTGCCGGGTCCGATCGCCCTGGTTCGGGCGGATCACGTCGGCCCCATTCGATTCGCCGCCCAGGCTCGCAGCCTGCTGATCCTGGACGGAGATTGCGCGCGTCGCCTCGACCTCGGCTGCGAGGATTGTCCCGCTGTGGTGTCGAATTTCGGTTTTCCGATGGGCCGGGTGGCGCCGGAATCGCTGCGGGCCGGGAGGGAATTGCCCCCGGGCAGTGCCGTCCGCCTGCGGGATGCCTGGCGCCTCGGGCTCGCGGGGGAGAGCGTCGGCTGCATGGAATCCTGCCTGTCCCAGACGGCCGACTACCTGAAGCAGCGTCGACAATTCGGTCGCGCGATCGGATCCTTCCAGGCGGTCCAGCATCGCCTGGCCGAGTGCGCGATCGAAGTCGAGGCGAGTCGTTGGCTGACCCGGGAGGCCGCGCATCTACTCGATCGGGAGGATCTGCCCGAGGCGCCGGACGTCTCCGAGGCGATTGCGGCCGCCGCGGCCTTTGCGCTGAATGCGGCGGATCGCGTCTTCTCGGAAACCCATCAACTCTCGGGGGCGATCGGATTCACGCGTGAGCACGATCTTCACGTCTGGAGTATGCGGCTGCACGCCCTGCGCCAGGAACTCGGCGGCGTCGGCGGGCATCGCCGCGCGCTGGTGGAGGAACGTTGGGGGAGGCTCGAGGCGTGAGCCTGGATCTCGACTACGACGAGGGACAGTTGGCGGTCCTGGACGCCGTCGCTCAATTCTGCGCCGACCACCCCCAGCCGGCCGCTCCGATGCCCGGCGCGCTCGGCCTGCCGCGGCAGGCGTGGCGGGAGTTGGGGGAGTTGGGGGTGCTCTCCGCCGGCTCCGAGGCCGGGGAGGGGGGGGTGCTCGAGATCGCCGCCAGCATGGAGGCCCTCGGCGCAGCGGCCTTCCCCGGCCCCCTGCTGGGTTGTTTCCTGGCCCAGCGCGTTTTGCCCGCTCCGGAGGCCGAACGGGTCGGCAGCGGGGAGTGGATCGCCTCGGTCGGAATCCCGCCCCTGCTTCCCTGGGCGCATCAGGCCGATGTATTGCTCGAAATTGCCGGGGAGGAAGTCTTTCGAATCGAGGCCGTCGGGGAGCTGAAAAGCATTTCCTCCCTGGCGGGCGATGCCTGGGGCCGGGGCGAATTCCGACGGCTCGAAAGGCTGGAAGGGGGCAGGGATGCCCTCAGCCTGGCCGATGTCGCACGCGCCGCCTACCTCGCGGCCGCGGGCCTGCGCATGGTGGCCAATGCGGCGGATTATGCGCGCAGCAGAAAGCAATTCGGTCGCGCCATCGGGGAGTTCCAGGCCATCTCCCATCCCCTGGCGAATTGTCAACTTCGTCTGGAAGCGGCGCGGGGCCTGGCGCGTGCGGCGGCCGCTTTTTTTGATGTCGGGGAGATCGCGCAGGCTCGGCTGTGCTCGGCTCGGGCGCGGCTTTCCGCGACCCGCGCGGCCCTGGAGGCCCTGGAAGTGGGCCACCAGGTTTTCGGCGCAATCGGGATCACCCTGGAAGGGCCCGCCTTCCAATTCTCCCGGCGCATTCGCGCCGTGGCCTCGGAGCCCCCGTCGGAGGCGCTGGCCCGCAACGATCTGCTTGAAGAAATGGGTCTTGAGATTCAGAAATCGAGTCCGGGATTCTCGATCGGAGTAGAGAATTGATGACGAGTATCGAAGCGGCATTGAGCGGCCCCCTCGAGGGCCTGATCTACGAGAAGCAGGGGGGCGTGGCGCGCATCCTCCTGAATCGCCCCGAGCGAGGCAATGCATTGACGCCGGCCATGCACGGGCTCTTCCGGGCGATCTGGGCGGATGTGAATGCCGACCCGGCCATTCGGGTAGCGATTCTTTCAGCGAGTGGGGAGCGGCATTTCTGCACGGGATTCGATGTCGGGGAGGCGGAGGCCGAGGACGCCGAGGAAGTCTTCGACGACCGGCCCTTCGACCAGGCGGTGGGATGGTCCCCTTATCAGAATCGCGTCTGGAAGCCCGTCCTCTGCGTGGTCAATGGTTTATGCGTCGGAGGGGGCCATCACTTCGTCGTGGATTCGGATATCGTGATCGCATCGGCGAATGCGCAATTCATGGATAGCCACGTGAATGTGGGAATGGTGGGCGCAATCGAGAATATTGGCCTGGCGCGTCGGCTGCCCCTGGGATCCGCCCTGCGGATGACGCTGATGGGGCGCCACTACCGGATGCCCGCGGAGCGTGCGCATCAACTCGGATTGGTCGATGAACTGGCCGAGACCCCGGCGCGGGCCCTGGAAGTGGCCGAGGAAATGGCGGAGCAGATGCTGGGGAATTCGCCTCGGGCGATGGCCCTATCCAAGCAGGCGGTCTGGGGCGCCCTGGAATACGGCTACGGGGAGGCCCTGGAGCGCGGCTGGGATCTCCTGCGTTCGCATTGGGGGCATCCCGATTTCGAGGAGGGCCCGCGAGCCTTTTCCGAGGGGCGGGAACCCGTCTGGAATCCCGATCCCAAAGCCCGTGTGGAGGATCCGGATTGAATCTTTCATTCTCCCGTCAGGAAGAGGAGTTCCGAGCCGAAGTTCAGAGTTTTCTCGAGCCCTATCAGAATCTCGATGGCTTCTTCGGCCAGGGCTTGAAGTGGGCGGGGGTGCGAGATCTCTTCCTCGCCATGGGCGAGCGGGGTTGGCTCGGCCTCTGCTGGCCCGAGCGCTGGGGGGGGCTCGGGAAGGGTCCCGCCTGGGAGTTCATTCTCTGGGATGAGGTCGCCTATGCGCGGGCCGCCCGCAATCCGCTGTCTTCGGGCATCGTCGCCAGAACCTTGATTCGCCACGGTTCCGACGCACAGAAGGCGGATTGGCTGCCCGGGATTCGCAGTGGCCAATCTCATTTCTCCCTGGCCTATTCGGAGCCCGAGGCGGGCTCGGACCTCGCGAGCCTGCGGCTGCGCGCGGATCGCGAGGGCGACTTCTATCGCGTGAACGGGCAGAAGTGTTGGCAGAGTTATGCCCAGGACATGGACTGCTTCTGGCTGCTGGCACGGACCGGAACCCCCGAGAGCCGGGGGCGTGGTCTGAGTCTCTTCATCTGCGAAAAGGAAAGGCCGGGGGTCTCCCTGGCGCCCCTGCCCACCCTGGACGGGGATCAACTCAATGAGGTCCTATTCGAGGATGTGCTGCTGCCGGCTTCCCATCGGGTCGGGCCCGAGAACGGGGCCTGGTCGATCATGGGCGAAGCCCTGGCGGATGAACGCCATATCCAATTTCCGCCGGCGCGCGTGCGCAGGGATCTCGAGGAATTGCTGACCTGGGTTCGGGAGCGTGGGCTGAGCGGAGATGCGGAATTGGGCTATCGCCTGACGGAATTGACGACCGAGGTTGCCGAGGTGGAGATGCATGCCCTGCTGGTTCTCGATGCCATGCAGAAGGGCCGTTCGGCGGGCGCCCTGGCGGCCGCCAACAAGTTGGCCCATACCCGGACCTGCCAGGCGATCGCCCGCACCTGGATGAGTTGCGGGGGAAGCGAAGCGCTACTGGAGGGGAGTCGGGCCTCGCTCCTCTGGCGGCATGCCCTATGGGAGAGCATCGGTGGCGGAACGACGGAGATCATGCGGGGAATCGTCGCCCGGGAGGCCTTGCAATTGGGAGAGGGACGTCGCTGAAGGCCTTCCTCCAGCCGCGCAATGGAAGCCGCTTCAAGCGCCGGGTGGTTGGCTCGGATCCCCGGGCATCTGCACCAATTCGATGCGCAGGCCGTCGGGATCCGTGACGAATAGGGCCGCGACGCCCTGCTCGGCATTTTCGATCCGAGTCTGCTCGAGCACGCGGGCGCCGAGTGCGCGCAGTCTCTCGAGATCCTCTGCGAGATCGTCCGTTCGCAAGGAGAGATGGGTGAGTCCGAGGCCATTCATCGGCCTCGGCTCGCAGGATCCCCGATGACCGGGTTCGCGGTAGTGGAGCAATTCGATCCGAACTCCCTCCCTTTCGAGGTAGACGGCTTCGAGATCGAGAGCGTTCAACTCGAGTAGTTGCCCTGCAGGATTGCCCCTCTGTTCCAGGCGATGGACCTCGCGAAAGCCCAGGCCTTCGCTGTAGAAGCGCAGCGAGAGGGGCAGGTCGGCTACACAGATCCCGACATGGGAGAAGTTCTGGAGTGTCATGAGCGGATGATTCCTCCCGGCGGACCGTCAGAGAGCCACGGGGCCGATTTGGGGGTAGTTGCCATGGGGCGCTACGCCAAATATCTTCATGGAGCAGATCATAATCCAGAGCAGAGAGGTCGGGGATGAGTACAGGATCAGAAGCGGGAAAGAAGGGGAACGCCGGGGGGGTGGGGCTCGATACGGCTCCCGTGGACCGATGGATCGGTGTTCCCCTGGGAGGCCGGCAACTCAAGGATCCGATCGCTCCCAACGACCTTCGGCGCTGGGCCCAGGGGATGCAGAACGCCAACCCCCTCTATTTCGATGAGATCCGCGCGGAGGATCCCGAATCGCGCTTTGGGGAGTTGGTGGCTCCGCAATCCTTTGCCGTGGCGACCGATGACAGCCACGGGGCCGGGCCGGCGATCCAGGGCACGATCCCCGGAAC
>PVBE010521334.1_pt1 | contig 13259 bp, 11 predicted proteins | sample 1631181 | NCBI WGS metagenome assembly PVBE01 (sample SAMN08397723, study PRJNA350692) | Marine metagenome, whole genome shotgun sequencing project. | isolation source: water | place: Pacific Ocean | collected 2012-04
CGACGTCCTGGAGATCGGTCACGTCCCCGCCAGCATGATCGTCATGGGAGCCGGCGCGGTCGGCACCGAGTTCGCGTCGATCTACCACTCCTTCGGCTCTCAGGTGACGCTGATCGAGTACCTCGAACGCGTGCTCCCCTTCGAGGATGACGACGTCTCCGAGGAGCTGGCCCGAAACCTCCGCAAGCGCGGCATCGACACCCGCGTCGGCTCCAAGGTCTCGAAGGTCGACCTGGTGGATGGCGGCGTTCGAGCCACGGTCGAGCCCCGGGACGGCGGCGATGCCGAGGTGCTCGAGGCCGAGGTGCTGCTGGTCGCGGTCGGCCGGGGTCCGGTGACGGCCGATGTCGGACTCGACACCGTCGCGGTCCGGGTCGATGACAAGGGAATGGTCGAGGTCGACGAGTACTGCAGGACCGGTGAGCCGGGCGTGTTCGCCATCGGCGACATCATCGCGACGCCGATGCTGGCACACGTCGCCAGCCACGAGGGCGTGATGGTCGCCGAGCAGATCGCGGGTCGCCACGTGCATCCGATCGATTACGGGCGGACGCCGAGCTGCACCTATTGCGACCCCGAGGTCGCGTCCGTCGGCCTGACGGAGCGCGCGGCCAGAGACCTCGGTCGCTCGGTCAAGACCGGAGTGTTCCCCTTCGCGGCCAGCGGTAAGGCCCGGATCATGGGGGAGGGCGTCGGGTTCGTGAAGTTCGTCGCCGACGAGCAGTACGACGAGCTGCTCGGTGTCCACATCATCGGACCGAAGGCGACCGAGCTGATCGCAGAGGCCGTGCTCGGGCTCGAGCTCGAGACGACCGTCGAAGAGATCGTGCACGCGATGCATCCGCACCCGACCCTCGCCGAGGCGATGGGCGAGGCCGCGGCGGCCGCGTTCAACGGCAGTCCCCTCAACTCCTAGAAGCTGCGAGAGGAATCGATGGCGCGCGTTGAAGTCGTCATGCCCCAGATGGGCGAGTCGATCGTCGAAGGGACGGTCGTCGCATGGCTCAAGAACGTCGGCGACCACGTCGAGCTCGACGAGGACATCTTCACGCTGTCGACGGACAAGGTCGACGCCGAGGTCCCGAGTCCGGTCGCAGGCGTGCTCGTCGAGCTGTTGGCTGAGGTCGGCGACACGGTCGAGGTCGGAAAGACCGTCGCGGTCCTGGAGACCGACGCGGACGCGGACGCCGCGAAGCCCGAGCCGGCCGCCGCGCCGAAGCCCGAGCCGGCCGCCGCGCCGAAGCCCGCCTCGCCGGCAGCCACCAAGGAGCCCCCGCCGGTGGCCCCCCCGGAGCTGGTCGCTCCCCCCGCCGTTCCGAAACGGTCGGCCCCCGACGCGGTGTCCGCACCCACGCCGACCCCCGCGAAGGGCGCGGCCTCGGCGCCGATCGACGGCGACATGTCCGCCGAGGAGCTGCGTCGCCGCCGCTCGACCCCGGTGGTGCGGAACATCGCGGCCGAGCACGGCATAGAAGATCTCTCCGTGATCGAGGGAAGCGGCGTCGGCGGCCGGGTGACCAAAAAGGACATCGTCGCCTTCATCGAGTCGGGTGGCGCGACCGCTGCTGCTGCTGCTGCTGCTGCCCCGGCGGCGACCACGAGCGCTCCCGCCGCGACCTTCGCCCAGGCGTTCGCGGTCAAGCCTCCCCGGGTCCACGTGTTCGAGGGCGACCGCGTCGAGCCCATGTCCCGTATGCGCGCGAGCATCGCCGAGAACATGTGGCAGTCGCGCCACGGAACTGCGCATTGCCACACGGTCTGGGAGGCCGATGTCTCCGCGGTCGCGCGGGCACGCAAGGCACTCAAGGCAGACTACGAAGCCCGCGGCGTCAAGCTGACCTATACGGCGTTCTTCGTCTCCGCGGTCATCGCCGGCCTGCGCGAGTTTCCCCTACTCAACGCGGCGATCGACGGCGGGAACATCGTGCACCGCCGCGACGTGAACATCGGCGTCGCCACCGCGGTCGACAACGGCCTGATCGTTCCGGTGCTCCGCGGCGCCGACACCCTGAACCTCTTCGGCATCGCCAAGGGTATCAACGATCTGAGCGCCCGCGCTCGCACGCGTAAGCTGATGCCCCAAGACGTGGCAGACGGTACGTTCTCCGTTTCGAACGCCGGCATCTGGGGCAGCCTCTTCGGTGTTCCGATCCTGGTGCAGCCCCAGGTCGGGATCCTCGGGATCGGCGGTGTGAAGAAACGTGTCGTCGCCGACGCGGACGAGAACATCCGGGTCCGGTCGATGGTCTACATGTGTCTGACCTTCGACCACCGCCTGATCGACGGGGCGACCGCCGACGGCTTCATGAGCTACGTGACGGGCACACTCGCGAACTGGGAGCACTGAACGCACCGGGCGCGATCGACGCTCCGGGCTCCCCGAATCGGCCGCTGGATTCAGAAGCGGTACGCGACGCCGACGGTGACGCCGTAGCTCCACGAGGCGTCGACGCGAAACGAGCCGGGGTCGGCGAGGGACTGGTACCCGTCGAGGCGGCCGCGGGTGTTCCCGGCGTACCCGAGGCTCCGAGCAGCCCGGACTCCGACGGGCACGTCGACGGGGCCGACCCGCAGGATCACGCCGGCCTCCATCGCGAACAGGCCGCCGGTGCGGGTCGCGATCGCCGGTGCGCCTTCGTCGGTGTCGAACCCCTCGCGCTCGTCGACGGCGCTGGCGCTGATACCGGCGCGGAACCCGAGCCCGACAAGGCCGTACGGCCTCACCGGTCCACTCCGGGACTGCCCCCGGAGCCGCAGCAGCCCCTCGCACGACGTCAACCTGAACGACAGGTCGCGCCGACTCTCTTCGACCTCGGCGTACCCGCGCATCTTCGATCGGCCCAGTGCCAGCTCCGCGCCGAGCGACAACGGTCCCACGAGGTCGTAGTCGAAGGTGGCTGCGAAGCGGAACGCCGGCCCCGTGAACGCGGTCCCGTAGAGCAGGGTCGGTTCCCCGGACGCGTCGTCGGGGGCGGTGAGCGTCGCTCCGCCCGCGGCGATCTGGGCGCCGATCTGAGCGCGCTCGGGCTCGAGCGGGGGGGCCGCGTTCGCGTCTGGGGTGAACGACGCGAGAAGGGCCAGCACCGAGACTGCGGAGAGAAGCCTGTGCACGGTCAGAAGATCACGTAGTCGAGTCCGAAGAGCACGAACAACTGCATCTGCCACATGTCGTTGTACTGCGCCGTGAAGCTCGGGTCGTACGTGTTGGAACCGCGACTGGGGAAGTTGCCGCGTTCGGGGACGGATTGCCCGGCCGACGGGTAGATATGAAGTCGGAATTCGACGGGTATCTCGATCTGGTCGAGCGCGATATCGAGGCCGACCCCGGCGATGATCCCGGCATAGGTGTTTGGCGTATCCGGGTTGACGTCCGCGTTGAGCGCGTAGTTGGCGACCGCGCTCTGCCCCCACTGCGACAGCAGCTCCCCGTCTTCGACCGGGTCGAGCGATTCCGGGAGCCGATCACGGGCGACCGGTTCGTATCTGGGATTGGACCGATCGAGGACGATGTCGATTCCGAAGCTCAAGAACGGGCGCGCGACGCCCACCGGGAGCGAGACCTGCACGACCATCGGCAGGTGGATCGCCGACCAGCTCAACTCGCCAGCCATCTCCTGCTTGTGGCACCGGGGGCCGCGCGAGCAGTCCGTGACGTCGTCGAGTTGGAAGATCGCGTCGGCCTTCTCGTTCGAGTACATCACCCCGAACTCGAAGGCCGCGATATCGAACGCGCGCACGTTGAGGGCCCAGCCGATGTTCCAGCCGAAGCCGATGAAGTTGCCGTACGGAGTCGCCGGGTAGGCGTCGATGTCCGAAGGCTCGGTCGCGATGGGCACGTTGGGGCCGCCGCGAATGCCGACGCGAAGGTCGACCCCGTAGAGGTCGAGGGCGCTGGCGCTGGCTGGAAGGGCGACGAGCAGCGTCAGGATCGCGAGGAATCGTCTCATGACACTCGAGGGTTCGGGTTGGACCAATGGTCCGTGGCGTTCAAGCCATCAATCGTGCTCGCTCGCCGACCAGGGGCGTGCGGTCACGTTGGGGAGTGGTTGGATCTCTAAGGAGAAGCCGAGACTCTCGACCGCCCGGAAGGCGGCGAGGGAGTCGTCGTCGATGCTGAACTCGGCGGCGATTCGGCGCTCGGCGCCGTCGGGCACGTGGTGGCCGATGGTGATCGGTTCCCGAGGCAGCCCGAGCGACGCTGCCTGTTCGAGGAGGTCTGCCGCGCAGAACACGATCAGGACCAGGATCTCCTCCTCGTTCTCCTCGGCCGCCACGGCGGCGACGTCGGCGGCGGACAACGCGACAAAAGGGACGACCTCTCTCTCGCGCTCGGCGTCGGGCTGGAGCTCGTCGGGGCCCACGATCCAGATCACGTCGGGATCCACGTGCGGGATCCACAGGTCGAGCAAGCACCGCGACAACCCCCGGTCGTCGAGGTGGAGATGCAGTTGCGGCCTCATGAGGGCACCAGCTTCCAATGTCTTTGATCCCGGTGCTCCACATGGAGCATGTAGCCGTGCTCGGCCATCTTTCTCGCGAGGCGCTCGGCGATCGCTACGGAACGATGCTGCCCGCCCGTGCAACCCAGGCCGATTGTCAGATAGGCTTTCCCCTCCGCCTCGAAGCGGGGGATGAGGAAAGCGAGGAGATCTTCGATCTTCTCACAAAACAACCCGAGGTCGGGGTGACTGTCCAGGTATTGCACGACATCGGGGGAGAGCCCGGACAGGTTCCGCAGCGTGTCGACGAAGTAGGGGTTGGGCAGGAAGCGGGCGTCGAAGACGATGTCGGCCTGCAAAAGGGGGCCGTGCTTGAACCCGTACGACATCGCCTTGATCGTCATTCGTTGTGTGCCGGGGCTCTCGAAGCGCTGCTGCATCAAGCGCTTCAGCTCGTGCACCGTCATCGCCGAAGTGTCGACCTTGACGTCGGCGCGTTCCCGCAGCTCCTCGAGCAGTTCCTGTTCTTCGGTGATCGCCGTAGGGAAGTCGCCGGTATCGGCCAGGGGGTGTCGCCGCCGCGTCTCGCTGAACCGACGGACGATCGTGTCCGTGGCGCAGCCGAGATAGACGACCGACAGGTCTACGCCGCGCCCCCGCATCTCGTCGACGACGGTGCCGGCGTTGTCGATGAAGGCCCTGTCCCGGACGTCGATGCCGATGGCGATGTCACGGGACTCCTGTCCGGACGCCAGCTCGATCACCCTCGGGACGACGACGACCGGCAGGTTGTCCATGCACAGGAAGCCGATGTCTTCCAACGCCCGGAGCGCCGTTGTCTTTCCGGACCCGGACAGGCCGGTGATGATGACGACGCTAATCGAGGGGGGTGGCCGAGGTCAGTGATGCTGGGGCTCGGCTTCGATCAGCCCGAAGTTCCCGTCGTCGCGTCGGTAGACGATGTTGATCCGTTCGGATTCCTCGTGCGTGAACACGAAGAACTGCGAGCTGCGGAGCTCCAGCTGCATGATCGCCTGATCGACGTTCATGAACGGCGCCGTGAACACCTCGCGCTTCAGCGTCTGGACCGGCTCTTCCTCACGTTGTGGCTCGTCGGCCTCGGCCTCGGCCTCGACCGGCGCGACCACGTGCATCGTGAAGTTCCGTTGCCGGTTGTCCGGGCGATGCTTGCGGATACGCGATTTGTAGCGTCGCACCTGGCGGTCGATCTTCTCGAGCGCGAGGTCGACCGAGGAGTACATATCCTCGCTCTTCTCGATGCACTTCAGTGTCAAGCCGTTGATGTTGATGGTGAAGTTCGCGATGTGCCAGAACTTCTCGACTGAGAATGTGATCTGGGAATCGACGTCTTCGCCCTGCACGTACTTCGAGACGACGTGCTGCAGCTTCTCTGAAGCGTAGTGCTGGATCGCAGGCGATGCATCCATATGTCGAAAGGCAACGTTGACCTGCATGAAGCGCTCCCTGGATAGCGGGTTCGAACCAATAGGACGTCGGGCCACGACGCCCCTCGGGGGGCAGCTTCCTCTCAGAGAAGCTGCTTCCGCTTCGAGCTCGAGAGGATCCCGAGCATCTCGCGGTATTTGGCTACCGTCCTCCGTGCGATTTCGATGTTGAACTCGTTCGACAGAATCTCGACCAGCTTCTGATCGCTGAACGGGCGGGCCCGGTCTTCGTGGCCGATGATCTTCTTGATCCGCTGTTTCACCGCCTCGGCGGCAACGTCGTCGCCATGCGACTTCCGGATCGAGCTGTTGAAGAAGAACTTGAGTTCGAAGATCCCCCGCGGCGTGTGAACGTACTTGTTCGTCGTCACCCGGCTGATCGTCGATTCGTGCATGCAGATGTCATCCGCCACTTCACGGAGAACCAACGGCTTGAGGTAATCGATTCCACGTTCGAAGAATCCGTGCTGGAAACGGATGATCGACTCCGTCACCCGCAGGATCGTCTTCTGCCGCTGGTGGATCGAGCGGATCAGCCACCATGCGCTTCGCAGCCGCTCCTGCACGTAGGTGCGCGCACCTTGCTCGTCCGTCGAGCGCAGCGCCCGGCGGTAGTACTCCGAGACCCGCAGCCGAGGCAGACCATCTTCGTTGAGCACGGGCACCCACGCCTCGCCCTGCTTCACGATGTAGATGTCCGGCGTGATATACGTCGTCTCCTGATCGACGAACTGGCGACCGGGCTTCGGGTCCAGCGTCATGATGCGGCGGTGCGCGTCCATCACCTCGCGTTTCGAGGCCCCGACCGACCGCGCGATACCGCTGTAGTTCTTTCGTTCGAGGTCCGAGAGGTGCTCGCTGATCACCTGCCGCAGGAGCAGGTCACCCGGGTAGCTTCGACGAGCCTGGATCAACAGACACTCGGCCAGATCCCGTGCACCGACGCCCGCCGGGTCGAACTCCTGCACCAGCAGGAGCGACTCCTCGACGTCCTCCTCCGACTCGCCCTCCTGCTCGGCGATCTCCTCCACCGACGTGTCACGCAGGTAGCCGACCTCGTCGAGGTTGCCGATGATCACCTCGGCGAGCGCCCGCTCCAGCCCCGACGTCTCCGCGACGCCGAGCTGCCAGAGCAGATGATCGGTCAGGTTCTCCGTCTTCGAGAGCGTCTGTTCCGGGCCGGGGAGATCCTCGCCGTAGCCGCCACCCCCCCCACCAGCGGGAAGCGGCGACGTGTAGTTCTCGAGGTAGCGCTCCCAGTCGATGTCCTCGACGACCTTCTCCGCTGAGACCTCGCCTTCCTGGGCGTCAGCCGCCGGTTCGCGCTCGCGCTCACGCTCGCGCTGACGCTCCTGCTCCTGCTGTTCCTGGGCGTCCTGCCGCGTCCGCTCGTCTTCGGTCGGGGCCTCGCTCCCCTCGGCCGTCTCCTCCAACAGGGGGTTCTCGACCATCTCCTGCTGGACCAACTCGACCAACTCGTGACGCGATAGCTGCAGCAGCTTGATGGCCTGCTGGAGCTGAGGCGTCATCTTCAGCTCCTGCCGCATCTGCTGAGACTGTTTCATCTCAAGGGCCATGACACCCTCGTGCAGTCACCGGTCGCGCGCCTCCTGTCGGATTGTGTCCGATTGTCGTTCGTGGGGCGAAGAGCGAGTCAGCTGGTGCGAACACCGAAGCACCGCTCAGAGTACCACGGGCGCGCGGAGACGCACAGCCTCGCGTCACCTCTGTCCAAGGACGTCAGCCTCCCTGCCACGCCCAGGACCGGCACCGAACACGGCGCCCGCACCTCTCGACCCTAAGACCGTCCCCGCCGGGAGTAAAGCCGCGAATCAGAACAGGTCCTCGCCGCGCACCCGTGTTCGCGACGACCGGGGTCGATCTCCCGAACGCGACGACCGATTCGACCCGGCTTCTTCCGCCGAACCCGCCTCGTCGGCTCCGGACCCTTCGACCGGGATCGGGACGAACGTCATCTCCCCGACCGGGCTCCGGACGTCTCGCACCGCGATCTCTTCGCCGCTGTACTCACGCAGATCCAACGGCGGCGGGCGACTCGCGAACCAGCCACCCACCGCGGCACCCGCGCCCACAACCACGATCGCCAGCGCCAGCGCCACCCGTCCGCGACGCGGTGCCGGCGCGGCAGCCGGCGCCTGGTCGGCGACGCCGGGCGTCCCGCCGCTCGTCCGCTCGGACTCCGGTTCCGCCTCCGGTTCCGGGTCGGGCTCCGGGGTCGCCAGCAGCTTCGCGACCTCTGGAGACACGCCCGTCGGCAGGTGCGCGAGCGACCCGTCGTCCTCGACCGCCTCGGAACCGCCATCGGGTGTCGCCTGAGGCAAGGACGCCGTACCGACCTCGACCGCTTCGAGGTCCGATACCGTGATCCGCCTTTTGGGTCTCTGGGGGTTCGCCATGTATCTCGGGGCCTTCCGGACCGGCGTTGGAACGCCGCCGCCGGGAGAACTCGTGCGCGTTGGTTACGTTATTCCAACGCCGCGACCCGCGCAATTCCTGCCCTGTTGACACTTCGAGTCGCCACGGTAGTGTGCGACGGACCTTCGGTGCACTTCGTGACCAGGGTCGCTCGACCGCGCCGCGGCACCTCGCTCGTGGCCTCCAACCCGCACTCGAGAGATCCGAACGCGATGGCGCGCAACAGCAGGCCGAAGAAGTACGTGTTCGTCACCGGGGGCGTCGTCTCTGCCCTCGGAAAGGGGATCGCCGCGGCCGCTCTCGGCGCCCTCATGGAGGCGCGTGGGCTCCGGGTCGCCTTCCTCAAGCTCGACCCCTACGTCAACGTCGACCCCGGGACGATGAACCCCACCCAGCATGGGGAGGTCTTCGTCACCGACGACGGCGCCGAGACCGACCTCGACCTCGGGCACTACGAGCGATTCACGACCGCCCGGATGTCCCGCCGGAACAACTTCACCACCGGCCAGATCTACCACTCGGTGATCTCCAAGGAGCGGCGCGGCGAATATCTCGGAGGGACCGTCCAGGTCATCCCCCACATCACCGACGAGATCAAAGGCTCGATCACCGCCGCCGCCGAAGATTGCGACGTCCTCTTCACCGAGATCGGCGGAACCGTCGGCGATATCGAGAGCCTCCCCTTCCTCGAGGCCATCCGCCAGATGCGCGCCGACGTCGGCGACGAGAACATCTGCTACGTCCACGTCACCCTCGTCCCCTACATCGCCACCGCCGGAGAGCTGAAGACCAAGCCCACCCAGCACTCCGTGCGCGAGCTCCGCGCCATCGGTATCCAGCCCAACATGCTGATCTGCCGCTCCGACCGGCCGATCGCGACCGACATCAAGCGGAAGATCTCCAAGTTCTGCAACGTCGATGTCGCCGATGTCATCGCCGCCCCGGACGCCCCGACCATCTACGAAGTGCCGATCGGCTTCCACGAAGAGGGCGCCGACCAGCGGGTCGTCGACCGACTCAACATCTGGAGTCGCGAGCCGCAGCTCGAAGTCTGGCGCGACCTCGTCGGCGCGATCCACAACCCCGACCGCGACACCACCATCGCCATCGTCGGCAAGTACGTAGACCTGACCGACTCCTACAAGAGCCTCAACGAGTCGCTCCGCCACGGCGGCTACGCCCACCGCGCCCGCGTCGACCTCCGCTTCGTCGACTCCGAGGCCCTCGAGAAGGACGGGCTCGGCGAGCTCGACGGGGTCGATGCGATCCTCGTGCCCGGCGGCTTCGGGCGCCGGGGCACCGAAGGAAAGATCTCCGCGATCCGACACGCCCGCGAGCACAGCATCCCCTTCTTCGGCATCTGCCTCGGCATGCAGCTCGCGGTCGTCGAGTACGCCCGCAGCGTCGCCGGCCTCGCCGACGCCCACAGCCGCGAATTCGTCCCCGAGACCGACAACGCGGTCATCGACCTCATGGCCGACCAGCAAGACGTCGTCGACAAGGGGGGGACCATGCGTCTCGGCGCCTATCCCTGCGTGCTCGACCGCGACTCAGTCGTCGCCTCGATCTACGGGATCGGCGAGATCTCCGAGCGACACCGCCATCGGTTCGAGTTCGCCAACGAGTATCGCGACGTGCTCGAAACGGCCGGCCTGAGACTCAGCGGCAAGAGCCCCGACGACAGGCTCGTCGAGATGGTCGAGCTCGCCGATCACCCCTGGTTCGTCGGCTGCCAGTTCCACCCCGAGTTCAAGTCACGGCCGACGGAACCCCATCCGCTCTTCCGGTCGTTCGTCGGCGCCGCGCTCGATTACGCGGCGAAGGCGCCTCCCCAGGACGGGTGAGCGACGAGCCGCCGACGCCATCGACACCCGCCGCGAAGACTGCGCCGACCCCGGCCCCCTCGCCGACGTGCCGATCGCGATCGAGGACAACCTGCTGACCTACGGGCTGACGACGACGGCTGGTTCCTCCGGGCGGGGTGGTCCGCGCGGCCCTGGGCGTGGACTGGCTTCGGGCGGGCGTGGCCCCGGTGGGCCTATACCTTCGGGCGGGCGTGGACCTGGGTGTGGCCCTTACGTGGTCACACGCCTGGCTGGCCGGCATTGAGGTCAGTCGGGGTCCTCGACTCTGAGGTATCCGACGCACAAGCGCCCCTCTTCCCTCACGATCGCGCACCACAGGTCGTACAAGGACCACTCTTCGTCGTCAGCCGTGACGGCCACGCAACACCAAGCCACGAAGCTCTCGGCGTTGACCTGCGCCGGCATGTCACCACGTCGCCGGCGTAGCTTCTCTATGCTCAGCGGGTTGCTGCCCAAGTTGAAGCCGTCGGGCGGGCCGATCTCCCCGAACCCGGCCATCGCATCGACCGTCGCTTGCTTCTTTGCCAGGATCTTCTTCTCGAGGCCCCTGGCCCCTCCATCCGTCAGCAGCCAGGGCGCCAGGCAACGGGCCGCGCCGACGTAGTCCTCTTCCACCAGCAGTCGGGCGAAGATTCTGAGAAAACTACGGACCGCGTCGTTCATGGTGACTCGCCTCTTACACGCCCGGCTGGGGGTTGATGGCGGCGCATCATAGTCGCTCCATGTCCCGATGGCACGACATCCCATCCTTCCGTCGTCGCCCGCCCGAAGGCAGTTCTCCCCCTCCAACGAACCACCTTCGGGCGGGCGCAGGACCCCTGCGGTTCTCGTCCGAAGGGTAGAGGCGCGGCCGCGATGTTGCGGTACATGCCCTCGACGATGTCGGTGACGCCCTCGACGGCATCGAAACCGAGGCGCACCGTGCCGCGTAGGATGCGTCCGGTCGGCCCGCGGCAACGCCGCGGCCCGACCACTCACACCCGGTCAGTGCAGCCAACCGCACGAACGGCCACCAGGGTCGGAGACTCGCGGCAGGCGAACGCCATCGTACGACGCCGGGGCCCCGCACCAGGCAGCGTGTTCGCACTCCGGTCCCGCTTCCAACGTCAGGTGGCCGGCCTCGATGTGGAGAACGACGTCGCAGTCCGTCTCGCCCTCGTCGCGAAGCAGCAACACGACGGTCCCATCGTCGCGGATCTCGACCCGACCGCTGCCCGAGCAGCTGTAGTCGTCCGGGCCGTAGACCAGGAAGCCCGCTTCGAGTCCGTCATCGCCCATTCGGACCAGTGCGCAATCCAGGGCCCTCGGCGATGGTACTCCCGGGACCGCGAACGGTTGCATGATCACGTTGGATGGCGTGGCGAAGAACCCGGTCGGCTCGGGTTCGGGGTTCTGCGCCGCCCCCTCGGGGTTGCTATCGGCCGCTCTGCTCCCGTCGGCCGGAAGCTCGGCGCCCGCCTCAGAGGCCCCCGAGCCTTCGTCTTGCGCCAGCCCCACGGCGGCAGCGAGCGTGGCCGCCGCCACGGTGATCACGCACGCGGCGGACCTCATCAAATCGGGCTTCTTCATGGGCATCACATCCACATCCTCTCGGCGCCCGCCCGTACCGCGGCTGGCCGGACTAGAACTCGAACTCGAAGAGGCGGAGGACATCGGCGGGCACCGTACCGCCGCCGACCGATTCAGTCACACGTCGGGCCGCGGTAGGTGAATCGCGCGGCGTTGAACGTGATCGAGTTGGGGCCGGGGTCGCGGATTCGCAGATAACTCTCGGGACACATGACGTGGGTTCCCAGGTCGACGCCGACCGACGCGTACGGACCTCGCTCTTGGACGACCTCGTAACGGGCGCGAACGCGCTCACCGTCACGAATCAGGTACTCGGCCGCATAGAGCGCGCGGTTCTCGGTCGACTGGTACTGGGCGACGATGTGGTAGCAGCCCACGCCGATGCTCGAGAAGTCGGGCACATAGTCGACATGTTGCTCACCGCTCGGGTCGGGCTCTCCGGCGACGCGGTGGTTGGACGTGTACCAATAGAGGCGGTTGTGCGCGCGAGCCACATTGTGGCGGCGGTAATCGATGCGGTCCCCGCCCCGCCCGTCGTTGGCGTCCGTCTTGGGCTCGGTGGTGTCTTCATCTCCCGTGTGCGCATCGATTTCCACGGTGTAGGTCGCACCGACGTCCAACGTGCCCGACCGGCGCTCGCAATCCGGTGGATCGGAGTCGGACCCCGGGTCCGGGTCGACCCGGCGCACATGATAGACGCTCCCGCCCCGCCTGAACTCCCAGGTTCCGACGTAGAGCTCGTCATCGACGACCGCCATGCTCCAGGCGGCGGTCTCGGAGAATTCGCAGACCTGCTCCCAGTCGCTCTCTCCATCTCCGGACACCCAGACACCGGAGGGGCCGACATCGTCTTTGAACCCGTTCGACGTCGAGATGAAGAGGCGGTCGTCCAAAGCGTGGAGATCCGCTACGTAGCGTCGGCTGCTGCGGTGGGTCTGCACGAACTCGCTGCCGTCGAAGCGGAAGACGCTGGCGTCGTCGGCTCCCCCCCGGTCTGTGGCGCCGAGCCACAGGAAGCCCCTCCAGACGTAGCCGCGAAAGTAGCGGTTTCCGACCTCGGTGAGGGTCCAGTCGGAGCCGTTGGTCGAGGTCAACATCTGCCCTTGATTGGTGTCCTGGTGGATCGCAAAGGCGTACAGCACCCCGTCATATGTGACGATCTCGCGCAGATAGAGCGGTACATCACCGCTGTCGTAGACGGTTCTCCAGTCGTCCCCGACCTGGCGCAGGACCTTCCCGTGATCCGCGTGAGAATAGCGGTAGTTGACCGCGTAGAGGTCGCCACCGAACTCGGCCAGCCCGCAACCGATCGAGCCAGCCTCTCCGTTGTGGACGCGCTCCCAGTGTGTGCCATCGAACGAACGGTAGATGTCTCCACTGTTCTCGGTGTTGGCATAGAGAGCGCCGTCGAACTCGCGAAGCGCGCAGACCGACTCGCCGATCCCGGTCAGGCCCGGCTCGACGAGCTCCCAGTCCGGGTAGCG
>PVBE010667689.1_pt1 | contig 13259 bp, 12 predicted proteins | sample 1631181 | NCBI WGS metagenome assembly PVBE01 (sample SAMN08397723, study PRJNA350692) | Marine metagenome, whole genome shotgun sequencing project. | isolation source: water | place: Pacific Ocean | collected 2012-04
ATCAACGCCGTCAGCAGCGGCTCCATGCAGTTGTAGTCGCCCGCCGACAGGGACAGCAGCGAGTACTCCTCCTGGCCGGTGGCGGCGAGCCCTTCCCGCACGAGGCGGGCGATGGTCTCAGGGCTGCGCTGGCGCTCGGGGCGGTAGATGTAGCCGGCCTGGCAGAAGCGGCAGCCGCGCATGCAGCCCCGCTGGATTTCGACGCCGACGCGGTCGTGGACCACCCGGCCGAACGGAACCGGCGTCTCGGTGACGTACGCAGCCGCATCCAGGTCGGTGACGATCGCCTTGCGCAGCCGCGCGGGGAGGCCCGGGGCGGGCTCGACGGCGGCGACCCGGCCGTCGTCCAGGTAGTGGACGGTGTACAGCGACGGCACGTAGACGCCGGGCACCTCGGTCAGCATCCACAGCAGGTCCTGTCGGGGCTTGCCGGAGGCCCGCCAACGCTGCTCGACCTCGACCACCGCGAGGATGGTCTCCTCCCCATCGCCGAGGCAGACGGCGTCCAGCACGGTCCCCAGCGGCGCCGGGTTGAAGGCGCAGGGGCCTCCCGCGATGACGAGGGGGTGGTCGGCGGTGCGGTCCGCGCTGCGCAGCGGGATGCCGCCCAGGTCGAGCACCTGGAGGAGGTTGGAGTAGCTCAGCTCGTACTGGAGTGTGAACCCGAGCACGTGCAGGTCCTTCAGGGGGACGCGGTTCTCCAGCGTGCGGAGCGTCAGGCCCCGCCCGCGCATCTGCGCTTCCATGTCGGGGGCGACGGCGTAGACCCGCTCGGCGGCGACGTCGCTCTGCCCGTTGAGGATGGAGTAGAGGATCTTGAGCCCGATGTGGCTCATCCCGATCTCGTACAGGTCCGGGTAGCAGAGCCCCACCACGGAGCGGACGGACGACAGGTCCTTGCACACCTGGCCGACCTCGCCGCCCAGGTACCGGGACGGCTTCTCCACGCACGCGAGAATCTCGGGGTCGAGTTCCGGGGAGTCGCCGCCGTAGGCGCGCTGACTCGGCACGAAGCTGCTGGGGTCAAACATCGGGGGAGGTCTCCGGCCGTGGCAGCTGCGTCAATCGCTTCCGGTCCGCCCGATCGTGCCCTCCCCCGAGGGAACGTCGCCGGATCCTGCTTCCAAAGCGGCTGGACAGTAAGGGGCGCACCCGACTCCGTCAAGGACGTCCGCTACCCTGCGGATCGTGGTTTCCGTCACGCGCTTGAGCGAGTCGTCCGTCGGTTCCTGGGGCCGGCTGATGCGCGGCTGTGAAGACGAGGGCTGGTGCTCCTGCGTTGCGTGGTGGACCCCCACCTGGGACGGGTTCTCCGAGCGCACGGCGGAGGAGAACCGGCAGCTCCGCAAGTACCTCTTCGCCCACGGCGAGTACGACGGCTACCTGGCCTGGGAGATGGACCAGCCGGTCGGCTGGTGCCAGGTCGGGCCCCGCGATCGACTGCACAAGCTCCGCGAGCAGTTCGACCTCGAGCCGGAGATGGGGACGTGGGCGATCACCTGCTTCAAGGTGCGGCCCGACCACCGTCGGCAGCGGGTCGCGATGCAGATGCTGGCGGCCGTGATCGAGGACCTCCCGTCGCGCGGAGCGACCCGCCTGGAGGCGTTCCCCAAGCGCATGGAGGGGGCCGATCCGACCGCGCTGTGGACCGGGCCGGAGGCGCTCTACACCAAGCTCGGGTTCCAGATCGTGAAGGACGATCCGCGTCGCCCGATCCTCGCCTTGGAGCTGACGTGATCGGCCGCCGCATCGACAGCCCCGTCGGGCCGCTGACCCTTAGGGTGACCGACGCGGGGGCACGCCAGGTCAAATTCGACGGTCGGCTCCCGGCGGAGGTCGAAGCGGGCGAGCACCCCCTGCTGGACCAGCTGGAGCGGGAGCTGCGGGAATACTTCGCGGGGACCCGCACGGAGTTCACGGTGCCGTTGGACCCGGTCGGCACGGAGTTCCAGCTCAGGGTGTGGGAGCGGCTCCGGGCCATCCCCTTCGGGCAGACGATGTCCTACGGGGAGCTGGCCGAGGCGGTGGGCAGCGTGGCCCGGGCGGTCGGCGGCGCCAACGGCAGCAACCACCTCGCGATCGTCATCCCGTGCCACCGGGTGGTGGCACGGGATGGGTCGCTGCATGGCTTCGGCGGGGGCCGGGCGGTGAAGCGCTGGCTCGTCGACCACGAGAGCCCCCAGGCGGGGCTGTTCTGAGGCCTACCGGTCGACTTCGACGATGAGCACGCCGTCGGCCCCGATGAGGCCGACGTAGGTCCCCTCGGGGTTCGGCAGGTGCCCGCGAGGGGTCAGCGGGAGCTTGCTGTCCTCGGTGACCAGGGCATCGAACTGGACCTCGTCGTTGGCCTGCAGGAACACGACCGAGCCAGCGAAGTTGCCGTTGCGGTAGTCGGACTCGTCCAGGACATGACCCGGCTGCGCGTCGCCATCCAGGATCAGGCCGTCGACGTCGAAGTCGGTCATCGGGTACTCGATGACCGCGACGTAGCCTCCGTGGCCGATCGGGGCGGCCTGGTTGATCGAGTAGAGGCTGAGCCCCGCGGGGGTCTCGATGAGCACCGGGGTGCGGCCGCCGAGGCGGAGCTTCGCCGCCTTGCGGAACCGCTCGGGCTCGCCGTTGATGATCAGCGCGTCGACCTCGTGGAGATCGCCGGGCACGAAGACGATCGCGTTGATGATCGAGCCGGCGAGGCCAGCGTCGCGGAGCTTGGCGGCATCCACGGCGGCGGTTGGGAGCAGGTTCCCGTCCCCGATCACGGAGTCGATGACGCTGGCCTCACCGTCGATCATGACGGTGTCGAAGGGGGCGATGATCGTCAGCCAGGCGTTCAGCGCCGCGTGGGCCGAGGTGGCGGTGAGCAGGACGATCAGGAGGATGAGGAAGCGTCGCATGGGGATCTCCAGGGGTTGGTGCACTGGAGACGGCGGCGCGCCGGGGGCGGTGCCAGGTTTCTTTCAGGGAGTGGGAACGTCCTTGCCGAGGTCCCGGCCGATCGTGGCCGCGGCCACCATCCCGCCCTGGAGCGCACCGGCGATGCCGTGTCCCGAGCGGGCCGACGCGCCGCACAGGTACAGGCCGGGTACGGACGCGCGGGGGCCCGGCCGGTTGGGGCCGAACTGGTCCGGCGTCGCGGAGATGCCGTAGCCGGTGCCGTTGGTCGCGCGGGTGTAGCGGCTGTGCGACAGCGGGGTCGCCGACTCGCGGAACACGATGTGCTGGCCGGCCCCGGGGAAGAGGGTGTCGAAGCGGCGGATGAGATCGTTCTCGACGGCCTGCTTACGCCGCTTGTAGTCCGCCTTCTTGCTGTAGCTGCCGTCGGCGAACTCGTCGGGGGTGACGCCCCAGTCCTGCGGCTTGCCGGAGACCAGCGCCATGACCTCGACCGTGTGGGTGCCCGCCGGCGCGTGGTGCGGCGTGTCGGGGTCCTTGAGGGTCGCGGACGTGATGTAGCAGCCGGCCGCCGCCGGCTCCGATCCGTTGCCCAGCCCCTCGTACAGGGCGTCGAAGTCGTACCCGTCGTACTGCCAGTAGTTGCTCGCCCGCATGCCCCGGGCGTCCAGGTCGTCCTCGACGGCGAGGCAGGTCAAGTACAGCGCCTCGGGCCACTTCCAGGAGTCGTGCCGCTGAACCTCGTCGGCGCTGAGGTGCTCCGGGCCGACCAGCTCGAGCATGGTCTTGCGCAGATCGGCGCCCGACACGATGGTGGAGGCGCGCACCTCGTCCCCGTTCTCCAAACGCAGGCCTGCGGCCTTGCCGTCCTCCACGATGACCCGCTCGATGCCCTTGCGCAGGTGCACGCTGCCGCCGTGCCGCTCGACCGCCAGCGCGAGCTCGTCGGACATGATCTGGCCGCCGCCCTTGGGGTACCAGGCACCGCGGAAGTAGTGCATCGACAGCCCCGCGTGCAGCACCGCGGAGGCCTGCGAGGGCGGCAGTCCGTAGTCGCCGTGCTGGCCGGCGAGCACCGCCCGGAGGTGCAGGTTGTCGGTGCAGCTGTCCAGCAGCGCCTTCAGCGTGAGGTTCTGGTAGCGGGCGACGAGGCGGCCGCGGGTCGCGACCTCCCACAGGAAGCCGAGGGTCTGCCTGCCCCGGGTCTCCACCAGCTTGTCGCCGAGCCGCTCGATCTCCGCGAGGAAGCGCACGTACCGGTCGATCCCCCGCCCCTCCTTGGGGAACTGGTCATGCAGCCGCTCGCGGAACCGCTGCAGCCCCACCGGGATGCGGAACTCGAAGTCGGGGAAGACGAGGGTGTCGAAGCCGTCCGGGTCCATCGGCACGAAGTCGATGTTCACGTCCAGGGGCTCCAACAGGCGCCGGAACAGCCCCCCGGGACCGCAGTCGCCGATGTAGTGGACCCCGACGTCGAACAGGTAGCGCTTCGCGCGGCTCCCGCGGGCGAACTGGGTGGCGCAGCCGCCGGCGACGTAGTGGGAGTCGAACACCGCCGTGCGGAGCCCCGCCTTGGCCAGGTAGGCGGCCGCCATGAGCGAGCTCGGACCCGCCCCGACGAGGGCGACGTCCACCGACTCGGGGACCTGCTGGGTGCTGCGGCGGCGGGTCTGATCGGTGGGCAGGAACGGTTCGGCGGTGGACATGGCGGCTCCGGTTTGCGCGGCTGCGACGGCCCGAGGTATACACCGTATACATGAGCTCCGGAAGCACAAAGCGGCGCATCCTCGAGGAGGCCCACGGGCTGCTCGAGGAGGTCGGCGCGGGCAAGTTCTCGCTGCGTGAGACGGCCCGGCGCGTCGGCATCACGCCGATGGCCGTGTACCGGCACTTCGCGGACAAAGAAGCGTTGCTGGAGGCGCTGTTCGGGCTCGGCTTCGAGCAGCTTCGGGACGTGCTCCAAGGCGCCCTGGAGTCGGACGATCCGGCGGAGCGGCTGCGGCAGACCTTCTACGGCTACCTCCGCTTCGCCACCGACGCCCCCAACACCTACGCGCTCGTGTTCGAGCGGCGCATGCGCCCCGGCGAGCGGGCCGGTCGGTCGACGGTGCCGGCGTTTCGGTTCGTTGTCGATCGCGTCGCCGAGGCGATGGCGGGGGGCGTGCTCCCCGCCGGGGATACGGAGGCGGTGGCGCTCGATCTCTGGGCCGTCACCCATGGCCTCGTGACACTGCGGCGGGCGGGCAAGCTGGAGCTCAGCGAAGCCGAATTCGACGCCCACTTCGAGGGCATGGTGCGCCGACAGATCGGCGCGCCCGCAAAGCCCTGAGGGAGGCGGTCAGCCGTTGGCCAGCTGCGTGCAGCGGTAGTCGTACTGCACCGAGGTGTCGTCCGACAGCGGCCCCTTGGACCCCACCCGGAGGGTCACCTCCATCATGTCCCCGGCGATAATGTCGACCCGGTCCCGCAGGGGGAAGAAGGCCTGCTTCCAGTGCGTCGAAGGTGCCGCCGGCGCGGTCGTGATCGAGACCCCGTCGCCCAGGTCGACCTCGAACCAGCCGGCGAGCCCGCCGATCGTGCCGGGCCGCTCCAACCGGTACAGGAGCTTGCGCGCGAAGGCGTCGTTTTGAACCGTGTAGAGGTCCAGCTCGGCGACGCACTGGGGGACCGCGAGCAGATCCCCGGGGGCGAAGGTCACGAGGCTCATCCGCCCGAGCATCTCGTCCAGCGCGGGGGTGTAGTCGAAGCCGGCGACGTCGTGCCAGAAGTCGACGCGCCGGTAGTCCACGGGGGTCTGGGCGGGGGCGAGGAACGGGCGGATGGCCTCGGGAACCAGCCTCCCGACGGGCTTGAGGAAGCGGTCGCGGGCGTCCGCGGTGAAGGCCAGGGTGTTCTCGGCGACGCCGAAGCTCCCCAGCGTCTCCGACACGAGCACGTCCACCTTCTCGTCCAGCTCCACCTCCTTGGAGTTGGCGTAGAGGAAGACCACCTTGTCCTGCATCCCGTTCTTGGCGACGACGGCGCGGGCGAACTCGATGGAGTCGGCCTTCTCGATGGCGTAGACCCGCCGCGCGCCGGCCCGCACCGCCAGCAGCGTGAGCAGCCCCAGGCCCGCGCCGAGGTCGACGACGACGTCCCCGGGCTTCACCGCCCGCGCGATCGCGTCGGCGTAGGCGGCCATGCGGACCGGGTCCGACATCATGTCGTAGTAGTCGTCGAACAGCGTCAGCGCTTTGCGGGACTCGGCCATCAGTAGTGGGGCGGCAGGTCCTCGAGCGCGGGGGGGAGCGCCTCGGTGGTGTTGTCTTTGTCCTCCTGCATCCGCTTGATGACCAACTCGAGGGCGGCGACCCGCTTCTCGTAGGTGTCTACGGACTCCTCCAGGCGCGCGATGTCGGCCTTGCGCTCCTCGGAGCGGATCTCCAGTTCCATCAGGCGGCGTTCGATTTCGTCGGACATGGCGCGGAGACTAACTCCGTCGGCCGACGAACACGAAGTAGGACTCGCCGGGCAGCGCGCGACGCGGCTTGTCGGCGGACAGCCCCGCCGCTTCCAGGGCGGCCACGACGGCGTCGGGCTTGGGCAGCGGACCGCACTCGGCCATCGACGAGAACCAGATGTCGAGCATGTTGTTGGCGAGGGTGCCGCCGCCGCACGAGGCGCCCAGGACCAGCTGTCCCCCCGGGGCGACGTGGCCGGCGGCCGCCGCGATCACGTCGCGGCGCTGCTCGACGGGGAAGTAGTACAGGAGGTTGAACAGGGTCACGACGTCGAAGGTGCGGTCCAGGGTCACGGTCCGCAGGTCCCCCGCGACGATGCGCGCCCGGTCCGCCAGTTCGTGCCACTCCATGGCCGAGGCGGCGGCGTCGGCGACCCCGAAGTCCAGTTCGACGCCCACGGCGGTGAGTTCGGGGTTTCGCTCGCAGGCGTAGCGCAGGTAGTGGCCGCTTCCGCACCCCAACTCCAACAGCGCGGTGGCGCCGGAGGTCGAAACGGCCCGGTCGATCTCCTCCCGGAGCACCGGCCCCAGCAGCTCGGAGGTGCGCGCGATCAGGGGGCCGTCCAGATCCGCGACGCTGTAGGTCTCGCCCTCCTTGAGGCGGTCGAGCACGCCGCCGACGCCGCGAGCGTGCAGCCCCATCAGCGCCTCCATGTAGCCGGCGAGCCCGTCGTTGTCCGGGTCGGCGAGGAGGCGCCCGAGCGCGCCGCTGAGGTGGTAGCGGCCGTCGCGAAGCCGGAGCTCTTTGAGCAGGATCCCGTGCCGCAGCCAGGCTCGGAGCCCCGCGCGCCCCGACGGTTCGGGGGCGAGGGACTCGGCGAGCTCATCGAGGGTGGCGGGGGCTTCGGCGAGGCGCGCGAGCACCCCGTGGCGGATGGCGGCTCCCAGCCAGGCGGCGCGGTGCACCGGCTCCATCAAGTCGAGGGCCTTGAGCACGGAGCGTACGTTCGTGCCGCCCATCATCTGCCACATCGTGCCCGGCTTCATCGGCACGACTGTAGCGGGAGGGCTACTCTTGGTCGACGATGGGGGCGCCCGGCAGATCCGGGTTGTAGACGCCCACGTGCACCTCGGCGGAAGTGGAGGCCTGCTCGTCCTGGACCGCGAGCACGTAGATCTGTTCGCCGATGTCGGCGGTGCAGCCGACGTTGTCCTTGCCGTAGGCCGAGTCGGCCTTGAGCAGCCAGGGGCGCAGCACATCGCCGTCCAGGTGCACGGCCTGCAGGTTGGTCTGGCCCAGGCAGCCGCCGAGCACGACGCTCACGAGCACGAGGGACTCGTCGTCGTTGAGAGCTTCCAGCTCGCCGAGGATGGCGTCGCGGTCGCCCTCTTCGGAGGCTTCGCAGGCTTCCAGCCAGGCGTCGATGTCGGCTTCGTCCTCGAAGATTCCGCAGAACAGCGCGGGCGCATCCTCGAGCACGGCGAACTCGAGGGCATCCCCCTCGGGCGGGGGCCCTCCGGAGTTGTCGGGTCGGACGTCGGAGCACGCCGCGAGGAGGGAGAGGGATGCGATGGCGGTCAGGGCGAGGGAGAAACGGAACATGGACAGACTCCGGGGTTGAGGTTCGTCCCCTTCCAAAGCTCGGACCGTGCCTGTCGGGGCGGACGTCCTGCGACCCGAGTCGGGGCCGGGGGCGGTGACTATCAGCGGCGGCCGACCTGCACCATGAGCTTGCTGTCGGCCAGATCCTGGGGCGAGACGGCGACGTCGTCGGGCACGCCGTCGGGCCAGCGGCGCTTCATCAACTCCGCCACCGCGGGGGAGGTCAGGTCGAAGTCGGAGAGCTTGCGGGGGGCGCTCAGTTCGATGCCGAGGGCACGCTCGTAGGCCTTCCAGACGAGTTCGGAGCAGTAGATGAGGTCGTCGTCCCAGCCGAAGTAGAGATCGTAGTCGAGGCCGGCGAAAGAGCGGGCGGCGCGGCTGAGTTCGTCGCGTTGGGGGTGGGTGATCGGCTCCTTCAGGCGGTAGGCCTCGAAGCGGCCGTCAACGCCCCGGGCGAGGAACTCCTTCAGCGTGACGACCTGCACCGGCTGCACGGCCTCGACGATCGCCCACTCCCCGTCGGCGAGCACGACCATGCCCACGTGGCTCCACTTCGAGCCCGTGGCGGCCTGCACGGCGGCGCTCTGGCGGGAGGTCGAGGTATGGAACACGACGTCGCCGATCTGCGGCTCCCACGCTTCATCGGACGAAGCGGAGCAGGCCAGCAGCAAGACGACGCTGACGATCAGCGCGGACACGGGTCGGGTCATGGAGTCAGGACACAGGCCGCGGCCCGGACATTCCGGACCTGCAGTCCATGGTTGACTCCACGGAGGCGGATCGAGAGGCTGTGGAGCGATGCTTCGCCTGTTCGCCCTCCTCGCCGTGCTTCTTCTCACCGCTCCCGCGTACGGCCAGAGCGATGCGCCCTCGCTGGAAGGCGACGTCATCCCCACCGAGGGGCTCCCGGAGACACCGCCTCCGCCGCCGACGCTGGCGATCGTCTACGAGGGCGCCACCGGGGGGATCTCCGGCGCCGAACCGGACCTGTTCGCCGACTCGGTCGTCGCCTCCGCGCTCGCCGCCGATGCCGACGCGGGCTGGACCCGACGCGCGGCCGGCTGGGGGGCGTTCCACCAGGCCGGCCGCTGGATCTTGCAGGCCGACGGCGGGGTCGGCCGCTTCCGCACCCAGATCGCCCCCGCGGCCACCCTCGCGGGGGACCCGATCGAAGCCCGGTCCCTGGTCGCGGACGACTACGCGGTGTTCGTGTGGCCCGCCACCGAAGCGGACTCCGACGCCGCCGACGCCACCCTCGTGGCGCTCCAGGAGGCCCTCGCCGCCGATCCGCTGCGCGCCCGCCCGGGGATGGACACGGTGCGGGTGCAGCTGACCGCCGTCGCCGACGGCCTGGAGACCTACTTCGCCAGCCGGGGGGACGCCTCCCCGGAGCTCGCGGCACCGCTGGATCCGGACCGCTGGGAAGCCCGTCTCCGCACGGTGTTCCAGTCCCCGACAGCGACGGTGTTCGTCGTCTCCCGGCTGCAGGGCGAGGGCGCGCGCCGGTTCGCCCTCATCGACAGCTGGCCCCGGGCCAACCGGCTCTTCCTGTCCGGCGGCAACAGCATCGAAGGACGCTCCTACCTGGAGGGGGCGAAGCTCTCGCTCCAGCGCCCCAACACCTGGGCGGCGTGGACGGCGCTGGGGCTGGACGCGCTCGCGGTCGGGGAGGCCGAGCTGATGGCCGGCCACGGGCTGCTGCGGGAAGAGGCCGAGGCGGCGGGCATCGACCTGCTCTCGACCAACCTCGTGGACGCCGACGGCAACGCCCTGTTCCCCCGGTGGAGCGTGCGCGAGGTGGGCGGCCGCCGCGTCGCCCTCATCGGCTGGACCGACCCGACCGCGCTGGAGCGTCTCCCCCCCGAGGTGCGCAACGGATGCCGGGCCCGCGGGGCGGCGGCCGTGCACGAGGCGGTGGCCGCGCTCGCCGCCCTCCCCGAGGCCGAGCGGCCGGAACTCACGGTGCTGTTCGGGGTCGGCGCCCGCGCGCTCGCCGGCCACCTCCCGGGGGTGACGATCGTGTTGGGCGACTTCACCACCCGGCTGCGCCTCGCCCCCGAGATCGAGGTCGGCGCCGGCGCGCTGCTGTCGCACGTGGTCGAGCCTCCGGGGGGCCGGGCGCCCGTGCTCGTGAGCCGGCTGGGGCCGCAGTACGTGGGTCGGATCGAGCTGCAGTTCGACGGCGTGTCGATGACGCGGCTGCGCCACCAGCGGATTCGGGTCGACGAGAACCTCGCCGCCGACGCGGACCAGGTCGCGGCCGTCCAGGCGGTACGCCAGTCGGTCTACGCGTCGATGGAGGACGTGCTCGTCCCGGACCTGAGGATCGTGCCGTGGCCCGAGCGCAAGGCGATGCCGACCCCGCCGTCGGATCTCGACCCCGGGGCGTACCTCCAGACCGCCGCGAACCTGCTCATGGACCGCACCGGCGCCGACCTCGCGCTGCTGCGCCCCCTCCCCCTCCCGGTCGATGTGCCCGGCCCCACCGAGGAGCTGTTCGTCGACGCCTCGCTCGCGGTGTCGGACCAGGTCTCGGTGATCGAAGTCACGGGGCTTCAGCTGCGCCGGCTCCTGAGCGTGGTGCAGGCCGCTCCTCCGAAGGCCGCAACCCCCGGCTGGGGCGCACCCACCGAGCCCGACGGCCTCTGGGCGTGGAGCGCGGGGGTGACCCAGGCGGGCAAGAAGATCACGGTCCGAGGCCGGGTCGTGCAGGACATCGACGTGCTGTACGTCGCCACCTCCAGCTTCTTCGACCAGGACCCCCGCGTGGTCGCCGCGTTGGGGCCCAAGACCCGGGTGTGGCGGAACTTCGGGGGCACCGGCTGGGTGCGGCGCAAGGCGGGGACCCGGGCGGGCAAGCCGTGGACGCTCCACGATCTGGTGCGCGGCGGGCTGGAGGATCTGCGCAGCCTCGATCCCGACTTCCACACCCGCTACGCCCGCGCCCTCGGCCCGCTGGCGGTGGACCAGGCGGCGTTTCGGGCGGGGCGGCTGACGCTGGAGTTCGACGGGCTGGCGTTCCAGATCACCGGCAGTCGGGGCTTCGGCGGACGCGAGGGATACGCCAACTCGCAGGAGACGCGGGTCAACCAGGCGGACTCGTTCGCGGCGAGCCTGCGGGGCCGGTTCGCGATCGTGTGGGACGACCGGGTCGGCACCATCACGGGGTACGGCAAGGGCACCTTCGGCCTCAACAAGCTCCCCGACGTCGACGATCCGATCGAGCTCGAGGACGACCTCGAGGTGGGCGCCATCGCGGCGCTCCGCCTGCTCAAGATCCCCACCGCGACGGCGGCTTCGATCCCGCTGTCGGTGTTCGTTCAGGGGGCGTTCGACACCGAGTTCACCGCCGGCGAGGCCGAGGACGGCAGCAAGCTCCCTCGCCAGCGCATCCAGCGAACCACCGCGGGCGCGACCTTCGGCAAGTACCTCGTGTTCAAGGAGGCCCGCGCGGGCGTGTTCCTGGAGTACGACTTCAGCGCCGAGGTCGGCCCCCTCGCGCCCGGTGTCAGCCTGTCGGGCCTGCTGGAGTACAAGTTCGGCCCGTTCAAGACGACCGGCCTGGCCGACTTCAGGGGCTACTTCCCCACCCCCGTGGACACCGACACCGACCTCGCCTTCACGCTGCAGCTGCGCGCCGACGTGGGCGGCATGCCGTTCGCCCGGACCATTCCCGGGCTGACGCTGGGCGGGTTCGTGGACGCGCTGGTGTTCCAGGGCAAGTTGGACACGAACGAGGAGGTGGGCATGCACCTGCTGGTGGGCGCCTCACTCAGCTACGACGCCGACCTCCGGCCCCCGCTGCGCCTCCGGTAGCAGCGACCACGCCGCGAGGCTGCGGGCGTACCAGGCGCCGCACTCGATCTCCGAGAACGGGTTGCGGCGGGTGCCGTCGTAGCGGGCGCGCACGCCGCGGACGATCCGTTCGGCGAGGTCTCGCTCGCCCACCATCAGCAGGTGCGACGCGACCATGTACTCGACGCCGGTCCAGACCTCGTCGGCGAACGCGATGGCACGCGGGGGCGGCCCCGGGCGGGCAGCTGATGCTCGTCGGGGAAGGTGGCGTTGAGGAGGCCGGCTTCCCCCCGCACGGCGAAGACGCGTTGCAGGTGGGGGTGGTCCAGTCGGTCCCGCCAGTTGTACCGAACGATCGAGGCCAGCGCCGTCCTCGTGTGCTCGGGGTCGAGCACGTCGCCCAGGCCGCTGAGCTTGCCGAACCAGGAGCCCGCCAGCTGCCCGCTGAGGCATCCATTCCCGAGTTGCCACCAGGGCTGGCCTCCCCCTCCGACGGGGAACTGCAGGGCTGGGCTGGGGGGCGGCGAGTCCAGGGGCCGGATCTGCTGGGCGTAGTACGCCCCGTTCCAGAGGTGTGCGTCGACCCAGGCTGCGCCGGCGTGCGCGAGGGTGTCGTAGTCCGCCTCCACGCCGAGTGCGCGCGCCATGACGGCGGCGGCCCGCAACGCGGTCAGGTACCAGCCCGCCGTCAGCGGATTCGGACCGTAGAGGTCGACGTCGTAGGTGACGTGCTGCGCGCCCTCCATGACCCCGTCGCGGTCGGCGTCCCAGCCGGTCCAGGCGTAGGCGAGGGCGCGCTCGATCCGGGGCCACCGGTCGCGAAGCCAGGCGTCGTCCCCGGTGGTGCGCCAGTGGCGGTGGGCGCGCGCCACGAGGGCCATCTGGCCGTCCGCGGCGGGCGCGGTGCCGGTGGACCGGAAGGCGATGGCGCCGTCGGCCTGCATGCGATCGAGGGCCTGGTCGATGCAGCTGCGTTCGAGGGTGGGGAAGAGGTCGCCGAGGGCAGGCGCCGCGGCCGACCAGACGTGCAGGCAGGTTCCCTCGCAGCTTCCTCCGGAAGGGAGCCAGCCTTCGAAGGCGTCGAACGGGTCGGCGTTGGTCACGGTCTGGGACCGGAGCACGGGCAGGGTCGCTCGAACGGCCTCGCCGAACGGCTCGGGGGCCGCCGCCAACCGGTCGGCCAAGGCGAACGTGGCCGCACGGTGAGGGAGCGGATCGCCCGGTCCCCAGGCGAGCACGACCGACGTCGGCCCCTGCCGGTTGAGGGGAACCCGCCAGGCCCCGGGAACGTGCCCGCGGGACCGCAGGGCGTCCCACACGGCCTGCCGGTCGGAGAAGAGGGGGCGGTCGGGAGGCCAGGGTTCCTGGGGAGGGGCAGCCCCCTCCAACCGAAGCTCCCGATCGTCTTCGACGAACGCGTACAGCAGGGCGTCGACGGGCTCGGTGAGGGTCACATCCAGGACCATCGCGGGCAGGGCGCTGGCCTCTCCGCCACCGGGGACGAAGGGGCTCCAGACGTCCAGCGTGACG
>PVBE010903805.1_pt1 | contig 13259 bp, 14 predicted proteins | sample 1631181 | NCBI WGS metagenome assembly PVBE01 (sample SAMN08397723, study PRJNA350692) | Marine metagenome, whole genome shotgun sequencing project. | isolation source: water | place: Pacific Ocean | collected 2012-04
CAGCGACGTCATTCATCAAAGAGAAGTCTGCTGGCGACGATCCTTTCTTTCTCTACGTCGGATGGTCCCACGTTCACTATCCGGAGGGAGCGCACCGTGACTTCGAGAACCGGTCGTCGTCAGGTCCCTACGGGGACATGCTCATGGAACACGACCATCGTGTGGGACAGGTGGTGGCCGCTGTCGAAGCAGCGGGAATCAGGGACAACACAATCATCATCTACCTGTCAGACAACGGGCCGGTTCAGAATCAGGTGATCAGCACCGACTTCAAGGGCAGTTCACCGGGCCCCTTCCGGGGCGAAGTCGGCGACGTGCTTGAGGGATCCCTGCGGGTTCCTGGCATGGTGTCCTGGCCAGGCAACATCCCTGCCCGAAAAAGCAATGAAATGGTGTCGATTCACGATTTCGTGCCAACGATCGCAGGAATACTGGGCTCAAAGCTCCCGGACGATCGTGCCTATGACGGCGTCAATCAATTGAAATTCTTCAAGGGTGAAAGCGAACAATCGAGCCGCGATCATCTGATCAGCTTCATCGGTGGTGAAGTTGCCGCTGTTCGCTGGAAACAATGGCGTATTTACCCGAAGCAGGTGATCCAGTCGCAGACCAACCCATCGTCACTGGGCGTCTGTGCCTACCGGGCTGAAGGGATGGGATATCCATCGCTGTTCCATATCGAACGGGACCCCAAGGAGGAATTCAATGTGGTCGGAACATGTGCCTGGGTCCTGGGTCCGTACATGAAAATCGTCGGCAACTATCTAACTTCCATCAAGGAGCATCCAAACCCTCCAACTTTCAGCATGACGTCGTTTCCCCAGTAACGAAGCCGAGAGAATCGCAGTTGAACAAAGCCAAAACGCAGGACCTCGTTCTGGTTCGTGGTGGATCTCTTTTGATGGGATCCACAGCGTTCTACATCGAGGAATCACCGACCACATCGGTTGAGATCGACGATGTTCTGATCCAGTCAAAGCTGGTGACGAACGCACAGTTCAGGGACTTCGTCAGCGACAGCGGATACGTCACAACCGCTGAGAGAAATGACCGTGAAGGTTCGGTGGTGTTCGTTGGAACAGAGGGTCCGGTGGCACTCAACGACTGGAGAAAGTGGTGGGCCTGGGTTCCTGGTGCCAGCTGGCATCACCCCGAGGGGCCCGAATCAGATCTGAAGGCACGGATGGATCATCCCGTCGTGCATGTCTCCCTGCACGACGCCCGCGCCTATGCGGCCTGGGCCGGGCTTGCACTGCCTCAGGAGCCGGAATGGGAATGGTGTGCGCGTGGAGGAATCGAAGGTGCCACCTACACCTGGGGAGAGGAGCCCAATCAAGGGGAAACACTGTTTGCCAACACCTGGCAGGGCGACTTCCCGTTTGACAATCATGGGGCCCATGGATGGAAGGGCACCTCACCGGTCGGAACCTTTCCTGCCAATGGCTACGGCCTCTTCGATATGGCGGGGAACGTCTGGGAGTGGACGGAAAGTTCCTGGCAGGACACTCCCAGTGCCCATTGCTGTTGCTCAGGATCAAAAGCCGGCGGCGACCTGAAAATCATCAAAGGCGGCTCACACCTCTGTTCACCTCAGTACTGCCTCCGCTTCCGCCCAGCTGCCCGCTCTCCACAGGAAGCCGGAGAAAGCACCAGCCACCTGGGGTTCCGCTGCATCTCGCGGCAGAGACCCCAGTGATCATCCTGCTCCTGACTCAAATCTCCCAGACCAGTGCGTTTTCTCTGGCCACCTCAAGGATGTTGGTGCGTGCCTTTGCCTGCAGCTCAACCGGGTACCAGACACCTGCTGAAATGGTCCGCTCGGCGGAGGAGGCACCTGCACGCCCGCGCAGCATTTCCATCGCGAATGCAGCTGTGGCCTGACCGACACAGTCTTCGAGATCCGCATGCACACAACGCAGCGTGACCTTCAAAGGCATGCCTGATCCGGCATCAGCCTTGCTGACAGCATCAATTCGCATGGCATTGGTGGCACCAACGAGCTTGTCGACAACCCTGATGACGGGCATTGAAAACAGGGCAACAGCCTGCATCGCAGCGCGATTGATCAGTAGCTCACGAGGCAGCAGCTTCATGACGGCGAAAAGACTGTTCCAGACCCCTGGTGCAGTACCGAAACGCGACGCGCAGTTGGCAACAGCCAGTGATTCAACGGTCGTGGGCACGTCGGGGTTATCGAGCAGCAGACAGGCGTGCCTGCCCACACCTGCACCGAAATCAACGACCCGGCGCTCGGTCCATGGCTCTTTTTCAGTGAGCATGCTGTCCACGTAGGTCAACACCCTTGTGGCCAGCAGCAGGAAGGTGGCACTGACGATGGTGGGTCCTGCACCACCGGTGCCGGCCGTGAAAAAGCTGAGCTCCAAGCCTTCGCAGATCTGTGGTCCACCAAGTTGTTGAACGGCTTCAGCCGCCATCAGCGCACTGACGCCAGGCCAGATACCGCACGACACCACGGCTGGTACACCCGCTGCAACAGCATCTCCGAAGAGGCCCTTGGCGTGACGACTGAGGCTGAATTCATCGCAGACATCGCAATAGGGAACCCTCGAGGCGATACAGGCCCGGAGCAGATCAGGTTGCGTTCGCCCCTGAAACGGTCCTGCCGTGTGCACAACAAGCCTGACGCCGTGAACAGCTGTGACAAGCGACTCCATTCCCGCATCGAGATCCACCGATCTGAAAACAAGCTCCGGGAGCTTCAGACGCTTCCGCACAGCTTCAAATCTGGTCCTGCTGCGCCCTCCGATGGCAAGCCTGAGTGGCACAATCTCAGGCCATCGACAGGAGAGCGTGTGAAGCCAGCGCACCGTTGATGCACCCACGCGTCCGTTACCGCCGATGACGAGTACATCAATAGTCGGAGACGATTCACTCACAGCGGCAACCTGTCTGGGTTCAATGGCTCAACACAACGTCTTCGTCAGCTCGCGGCACGGTGTCCTGCACAAGAAGACTCAGGCCTGCCGCGGCCAGCATGCCCACCACCACAACCGAATATCCCTGCAGCTCCTGCATCGATGACGGCCTGGCACCGGCCGGCAAGCCCCACTGAGAAAAAAGACCGACGGTCGGCTGCACAATCACCGGGAAGAACATCACAACGAAATTGACGAAAGCGAGTGTGATCGCTCGCGTATGCCGCTTGGCGGTGTCGGCAACCATCACAAAAGCCAGTTGCTGACTGCCGGAGGTGAACCCAAGCGCTCCGACCAGAACAACCACAACGCTGACCGGCAAGCGACTTGTGAAGCAGAGCAGCAGAGCGAAGCTGGCGGCACTGATGGCCCCTGATGAAAACAGAACTTTGCGGCGGCCGATGCGATCGGACCAGTGGCCGGCCACCATGGCGCCGATGGCGAAGCTGATGAACACCACGGTGGTGATCAGACTCGCTTGGTCACTGGGAAGACCGGCCTCGATTCCGAAGAACGACACACCCCAGAGATCACCGATCACAGAAACCGGCAGATAGATGCCTGCAGCGGCAAGCGAGAGGATCCAGAGGCTGGGTTGATGGAGAATCCTGTTGAGCTGGAAGCCCATCGGTTCGGGACTCTGTGGATCGAAACCGTCCTGCCGCATGAGCTCCACAAACCAGCTCGGCCGTCTTGGCAGGTAACACCAGATCAGACTTGCGATGATGACGCCCACCGCAGAGCCGATCAACAACGGCATTCGCCAACCGAACTGATCTGAAATCAACAGCAGAGGCAGCTGGGCAGTCGCCGCCCCCAGCGTTCCGATGGCGGTGACCATCCCCGGAACCATGCCGTGACGCTGAGGGGGCAGCCAGATCAGTGAGAGATAGATCACGCCCAGATAGGCCACGGAACTGCCGAGCCCCTGAAGAAAACGACCCAGACCCATCAGAACGATGTTGTCCGATGTAGCGAAGAGGAGGCATCCGAGTGCAACAAGTAGCGATGCCGGCGCCGCAACGGCACGAACACCATGTCGGTCGAGCAGCCGCCCAACGAGCAGCTGAGCCGGTGCATAGGCCAGAAAATAAAGACTCATGGAGAAGCCGAACGCGCCTTCACTTGCGCCGGACACTTTCATCAGCTCTGAGTGCAACACCCCGGGAGCGACCCGTGCAAAGAATTCATAGAAATAGAAGAGCGACGCAACACCGAACAACATCCAGGGCCGCCAGCCCTGACGGGCCCGTTTCGCGCGCAGGCGAGAGGCCTTGAGATGACGTTGGGCCGCATCATGGGCCGGCCGGCCTCCTGGAGGTCGTTGTTGCATCTCGATCGACGCGAAAATCGATCAGCGATGGGATGTCGCTGACGAATGAGCAGCATCCTTTGCTAGCCATGGTTGCTTAAAACGACACCGGAACATTCAGCGGCTCGCCTCTGCAAGCAACCTGGATCCAAACCGTGCATAAAGGGCCGGAATCACGACCAGCGTCAGCAGTGTCGAGGTGATCAGACCACCCAGCACCACGATCGCCAACGGCTGCAGGATCTCGTTGCCAGCTCCGAAGGCCAGAGCCAGAGGCAGCATCCCCAGGGACGATGTGAGAGCGGTCATCAGAATCGCATTGAGACGATCAAGGGTGCCGGCACGAATCAATTCCTTCAGGCTTTCTCCGCTCTGGTGGCGTCGGTTGTAGTTGTCCACGAGCAACAGCCCGTTACGGACTGCCACGCCGAACAGGGTGATGAAGCCGATCAGCGATGCCACGGACAGCACACCACCACTGAGAAGAACGGCAACCAGTCCCCCGACCAGCGCAAGGGGGAGATTGAGCAGGATGGCGACCGTCGCTGGCAGAGAGCGAACAGCGACCACCATCACTGCTGCAATCAACACAGCGGCAAGCAGGCTGTAGAGCACCAGAGAACGGGTGGCTCGCTGTTCAGACTCGAACTGGCCGCCGTAGCGCAGGGTGTAACCGGAAGGAAGTGTCACCGACTGCTTCACACGGCGACGGATGTCATTCACCACCGGTCCCAGAGGGCGTCCGGCAACATTGGCTGATACAACGATTCGCCGGGAGACATCCTCGCGATTGACCTCATTGGGCCCCGTCGTCTGTTCGAAGGTCATGAAATCGCCGAGCGGCTTCAACAGACCATTGGCGGTGCGAATCGGAAGATTCTGCAGTGACTGCAGGTCACCCTGCTGGTCCCTGGGAAGTGTCACGACAAGCGGGACAGAGACGCCGGAGGATGACACGTGGCCGACGGCCGTTCCATGCAGGGCCACTTCAGCGGCTCGTGCCAGTGCTGCGACGCTGACCCCTTCCCGCAATGCCGCCTCACGATCAATCCGGAGCTGAATCTGAGGCACGGGCAACTGCGGCTCCAGCTGCAGATCAACGACACCGGAAACCTCGCCCACCGCATCTCGGACCTGTTCTCCGAGATCCCGCAGCTCCTCAAGGTCGGGACCGGCGATCTTGATCGCAATGGCACTGCGAACCCCTGACAGGACCTCATCCATGCGATGGGAGATGAATCCACCCACGTTGGGTGCCACACCAGGCAGGCCAGCGAACACTTCACGGATGCGGGCAATGGCGGCGGGACGATCTCGCATGGCCTGATCACTCAACTCAAGATCCACGTGGCCGATGTTCACCCCGGCGCCATCGGCATCACCCGGTGCCCGGCCCGCTCTCACCTGCACCCACTCCACATCGTCACTTGACTGGAGCTGCTTGGAAAGCAGTCGACCCGCTCGGCTGGTCATCTCCAGCGAGACTCCGGGATACAGCACCATGGAGTTGACCAGTGACTGCTCCCGGAATTCAGGCAGAAAAACCCTGCCGAGGCTGGGAAGAATCAACAGGGTGGCAATCACCACAGACACGGCCAGCACGAGCACCCGGCGAGGGGATCTCAGGACAAGCTCGAGCAGGGGTCTGTACAGACTCTGAGCACGGGATTCCACCCATGACGCGGCAGCCGGCAAGGGGGCACGACTCAGCAGCAGGGCACAGAGTGCAGGTGACAAGGTGAGCGCCACAGCCGTCGAAGCAACGATCGACAGCACATAGGCGATTCCCATGGGCATGAAGATTCGCCCCTCCACACCACTGAGCGTGAAGATCGGTGCGAACACCACAACAATGATCAAAGTGGAGAACAGCACCGGCTGTCGCACTTCAACCGAGGTGTTGAACACCACTTCAAGAGGATGCAACGGCTGGTTCTGAAGCCGGTTGCTGCGCAGACCCCGATAGCAGTTCTCCATGTCGACGATCGCATCGTCGACAACAGAGCCGATCGCCACCACCAGACCACCAAGGGTCATTGTGTTGAGTTGCAGGCCGAGCCCGCGCATCAACAAGAGCCCAACAAGGAGCGACAGTGGAATGGCACTGAGGGCGATCAAGGCCGTTCGCCAGTTCATCAAAAACAGCAGAAGCACAACCGCAACGATCACCACTCCAAGCAGAAGAGATTCACTGACGTTGCGGATGGCGATCTCAATGAATTTCGCCTGACGAAATGTCTGTGTGACCGAGACATCAGCTGGAAGCGATGTCTGAAGCTGGCGCATGCTGTCTTCCACGGTGCGCGTCAGCTGAGGTGTATCCACATCAGGCTGTTTGTTGATCATCAACACAACAGCCTGTTGTCCGTTCAGGCTGGCGGCACCGCGACGCATCGCCGCTCCGGATCTCACTTCCGCAAGCGAACCGAGGGGGATGGCACGACCATCTCCCGCACGCACCACGGAACGCGTGATGTCATCGTCTTGACTGATGCCATGGTCGCTGAGGATCAGACGCTCCTGACCACCGGAAATCTGAACCCCGCCGCGTCCGTTGAACTGAGCATTGCGAGCGGCTTCAACCAGCTCATTCAAGTCGACATCCTGAGCCTGCAGAGCCTTGAGATCAAGCTGCACCTGGGTCTGCGGACTGTCACCCCCATAGATCGTGATCTGGGCCACACCGGGAATGGCCAGCAGCGGATGTTCAAAGGTGCGCTGCACGATGTTGCGCAGCTGCAGGACCTGCTCAGCGGAGGCGGTTTCCGGAAGTGTGAAGGCGTATTGAAGAATTGTTCCCAGCGGTGAAAGCAACGGCGAAATTTCCGGAGCCTCAGCCGACTCGGGAAGTTGCATCCGCACTTGCTGCAACCGTTCCGACACCGCCAGCCGGGCACGCTCCAGGCTGGCTGAATCACGAAACACCACCTGCACCATCGACAGACCGGGCTTGGACGCGGATCGAACCAGATCGACCCCGGCAAGTCCGTTCACAGCCGCCTCGATCGGCTCACTGATCTGATGCTCGACCTGTTCAGGTGCGAGACCTGGTGCAACGGTCTGGATTTCAACCTGAGGTGGTGCAAACGGCGGAAACACGTCCAACGGCATCTGCAGAACGTTGATCACACCGATGAGACTGATGAGCAGGGAGCTGATCAGCACCAGCCATCTGCGGGCGATCGACCAGCGCAGAATCTTGTTCAGCAGCTTGTTGAACATCGATGAACTATTGAATCGCCGAAAGACAGACAGACAACGACGGGGTTCAGCGCTTGTTCTTCTGCGATTCAGCGAAGATCGACAACGCACCGGAGACGACGATCTTCTCGTCTGCCGTCACACCGTCGAGGACCACGGTGCGATCGACTGAAACAGAGCCCGGCTTGATCACAACCGGGTCGTAGGTGGTTCCGCTGAAGACGAACACATAGGGCTGACCATTGGCTTTGACAATGGCGACGTTGGGAACACTCAACTGGCCGTTGGTCTCCACTTTGGGCTTTTCGGAAACGATTCCGAGCATCTGATCGCGGTTGGGGTTGGCCTTCACCTGGCGGACGGAACCGGTCTGAACAAACTCGTCGCCGTGTCCGGCATGGGCCAGCACTGGACCTTCGTTGAGAGCGGGGATGGAGGCCATGACAGCCAGACACGTGAAAGCAAGAGCGTGCATACACAATCCGTTGTTGACTCCATTGTGGTGAGAATGGTTATCAGCGACCACTGTTGTGACATCGCGTGCACTCACGACAGATGACCTCAATACTGCTTCAACAACAACCAGGGCATACTCAGCGCGGGCAAGATTGATGCACCTCAAGCCGATTGAACAAGCGAGAGGAGCTCATCATTCACCTCAATTACTGAATCATGGCTTTGTCAGCTCTGACGATTGCATGCACAACGATTGTCGGCCTTTCCGGTGTTGCGATGTCTGGACCTGTACTGGCCCACAGCAAAGGCCTCTACAAAACAGAAGCCGAAGCACGCCAACGCGCTGAACAGATTGGCTGTAAGGCGGTTCATGAGAACAACGGTCGCTGGATGCCATGCGCCAATGAGCGGGAACTGCACCAACAACTGCGCAAACAATGAAGCGAAGTCCCAGTGCACAGCGTCAGGCTCGACGCATTCACCGCTGGCTCGTTCCGATCGCAGCGGCGCCGTTGCTGCTCACGGCAATCAGTGGATCCCTGTACAGCCTTCTGCTGGAACAGGGAATTGACGCGTTCTGGTTACTCAAGATCCACACCGGCAGTTTTGGCTGGATCAACCTGCAGTCGTTTTATCCAGGGCTGCTTGGAGTACTCACGGTTGTGATCACAGCATCTGGAGTGACATTGCTGATCAAGCCCCGCAGCTGACAATCCATTGGGGGCAAGAAAGATCCAACGAGTGCAGACCTCAAGATCTACATGTTGTTAATGAATCTGGATGACTGCTAAGCGTTGATTGCGAGAACAACAACAACCCTTGATGAGTCGATTCGCGTCTGGCTGCGCTGCCGTGGGATTGATTGCCGGTATCAGCGTTTCAGGTCTGCCGGCCGGGGCACAGGCGCCGACTTACTGCGAACCCGATGTTGGTTCACCGGAGAATCTCAAAACCGTGAAACACGGCCTGCTCGAGGGATATCTGGCACCTGAGTCAGTGCCCGATTCGTTGAAGCTTCTGCCTGCACACCCCATGAAGGGGTCCATCGAGTACGACCTTGATGTGGCCAATGCCGAATCGACCTTTCCTCTGCAGGGAGGCCCGCGCTGGGACGTGGCCGCCATTGATGCCAACCTGAATTTTCCTGAAGCCGCAGCGATCTACTCCTGCACCCTTGGTGTGCCGATCACCAAGGAAGGAACACCGAGGCTTTACACCCTGCTGCGACGCACACTGACCGACGCCGGCCTGGCGACCTACAAGGCTAAAAACAACTATCAGCGCCCCAGGCCGTTCATGGTCAACGGCCAGCCGATCTGCACACCCGACGAGGAAACCATGCTGAGAAGCGATGGCTCTTACCCCTCCGGCCACACAGCTGCTGGATGGGCATGGGCACTGGTTCTCAGTGAGCTCGCACCGGAACGTCGCGATGCAATCCTGGCCAGAGGAATCGAGTACGGAAAGAGCCGCTACATCTGCAATGTGCACTGGCTGAGTGATGTTCAGGCCAGCCAGATCATCGCCTCAGGCACCGTGGCCCAGCTGCAGAACGATCCGGTTTTCCGCGCTGATCTGAGAGCCGCAAGAGCGGAAGTCCAGGCCATGCGCCGTCAGGGGCTGCCCCCCAATGGAGACTGCGATCTGGAGAGAAGAGTCTTCCAACCCTGAGTCTGAGCGCCTGTTAAGACCGATCAGGCCACCTGTGCATCGCAGGTGGCCTTTGCTTTGCGAGAGGCCGATCGAGTGAGGCTCGAAAAATCTTTACAACATCCATGGCTGGTTCCCTGGTCCAGACCGAAGCTGGAGTCCTGCAATCAGTCGACGCCGTTGAAATCACTATGAACCTGCATTCCCGGATCGGTGGTGTTCCCGAAAATATCCAGATCAAGCTGAACGGCCGCAACGTTCGCATCACTCTGGAACGTCGCGGTTGCGAAAACGGCGAACTTTGGCTGCTGCTGCCTGCCTTGAGCACCGTGTCGAGCCGTGGTGAGTGGCATGCCTTTGCTGATGCCATGGATGAACGCTGCCAGCTGGTGAGCTTCGACTGGGCAGGATTTGGAGACAGTGAACGCCCGGCGATTGCCTACGACGCGAAGGTTCTGCGTGATCTTCTTGCTGGCATTCTTCAACACCTGCAATCCGCTGATCAGATCAGGGTCAATATCGTTGCCGCTGGCCACAGTGTTCCCATCGCTCTCGGGCTGGCTGAGCAATGCTCAAGTCAATGGGCACAGATCGTGGTGGTTGCACCCACTTTCAGAGGACCCCTCCCCACCATGACCGGCCGGGCAGGACAGAGCTTCAGCTGGGTGAGGCGTCTGGTGGAACTGCCACTGGTTGGACCGTTGCTCTATCGACTCAACACCAGTCGGCCGATCCTGAAGCTGATGCTGCGGCGTCATGTCTGGGTCAATCGCAACCTGCTGACACCGGAACGTCTGCGCGAGCAGCAGCGAATCAGCCGGCAACCGGGTGCCCGCTTTGCAAGCGTTGCTTTTGTCACCGGGGGGCTGGACGCCGCCTCCGACTCGCAGTGGTGGCTGACACAGATACAGAAATTGCACTGCCCTGCGCATGTGGTGCTGGCCAACGAAGCACCTCCTCGTTCAAAAAGGGAAATGTTGACGCTGGCAGACAAGGCGGATCGTGTCTCTGATATCGATGGACGCCTGGGACTGCATGAGGAATTCGGCACTCTTCTGGCGCAGACCATCGTCGCCAGCTGAACGAACAGCGACTTCTGTGTAACCAGCGCCATCAGCACTAACCGGACAAAAGCCTTAAAGTCGTGTCAAATCTGCATCGACGCAGCTCTGGTCCAACTCGCCCTTGAACGCCATGGCCTCCTTCACCTGGAACGAATCCACCCTCTCCGCCGATTGCGGAACCCTTGAAGACATGGCCGAGCGTTTCGAAGACACAGCTGCTCTGATGAGACGTCTTGCTCAGACAGGTTTCGCTGTCAAGCAACAAGAGGGAACCAGAAAGATCACTCACGTCAACGACGAAATTTTCAAAAGTTTTGGGTTTATCATTGAAGATTAGTTAGTTACAAATAAATCATCCAATATCGTTCTCATAGATCCCCCCCCAATAAATCTTTTTTCAAAGCGGCAATTCGTGCAAAGACTTCTGCACGCCGATGTTGCAGCAACATGTTCGAGGTGATCATTCGCACAAGCGCAACAAGGCCAATCAGCTCGGCAACCCCCTGAAACAGACCACCGACCAGCGGCAAATGGTTCATTGAGCTTAAAAAAGTGCTTACGAAGGTCAACAGCAATCCGAGAATCACGGAGCCGAAGATAATCAGAAAGATTGGATAAATCTGCATGAAGCTCTCGAGATTCAATTGCTTCAGCGAATCCAATCCAAGCAAAAGCTGTTGGATGAGGTGAGAGACTGAAAATTCATCCTCATGATCTTCTGACTCCACGGATCGTGAAGCTTCAGGAGCGCTGGGTGGAGACTTGGCCAGCTCAACACTTTGATTCTCCTCGCCCCGAGTGGTGTCGAGGACGAGATCCAATTCAGATGCAACAACAGGCTCCTTGAACGGCAACTCACCACTCTGCTCAGGATGTTCACTCACCTGTAGACCTCAAAGATGAAGCTGCCAATATGCGGGAGATGATCAGGTGCAGAACGATAAATTAAGCAAACAAAACCTCTCACAACAAATCGCATCAAGGCCCACCGGATTCCAAACAATCCTCAACAATTAATGCAACAAATATCCAATCTTCAGCTCGAGCTGACGCTGACTGTTACAGCAAGAAGCCGCAGTGCGAGATGTTCAGGTCCAGATCGCCACAACAGCCATCACTGCGAAGCCTCCAACTGCACCAATGAATTCGCGCTGATTGCAACAACGATTGATCATCGGTGAAGAGGCAAGACCATGCAAAGTGCCGAAAAACAGGAATGTTCCTGCTGCTGCCGCACTGATGGAGGCCTCAACCAATGGATGGGCAGCCGAAGCGGAACTCAGGGCCTGACCAACAAGCGCACCGAAAGGGAACATCACCACAAACACCAGGAAGAGTCGCCAGGCGGAACGCCTGGAAAACTCGGAACGGCCAAGCTCCAGGCCCAGCGCAAAACTGGCGGAGCCTTTATGGGCCAGTACTGCGATAAAGATCACCACCGTTAACGCCACTGAGGACGACACCCCAAAGGCGGCACCCATCAACAGCGAATGAATCGACAACATCGCGACAGCAGTGAGCGGCAGAAGCCTGCTGTTGCCCGATGGGAACTCCATCCCACGATTGGCCAAGTGCTCAATCCACAGAAGCAGAAGCATCACCGATCCACAGATCACCATCGCGAACGGATAGTCGACGTTGGCTGCATCAAAGGCCGACTGTGAATCACCAAGCATGTGAATCAAACCGGCACCAAGAAAAATTCCAGCGGCAAAGGCTTCGCCGAACCCCAGTGCAGGCAGCGGTCGATCTGAACGCATGGCCTTCAGCGCCGGCCGCCCTGTTGCAAGAGAGATGATCACCACAACGGCAACCATCACCAACTTGAGAACTGAATCCGACATCCGCCCAGAAAGCTGCCGACTCTGATTTTAGGAATGATTCTCATTCTTGATCAGATCCCGGCTGCAGGCAGGATCAGGCGTCGATCAACAGGTCGCCGTTATTCCGCCAACGGCGCGGTGTGAAAATTCCAGTTGTCACCGTCCTCCAGCCACAGCTCCCAGGTCATCGCCGTTCCATCACGCAGACACAATCGCCCACCAAAACCGGCGGGAGAAGGTTGATAAAGATCGGACAACTCGATGACAGACTCGCCTTCCCGCGAAAGCAGCAGTTCAACAGGCCGGCCAATCCGCTCGGACAGAACCTGGCGCAACTCATCAACGGTCATCAATCAGGATTGCTGAAGTCAAGCACCAGATCACCGAGATCTTCACGACTGATCGTGAAGGCGAAGCCATCAACCTTGCCGCGCCACACCCCGATCGCAGCGTCGGCAGCAGTGCCCTCAAGCTGCTCAACCTTGTGATCAAAAAGAACGGAGAAACAGTGGGCGGCCACACGAGCAGCCTGATCCTCATCCATCTCATCAAGCTCATGAGCCTGAACAGCACATCCCTCGAGCAGTTCAGCATCAATTACATTGCCGCCGCCAACGTCGGCGACGAGAGCCTGCAAACCGGCCAGTTCGCTGTTATCAGTCATGGCGTCATTGTCCATCAAGGACAGGCATCAACAATGAAGTGCAACAGGGTTATAGCCATCAGATGACTTGAACATCAGCAGAACCATTGACCCAGACCGTTCAACGCTTGGGTATTCGTTCCTGGTGCTCAGGCAAAACACAGACAGACCAGG
>PVBE012981674.1_pt1 | contig 13259 bp, 10 predicted proteins | sample 1631181 | NCBI WGS metagenome assembly PVBE01 (sample SAMN08397723, study PRJNA350692) | Marine metagenome, whole genome shotgun sequencing project. | isolation source: water | place: Pacific Ocean | collected 2012-04
GGAGCATATTTATGCCGGCTACCGTGATGATGCGCTGCAGACAACGTCAACCATGAGGCGGGCGACAACGTAAGGATCCATGTTGGCATTGGGCCGTCGGTCCTCGATGTAGCCCTTGCCGTTCTTTTCTACTTGCCAGGGTATCCGGACGGAGGCGCCACGGTCGGAGACACCAAAGGAGAACTGGTCCCACTTCTGCGTCTCGTGTGCGCCGGTGAGTCGATCCTGGATGCCGTGACCGTAATGCTCGACCATTTCGAGGTAGCGCTCGCCGATGGCTTCGCAGGCCGCGACGCATGCATCGTAGGACTCTCGCATTTGATTGGTCGAGAAGTTGGCATGGCAACCCGCGCCGTTCCAATCGCCCTTGGCAGGTTTGGAGTCGAAACTGGCATCGCAATTGAAATTTTCGGCGATGCGGCAAAGCAACCAGCGAGCGACGATCAAGTGATCGCCCACCTCGAGCGGGCTCAGTGGGCCGACCTGAAACTCCCACTGCCCCGGCATGACCTCACCATTGATTCCAGAGATTCCGAGGCCTGCCTTGAGGCATGCTTCCATGTGGGCCTCAACGACCTCGCGGCCGAAGATCTGGCTACCGCCGACACCGCAGTAGTATGGCCCCTGGGGAGCGGGGTAGCCGTTCGTCGGGAAACCGAGCGGGGTTCCGTCTGACTTGAGGAAGGTGTATTCCTGTTCGAGGCCGAACAAGCATTGGAAGTCGGCGTGCTTGGAGGCTACTTCGCGTAGCTTGGCCCGGGTATTGGTCAGGTGAGGTTCCATCGAAACGTCGAGGACCTCGCAAAGTACGAGAACATCGCTACCCCCGCGGATCGGATCAGGGCAACGGAACACCGGCTGGAGTACGCAATCTGACTGGTTGCCCGCTGCCTGGTTGGTCGAGGAACCGTCGAAACCCCAAACTGGTGGCTCGGTGCCTTCGGGGAGGATTTTGGTCTTCGACCGCATCAGCGGCGTGGGCTCGGTGCCGTCGAGCCAGATGTACTCTGCCTTGTAGACGCTCATTTTCTGGTTATTCCTTGTTGCTTGAGTAGAGGGGGCCGGGGGGGGCCGGCCAGGGGGGAACGATTTGCAGTGTCATTCGCGGGCACGGTTGGCCGCTCTGTTGACAGCGCCCAAAGCACCCTTCGAGAGCTTGTATACAGCGGTGTCCCTCAAACACAAGATGCACTCAAAAATCTGCATATGTGGTCTAAATAGGGGGTCACTCAGCACAATTTTAACTCAAAACAGCAGGAATTGGGCCAAGATCCTGCGCGGCGAGCTAAAAAAGAGAGTCAGCCTGTTTTTGCGGTTTCCGTGCTGGCTGACCTGGCGGGGGCTGTGATCGGAACCATTGTGGCAGCCACGAGATAGAGGGCGGCCGCCACCATGAACACGGTGGTGAAGCCCGCCTCCATGCCGATCACGATGCTCAGGATCGAGGCCAGGACCGAGGCGGCACCATTCACGCCGAAGGCCCAGGGAACGAGGCTGGCGGCTTCGCCCTCGAGGGCTCGCAGACCGGTCGGGAAGGGAATTCCCATCGCGAATGCCACCGGCGCGATGGTGAGCATGGTCAGGCCGATGCGCAAGCCTTCGCCGAGGTCGAGGGTCGCTACCAGGAGTGTGGGCAGCAGCATCGCGTGGGCCAGGAGCAGGACGACGACGACGAGTGCGGCGATCGTGGCCGTGCGGCGACCGGCACCGCGACTGCCGGCCCAGGCCGAACCCAGCCCCGAGAAGATCAGGAAGGATGCCAGCCCGACGGTCAAGGAGTAGGTAGGGTGACCGAGGTAGAGGACGAAGCGCTGGATGGTGGTGATCTCGACCAGCAAGTAAGCCAGACCCAGGGCCAGGAAGTAGGTGAACACGCGCAAGCGGGAGAAGTTGCCCGCAGAAGCGGAGAAACCGAGACGGAACAAGGGAAGGATCACCAGCAAGAGGGTCGCGATCGCGGTCTGGAGGATCAGGGCCGCGAGGATGTAGAGCCCGATCGGTTCGCTGCCGGTGAGCGCTTCATAGCCCGCGTCCGAAGATGACCCGAACAGCTTGACGTCGTTCCACGAATGGAAGTTGAAGAAGAAGGGGCGATCATCGGTGGCCGGCTTGGTGTCGTATTCGTAATCCTCGTGGAATGTGGCCGTGGATGCGTCTCCTGACGCCATCGCCGATAACAGGCGGGTGTATTCGTTGGTCGGCGTCTCTTCGCGAGCCCCGGCTGCGTAATAGAGTTCGTGGTGAACGATGCCGACCTCGCCTGCCGGGCCAGGGTTCATCGGCCCGAGCGCTTGCTCTATCCTGGTGACATCGTCAGCGGTGAAGGGCTGCTTGCGCATCAGTGTGACCGAATAGCGCATCGGTTCCTTGGCATACTGAGCGAAGTCCTCGACCAGGCCCTTGACCCGAGGGTCTTCGGAACTGGCGAGCAGGGCCTTTGCCAGTTCCTGAGCCTGTGCATCGGTCTGGTTGACGACGATGAAGTGACGACTCGGATCCTCGATTCCGCGCAGTTTCAGCGCCGTGGCGGCGGTGGCGACGAGTTTGAGAGTTTCGCGCGGAGGATCGAACCGGAAGCGGATGACGGAGATCACGCCATCGTCGGCCATGTGTTCGAAGAAGTCCGTGAAGGCCTCGACGGTGTAGAGGTAGGACTCGCTGAAGATGTAGCTGCCCGACGAGAGTGCGGCGTAGGTATCTGTGCCCGACATCTGCAAGAGGTCGTACTCGCCGCCCTCCCGCCGCAAGAAGCTGCGGCCTTCGGAATGCACGGCGCGCACCCCTGGTCGACCATAGATGTCGCCGGTGAAGTCCTTGAACCTGCCCTGTACCAGGGCCAGCGTGTCGCCATTGATATCGACAGCCGTGACCGAAGCCGCTTGATAGTGCAGTGCCGTCTCCACATCGTTGCCGCCGCCGGGGCCGATGATCAAGACGCGAGGTCGGTCGACGAGACGATAGCCGAGGCCATAGAAGTGTCGGTCGTAGGGGTGCTCGGCGGCCAGCGTTTTTGACCAGATGACGGTGGGCGCATCGCCATCTTGGAATACGTGCACCTGTGCCCGGGGGCTTTGTTTGGGATCACTACGGTCGAGCTCCGCTTGTCGCGCGGGCTTGGGGACAGGCAGCGTGTCGAGTCGGCATAGCGGCGTCCATTGCGTTGTCCGCAGAGACTCGTCCGGGAGCGGGTAATCCGGATCTTCCGAGTGCATGTGGTCAGCGACCGCCGTGAAGAACTTGCCGAAGAGGTTCTGCGCCTTGCTGCGAGCAGGCTCGACCGGAACCAGTTCGTGCGCGGCTGATGGCAAGGCGAGGCTCAGCGGCCAGATCGCCAGTGCCAGGATCGCCAGTATGCGAGCGGGCCAGAAGGCACGAGCACCGCAGAGGGCACAGAGCCCGGCAACCCCACCCAGGCTCGCGAACAGAAAGAGAGCCCCCGGGCCGGTGAGTGGACGGACCAGCAAGACGAACAGGAATGCGCCCGCACCCGAGCCGAGCAGGTTCCAGAAATAGGTTCGGTGGATCTTGGCGGGGTACTGCTGCAAGGCGATCGCAACGGCCATGCCCGAGAACAGGAAGGGCACGATCAGGTAGGCATAGTTCAAGAACAGGAAGAAGTACTTCGAACGATCCTTCTCGATGTCGAGCGTATCGAGGTTGGAGTGGGCCAGGATCGAGAAGGCGGCCACCATGGTGATCGCGAAGAGGCTGCAGCAGCAGGAGATTGGCAGGCGGGGGTCGCCCTGGGCCCGACCGATGCGCGGAAATGCCGCCAGCAGGGAGCCACCGGCGGCGAATCCCAAGAGGGTGATGGTCACCACCATGTAGGTCAGGTGATGCCACAGCATCACGCTGAACAATCGGGTTTGCAGGACCTGCACGGCCAAGGTGGCGGCGGAGATGAGGGTGACAGCCCCGATCAGGCCGCGCGGCGCAGTGGTGTTTTCGCTCATCTGGAGTATCCGGACTCTAACATGATCGGTTTCTCGGGCATTGCCCCGACAGGGTTCATCGGGGAGGATTCGTTGGTTCCATGAGCCATGATGAAATCGAGCCGGCGATCGCCGAAAGCATCGCCACCAAGCAGCGCCTCCTCGAGCAGTGCATGGATGAACTGGAGGCGTTCGTCGATGCCGGTGTGCATTGCATCCAGGGAGGGGGCAAGATCCTGTTCTGTGGCAATGGCGGGTCCTCGTGTGATGCAGCCCATGCCGTCGGTGAACTGGTGGGCTGGTTCGAGCGCAAGGACCGTGGGGGCTATCCGGCGATCGCGCTCGGTCATGAGATTCCAACGCTGACCGCGGTCAGCAATGATATCGGCTTCGAACTGATCTTCGCACGCCAGGTTGAGGCACTGGGGCGTTCGGGCGATCTTCTGATCGGCATCACGACCTCGGGAGGATCGGCCAACGTGGTGCGGGCGATCGAGCAGGCCAAGAGCCAGGGCATCGCCACGGTGGCCTTGGTCGGGGAGGCTGGCGGTAGTGCCGCCGATCTCGCCGACGTGGCGGTCAAGGTGCCATCGGGCAGGACAGCCAGGATCCAGGAGAGCCATCTGCTCTGCATCCACCTCTTGTGTGCGGCCATCGAGAAGGCCTGCGTCTAGCGCGCCTGCTCGTGTATGTCCGTTCCCGACAGGGTTCGCCAACGGTTCTGATCTCCTGGTGCCGGGGGTCATGAAAGAGGCCAGAACAGCGCGATGGCTGTCACGCCAACGATACCCAGGATGAAATCCATGGGCAGGCCGACCCGGAGGAAGTGAGAGAAGCGGTAGCCACCGGGGCCGAAGACGAGAAGATTCGTCGTGTAGCCCACCGGGTTGGCGAAGCAACAACTGGCTCCCAGCATGACCGCGAAGACGAAGGGTAGGTAGTTAACCGGCTCCCCGAGCGGCAAGTCTTTACTCGCCACTTCCGCCGTCGCCAGTGCGATCGGTGTCATGATGATCGCGACGGCGTTGTTGGTGAGAACCTCGGTCAGCAAGATGGTGGTGAAGTACAGGGCGAAGAGCAGCGCAAAGGGCCCGTAGGAGCCGAAGACATCGTTGATGACGCCGGCGATCAAATCCGAGGTGCCACACTTATTCAAAGCCTTGCTGAACGCGATGGTGCCGCCGATGAACAAGAGGATGGGCCAGTTCACGGACTGCAGCGCGCGACGAACCGAGAGGCAGCCGGTCACCGTCATCAGCGTGGCGCCGAGCAGGGCTGCGATCACGTAGTGGAACTGTCCAGTGACGAACAAGGCCACGACGATGGCGATGATGGCCAGGGAAATGGGCGCTTTCGAACTGCGGTAGATCTTCTCGTCGATGCCTTCGATCAGGTGGTAGTCGGGACTCTGGCGCAGCGAAGCCTTGCTGCGGTCGTCGCCGAAGGCGAGCAGGACATCGCCGGCATGCAGGGTCATGGTCGCGAGACGTTCGCGGATATGCTTGCCGGATCGTTCGATGGCCACGACGGCCGAGCCATGGCTGTTCTTGAGTGCGATTCCGCCGATCGTCTGGCCGACCAGATTCGAGTTCGGCGGCAAGGCGAGTTCGAAGAAACTCATGGTGCTGGGGTCGTATTGATCCTCGCCCTCCGGTTTCTCCTGCGCGATCTGCTGCATCTGCGAGAGTTCCTGGACGGGGCCGGTGAGCATCAAGATGTCGTCTGCCGATACGGTTTGTTCCTCGAAGGGCGGCCAGATGGCGTTTTCGTCGCGGATCAGCATCACGGCGTGGACGCCGTCCTTGCCGATGTCCGTGACCACCTGCCCGACCAGTTTGCTGCCCTTGCCGACGGTCAGTTCCATCACGTATTCTTTGGTGGCTCCGCCGGTCATCTGGCTGGTCAGGGAATGGACCCGGGGCAGGAAGTGCCGCCCCACCAGACCGAGGTAGAGGATGCCAACGCAGGCGATCAGGATGCCGGCGGGACTCATCTGGAACATGGTCAATTCAGGCTTGCCGAGATCGGCGAGGACACCGCTGACCAGGAGATTCGTGGAAGTTCCCACCAGCGAGCACATGCCGCCGAGGATGCAGGCGTAGGAGAGGGGGATGAGCAGGCGGGAGGGGTAGAGGCCGGTGCGCTGGCAGATCGTCGTGATCACTGGCATGAAGGTCACGACCACGAGCGTGTTGTTGACGAAGGCCGAGAGCAGAGCGGCCATGATCATGACCAGGAAGACGACGGTTGCTTCATTGCCGCCGGTGCGTTGCAAGATGCGGTCGGCGAGTTGCAGTGCCGCACCGGTGCGCAAGAACCCCTCGCCGACAATGTAGAGGGCGGCGATCGTGACCACGGCGGGGTTCGCGAAACCGGCGATGGCTGCCTTCGCATCGAGCAGGCCCGGAACCCAGGGCGCCGGCGCGGCGACCGCGATCACCAGCCCGATCCCCAGGACACTGAGGTGAACCTTTTCGAGCGCGAGCAACACGATCGTCGCGATCGCGATGCCGATCAGATAGATGTGGACGAACTGATCCATGGTGGTGACATGCGAAGGTCAAGGGACAGTGTTGCCGCTCGCGCCCGGAACACCACGCCGGACATGAAAAAGCAGATCCGAACCCTTCGATATTTTGGTTCCGAGGTCGTCAGTTAGCCCCCTGAGCGGAGTTCCGGTGGATGCGGGTTGGACCGATCTGATCGGTGGCGAGCACGACCATGGAATCGATGTTGACGTGGGCCGGGCGTGACAGGGCAAAGCCGACGCATTCGGCAATGTCATCAGGGCTCATGGCCCTGGTGTTCTCGTAAGGCTTGGCCGCCTTCTCGCTGTCGCCGCTGAAGCGCACCAGGCTGAACTCCGTGTGGGTCAGGCCCGGGTCGATGAGCGTGACCCGGACTCCGCTGCCGTGCAATTCGAGGCGGAGTGACTTGGCGATGGATTGCAGAGCTCGCTTGCTCGCGCAATACACGCTGGCTCCTTCGTAGCTTTCGTGGCCGGCGATCGAGCCGATCATCACCAGATGACCACAGCCTCGGTCGATCATGGATGGTAGGACGCGTCGGGTGAGGTGAAGGACTCCCATCACATTGGTCTCGATCATCTCGCGCCAGGCTTCGCCCGTCGCCTCGGAGATTTGTTCCGTTCCGCGCGCCAGCCCGGCGTTGTTGACCAGGACATCGATCGGTCCGTTGGCCGCCCTCGCTCCTTCGAGAAACGCCTCGACGCTGGCTTCATCGGTCACGTCGAGTCGGGCACGGTAGGCCCGCTCGCTCACTTCGGCGAGTTTGTCCATGCGTCGTGCTCCGATGGAAAGTCGGTTTTCCGGTCGGTCGAGATGGCGGGCGATCGCAGCGCCGATGCCTGAACTCGCGCCGGTGACGAGGATGTGTTGAGTCATATGCCGATATTTTCCCCGGTCAGGGCATGCATCTCAAGCTTCGACCGCCGGTGCGGCTGTGCGGAAGGCTCGCGGCGCGATACGATCAGCACGGGCTTCGCCCGGATATTTGCATCATGGAATCACGACACCCACGGCTCCCGGCATGGATCTGCCTTGTCGGTCTCACGGCATCCTCTTTCGTGTTTGCGGGTGATGATCGGCAGGTACGTGTGCACCTCAAGCCCGGGCGCTGGCACCATGTTGGTGCTGACGAGGTTTCTCTGGCCGCGGTGATCACCGGGGTCGAAAAGGATCTGATCGCCCATCTGAAGCCGGGTAGCCTGCGTTTGCTTTTGAACGGACATGATGTCACCCGGGCCTTCGTTGGCGAGGCTCAGCGCCAGGGGAGAATCACCTGGGATGCGCAGGCCAAGAGCTTGTCGCTGACCGTGGTGATGGCTCTGCCCGCCGGTGAATACCGCTGGCAGGCGAGTTACCAGGGCATCTTCGGCGGCGGCCGCCGTTTCGAGCAGACCTTCTTTGCCTATGACCGCCGGACCGTCGCTGGCAAGCTGGGACCGATCGTTCAGGGAGCAGGCCCGCGCAGGCCCAAGCGGCTCGACCTGTTTCCGCCATACGGATCGATCTCACCAGCGGATCAGGCTTTCACACGAGATGCCCGCCCTGTGTTCCGGGTCGAGTTCGGCGATACCGAATCGGGTGTCGATCCGCGCAACGTCAAGATCCTGCTCGACAATCGAGATGTGACGGCTGCTTCGAGCCTGGGTCTCGGTCTGGCGACGTATCGTCCGAACAGCAATCTCGGTAACGGTGCTCATACCTTGACCGCCCAGATTCTGGATCGCGTGGGGAATCTCACGGTGGTCAACTCGACGATCATCGTCTTCAGCGGAGCGCGAACCCCCTGGTTCTTCGCGCCGACCAATCAACCTCATCCGCTCGCCCATACCCATCACCAGTACCAGAACTACGGCAGCAGCCCTTACTTCCACCATGGGGTCGATATTCGTCGACCCAATGGCACCAAGGTCTACGCCGCTCGTGGCGGCAAGGTGACGGCCCTTTACTGGTACGGCCGTCAGCCGCTCTATTTCGAGGTCCAGATCACCGACGCTGATGGTTTCCGCTGGCAGTATCACCATGTCGATCAGCCCCGGGTTCCGCAGGCGATCTACGACGCTTTTCGCAATGGCACGCCGATCGCCACGGGAGCCGAAATCGGCACGGTCGTTACCTGGCCGAGCAGCGCGTACGGGATGCGGTTCCACCACATCCATCTCAACGTCATCGCTCCCGATGGTCGTTACATGAATCCCTTGAATTTCATGCTGGAGATCGCGGATGCGACGCCGCCAACCGTGAAGAATATCTACGCCCTTCCCAATGCCAGCACGCGTGCCCTGAACAATGGAAGCAGTGGCGCGACCGTCAGTGGCCGTGTCGATATCGTTGCCGAGGCCGAGGATCTGATCGCCGGTCAGCCCTACCAGCTGACGATCCACAGGACCACCTGGGAAATCGAGCAGATCAGTGGGCCGGGTCATCACCGGATGCCGGAGACGACCTTCTGGCTCTTCAACTACCTTCCAGGCGGGTCGAACAACCGCGCTTACGCTCACGATATCTTCAAGAGCTCCTTGTATGACTCCGCCAATCGGCGCAAGCGAACCTCGGGCAACTACACGAGCCGCGTGTTTCTCTACACGGTGACCAATCGCACCGGCCCATCGTCGGTCAGCGATGCGAGTGGCTACTGGGACACGGCGGCCAAGGATCGTTTCGGCCAAGCACTATGGCCGAACGGGCAGTATCGGGTCACGGTGCGGGCGTATGACATCAAGGGCAATGCCGGCTCGAAGAACATCATCGTGACGGTGCAGAACTAGCGGCGCCCCGAGGTTTCCTTGGCATCCCGCTAGGATGTCGTGGTGATCTGCCACATCGCCCACAGCAAGACCGTCACGGTGATGGCCAGAACCACCAGACGAACCCTGGCGTGACCCTTGTCGATGCTCCAGCGGCTGGCCCAGAAACTTCCCGCGCCGCAGCCGGTCGCCAGGGCAGCGGCGGGACCCCATTCGATCTTTCCTGCGCTCGCGAAGTAGACCACGGCCGCCCCGGCCGCGCAGATCATGATCGCCATCTTGGCGGCATTGGTGGCCACCAGGTCCTGGCGGTGGAGTGTGGTCAGGACGAGGATGGAGAGAAGCCCGGCGGCGACCTGAATGAAACCCATGTGCAGGCCGATGAGAAGGAACAGCAGCGGCCACCAGCGGGTTGTTTCGATCTTGGTGCTCGGGTCCGGTGTGCGGTTCCGGAGCTGTTGAGTGAGCACCGCCAGCAAGATCGTGATGAGCACGCTGCGATAGACCCAGACGGGCAGGCTGACGGCGAGCCAAGCACCGGCGATGGCGCCGGGGATGGCCAGGAGCCCATAGATCCAGGCTCGCGGCGGGATTGCTTGCCCGCGGCTCTTGAAGCCGACCAGCCCGGCGATGCCGATGGCCAGCGCCCCCAAGCGGAGGCTGGCGTTCGCCGTGACCGTGCCGAGGCCGCCTGCCATTTCCAGGGCGATCAGTCCGATTGCGCCCGCAGCGCCGGCCATGTTGTTGATGGCACCCATCAACAGGCCGGTGCCGAACAGAATCAGGAGTGGTACGGGGTCGTTCAGATCGTTACGGGAGCAGGTCGGCGACCGCCTCCCGCTCCTCCATCAATTCGTTGACGCTGATCTGGATCTTCTCTTGTGCAAAATCGTCGTGTTCGAGGCCCTGCACGATGTCCCATCCACCGGCACCGTCGGTGGTGCAGCCGAAGGAGGAAATCAGCCCCTGCGGAACGCCGTAGCTCCCGTCCGAGCGTACGCAGATCGAGACATGCTCGCCGGCGGCCGTCGCTTGGTAGAGCGATCGGGCGTGACCGATCGCCGCATTTGCTGCGGAGAGGGCGGAGGACAGGCCACGGGCTTCGATGATGGCCTTGCCGCGCTCCTGGACCGTTGCGATGAAGGGGCCGTGCAGCCAGTCGTGATCGGTGATCACTTCGGATGCCGGCCGACCCTCGATGGTGGCATGGTTCCAGTCCGGGAATTGCGTGTTGCTGTGGTTGCCCCAGATGACCGCATTGCGGACCGCACTCCAGTGCACGCCCGCCTTGCTGGCGAGTTGTGCCGTGGCGCGATTCTGATCGAGGCGCGTCATCGCCGTGAACCGATCGTCAGGAATGTCAGGTGCGTGGTTCATTGCGATCAGGCAGTTTGTGTTGCAGGGATTGCCTACCACGATGACGCGGACATCGGTGCCGGCGTGATCGTTGATGGCTTTTCCCTGGCCGGTGAAGATCGGTCCGTTCTCGCGGATGAGATCCTTGCGTTCTTGTCCCTTGGATCGTGGCTTGCTGCCGACGAGGAAAATCAGGTCAGCGTCTTTGAACGCTACTTCCGGCTGGTCGGTGCAGGTGATGTTCCGCAACAGGTCGAAGGCACAGTCTTCGAGTTCCATTCGTACGCCCTCGAGTGCCGGCAGTGCGGGAGGGATTTCGAGGAGGCTCAGAGAGACCTCCGTGTCGGCACCGAAGATGCTGCCGGCTGCGATTCTGGGGAGAAGGCTGTATCCGATCTGGCCGGCTGCGCCGGTGATAGCAACGCGTTTCATGGTCGTCTGAGGGTATCCTTGCAATGCGATTCCTCAGACCAACCTTCGCACATTATTGAGAGTTTCAATGCTTGTGCGCGCAGGGTCGAAGTCGGTAGCTAGGATTCAGCACTGGAAGCATCCCGAATCCGCAGCGGCCTGCGTGGATCGGATTCCTCGTTGCACTTGTGCCCGAACCGAATCTCGTTCTCGCCCTCTTGCCAGCAAAAGATGACAGGGTCGTCCTGGGTGCGGCCAGGGAAGTGGATCGTCAGAGGCGTGATCCTGAGGATCTGCAGCCCGAAGCTCGTGAGTTCTGAACAGGCGTGATGGAGCCCCTCGTCGATGGTATGAATCTGCGCCTGGATATCGGACAAGGCTATGCTCATCCCTTCGGGCGAGCCCGCTTCCTTCATTTCTTCCGATCGCCGTTGCAATCGTCGGAGTGCCAGCCGTCGCTCGACAATTTCTCGAGCGATGGAATGGACCAAGGGCAGCGCCGCATTGGATTCGGCTAGAGAGAAGCTCTTCGACATTCTGTGGTCTTGTGTGTTGGGCGGCAGGTGCGTAGCGCGTAACAGAGCCTAGTGAGGTCTCTTTGTCCAGTAACCAGATCGTTGGAAATCTCTAGTTCGTCGAGGCTTGAGTGAATCACATCGGATTTTTTCCGTTGCTAGGGAGAGAAGTTACGACATTTTATTCGCTGCACAGGAAGGCGGTGATGATTTGAGGGGGGGCCCTTTCTCGGAGGCGAGGAGTTCTTTCGTTCTGACGGAAATGAGTAGGGGTTGGTGCGCCGCAAAGTTTTTTTTGCATGATGACGAGTGAGAGGGAGTTCATCCCCATGAGTGTCCGCCGAGGCTCGGTCGGGTGGGTGAGTGCGCGAGCCATCGCGCGGCCAAGCGGCTTATCTCTGGCTCCAGACCAGCAGGCGATGGATCACTACCTCGCTTTTGCCGGTGGTTTTCCATCGCTGTGCCAGCACCAGGGCGAGATCCTCGCGGAGTTCTTCGCGCTCACAGGCAGAGCACAGGACTCGAGCGGCATGTTCGGCGCTTTCGAATGGTGTGATGTGGGCGGTTGTCGCGGTGCCGATATTTCGCAATCCGGCCTTTTGCAGGCTCTCCTCCGCATCGCTCCGGCTCGGCCCAATCCAGCCCTGGAGTTGCTCGGGATCGCCCCCGAGTGACTGAAAAGCCGAGGAAAGTTCCTCGCAAAAGTGCTCGGCAGGCAGGTTGAGGACGAGGCGGCCGCCGAGACGCAGGTTGGAGCTGCCGATTTCCGCCAAAGAATTCGCGGTCCAGTCTCCCATGCTGAAGGGGCAGGCCAGGGCGGCATCGAACATGCCGAAGCGCTCCCCGCCTTGCGGTTGGTAGAGGATGACCTCGAAACCGTCACGCCGGAGAGCATCGGCGCGGCCGACATCCTGTTCGAGGATGAGGAGTTCGCCGTCGCCGATGGCTCTCGCCACGGCTCTCGCTTGACCCGTGGTCGATGCGCCGATCATCAGAACCCTGTCATGGGGTCGCAAGTCGAGTCGCTCGAGGGCATCAACCAGCCAAGGTTGCGCGGTGGTGGCATCGCCGACCGTCACAGATCTACACGCTCGGCGACTTCGAAGGTTTTAGCGCCGTGTTTTACCGTGGCGGCAGGTCCGAAGGGGTCGTGCTCGAAGAACAGGACCCACCCTTCGACTGCAGCTCGGGACAGGATCTTCTTCTTCTCTTCGATGGTGATGAGGGGTTGGTTGTCGTACGCCATGACCCATGGCGGCCGGATGTGAGCGGATGTGGGGATCATGTCTGCGCAGTAGATCAGCTTGCCTTCTTCGCCCGAGATGATGGGCAATTGCATCGCCGTTGTGTGGCCTTCGGAGAGGAAGAGTTCGATCCCCGGCGCCCATTCACCGGGCCCGTCGAGCAGTTCCAGAACGCCTTCCCTTTGAAGGGCCACCCAGTTCGAGGAGAGGTAGCTGGCGCGATCCTTGTCGGTGGGGTGCTCGGCCCAGGCGAGATTTCGTTTCTGGACCCAGTAACGGGCATTGGCGAAAGAGGGTGTTTGGTCTCCATCGACCAGCTGCGTTGCGCCGCCGGCGTGGTCGAAGTGCAGGTGAGTCAAGATGACATCGGTGATCTCGCCAGGGGTCAGGCCATGCTGGGCGAGGCTCGTCTCCAGTTGCCAGCGCTCATGATCGACTCCGTAGATGTCGGCCAGTTTCGGCGACCAGTCGGTGCCGACGCCGGTATCGACAAGGACCCGTCGGGGACCGTTCGCTTCCACCAGCAACA
>PVBE012874866.1_pt1 | contig 13256 bp, 9 predicted proteins | sample 1631181 | NCBI WGS metagenome assembly PVBE01 (sample SAMN08397723, study PRJNA350692) | Marine metagenome, whole genome shotgun sequencing project. | isolation source: water | place: Pacific Ocean | collected 2012-04
CCGATTTCACGGTAAACGGATCGGCTCCATCGACCGCTTCCGCCTCAGGAAATACCATTACGCTCACGATGGGGTCGGACTTCCCGATCAGCACGGTGATCAACGTCCTGCTCGTCGGAACGGTACAGACCGATGACGCCTGTTCCGAGACCCTCTCGTCCAGCAATTTTGATTTTTCCTTCACGACAGGAACCACCGGGGACAGCACCCCTCCCACTTTCACGTCCCAACCCAGCATCGCGGCAGACAACGCGATCCAGGCAACGGTGTCCGGGTGGACGGCGACGGACGCGGGCTCGGGCCTGGCCAGCTACAACGTCTACCGCAGTACCAGTTCGATGCTCCCCACCCCCGCCCCGGGATTCCTCATCGCCTCGGGCCTGTCGACGGGCACGACCACCCACCAGAACAGCAATACCGGCGATCCCCTCACCGAGTCGACCACCTATTTCTACATCATCGGCGCGGTCGATGCCGTGGGGAACGAGGGGTTCTCCAATGAAGTCAGCGTAACCACGCCCGGCAAGACGAGTTGGACGACCCTCTTCACCACCTACATAGCGAGCCAAATCGGAGCCAGCCTGGCCTGTGCAGCCTGCCATACGGGGGGCGGCGCGGCAGGAGGGCTGGACCTGAGTACCCAAATATTGGCCTATTCAAACATGTTCAACGTCCAGAGCAATACAGGCGGCGGCTCCTACGCAGAGGACCGGGTGGATGATTTCGATCATGCCAACAGCGTGCTTTGGCAAAAGCTGGCGGGAATCGGCGCGGGCGCACTCAACGCAGGTCAAATGCCCGATGATGGCCCGGACTTCATCGACGCCACGGGCCTCGGATTGTTCGAGGATTGGATCAACGAGGGGGCGGAAGACAACTAGGAGTCCGTCCGGGGTACGTTCATCCACCACCGGGGAGCCAGGGTGGGCTTGGAAAATCCTGCCGGTTTACGCTAGGGATGAGACGGAAAACCAGGCTGAATCTCCAATTCCCGTCCCCGGAAACCCCGATGCCCAAGCCTCCCGTCCGGGGGAATTTTGGATCTCCCGGGGAACCATCCCCGGAACGTCCCCCTTGCGGTAGTGGTCTCCCCCGTGAGCCTCGTGTTTCCAGGGAATTCCCGTGGTGAAATGAAACGGGAATGCAGGGGCGGGAGCGGGGCCGGGAGGGTCGCTCGCCGGAATCTCAAGCCCGGCACCGCGTCCGCGCGCATCCTCGCAGGAACCGGATGCGCATCTCTCGTCCCCCGGGATTACGGGAGCAGGGGACCGCGCCGGAAAATATCGTCACGGCTGTTCACGTCGTTATCCACGACATCAGTCCCGTTCGACTGGAAACTGACGTACCTGCCATCGGAAGAGATATCGGGCCTGTGGGAATGACCGGAGTTGATCTCCCCGCCGAAGGTCGCCACGGATACGCGGATCGTGACCTTATTAATCTCGTCGCGAAGGAAGATATCATGAACACCGTTGCTGTCTTCCGTGACAAGCGCCCCTGAACTCGACTGGTAGACGACATAACGGCCGGAATTGTCGAGACTCGGGTAGTTGCAGTCATTCCCCGCCTGGTTCCCGTGGGAATGAACGGTCATGATGGAAGTCGTACCCGCCCCAAGGTCCCGGACATAAATGTCCGCGTCCGTAAGAATATCCTTCGGATCCAGGTTCGTGCCAACTGATTGAAACGCGATCACATTCCCCCTCCCCGATATGGCCGGGTTCGCGCTGGAGCCGTTCGCCTGCCCCTGGGAACTCTTCGAGACCAACGCTTTCGTACCAAACTGAACACTGGTTATTACAATATCGGTAAAGCCGCCCAAATCCCCCGCAAACAGGTCGGATGCATCCGTCTGGAAAACAATCAGGTCCCCGTCATCGGCGACTGAGGGGTTGAGACTTGTACCATTCCCGCCCGATGGGGAAGTCGTAAAACTGATCAGTTTGGTGGTCCCGGACGATGTGTCGAAACGGTAGATGTCAAATCCCACCGTGGACCCTGCGGGGTAGTTGGGGTTGACGGTATCGTTTCCGTTGTTGTCCACGAAACCGCTGATCAGGTCCTCCATGTCCGATTCATATGTGACAAACCGGCCGTCCGAGGAAATTTCAGGGTCCCGGGATGTTCGCCCCGTCCCGGCATTGCCCCCTTCCCCGCCGGAGAAGTTGGTGGAGACCAGGGTGGTCGTCCCCAGGAAGAGATCCCGGAGGAAAACATGTTTACGACTCGCGTCTGTTGCACCCGTTCCGAGCAGGCCCGTCTCATCGGACTCGAAGACGATGAACCGGCCATCCCCGGATATGGATGGGGATCCGCTGTCCTCTGAAATCAGAAGGGGATCCACGACGGCAGGAATATCGACCAGCGTGGTCGTGCGACTCAGCATGTCACGAACGTAGACGTGAGCGACGCCCGCCATGGTATTCCCCGGGATCAAATCGGTCGCTCTGGACACGAACGCGATGTAGCGCCCGTCGCCCGAGATCGACGATTCGGATGAATCGTCGTTTCCCTGCGTCTCCTCGTTGGCCAGGGAGACCAGGACCGTGACGGTCTGGAGGACGCTTCCATCGTTGATGTTCCCGCTGCAACCGGCAAGTGCGGCTACGCTGAGAAATGCAAAGATTCTATTCGCGTTAAACATGGTTCCTCCTAGAATTCCAGTCCGAAACCGATCGCGGCGTTGACCGAGTCTCCGCCCGCGTCCGCCGCGATATCAACCGTCCGCACGCTGCCTTCCTCGGTGATCCAGGAAATGCCGACTCCGAACGTCAGGATATTGGAGACCTCGCCGTCCGTCTCCAGGACCAGCTTGTACGTTCCGGTCATGGGAAGGTCGTTCTCGTCTCCCCACGGAGCGTCGAACATGCGGAAACCGAGCCGGGGGTAAAGGGACATCGTGTCGGAAAGCCTCACCCGGTACTCCATCCCCACGGAAAAGTTGACCGCGTCCTCGAAACCGTCGTGGTTGGAGAAGACCGGATCTTCCGCCGTCGCGCTCCATTCGATCCACTGCAAATCCAAGGTGAAACGGAGCGGAAGTCCCTCGAGGAGATAGAGCGTCACCCCGAAGTTCGCCTGCTGGGGCATGTCGAAGGCGGGGAGCACGTCCGGGTCGATGTTGAAGTTGTACTCGACCATGCTCTGGTAGGCCAGTCCGACGTTGACGCGAACCGACTCCTTGTTGTCGTAGACGCCGAGGAGAAACCCGAACCCGAATCCGAACCCCGTCGACGAATCGGTCTCGTCACTGAGTTCCTGGGAGGTGAAATCCCACCGCTCGAACCCGATATCGAGCCCGGCGCCCACGGCGAGGTGGGAGAACCATTTCGAATGAACGTCCTCCTGCTCCGTGAACCGGAAGTCGTAGGCGAACGCAACCCGGAACCGGATCAGGGATTGCTCCACGTTGTCTTCCGGAACGAAAGTGGACTGGAAAGGATCTTCCACCCGGTCGAGCGCGTAGTTCAGGAGGTAGGGACGGGCGTAACAGAAACCGATCGCCATCGGGTTTTCCTCGTCCCCCAACTGGAAAACGGCGCCCAGGTAGGAAGGAATGATCGCCGGGTCCGCCAAGACCGATTCCGACTCGACGGAAGTGAGGATCGTGTCGTTCGGACCCCGGCGGCGCTCCACCGGATAGGCGGTGTACGTCTGGTACGCCAGCGAAAACTGGTCGGGCTGCGTGGCGATCCCCGCCGGGTTCAGCCAGACCGAGACGGGATCGTCCTCGAAGGCGGTGTAACTGCCGCCCATCGCTTTCGTCCGGGCGCCCAACTGCTGGTCCTGCGCGAAGACAGCGCAGACCGGAGAAAAGAGGACGAGAAGGACCGAGAGTGCCGTAATGATTCTTGCCACAGGTTGTTCCCTCCAGACTATGGCTTTGCCACGTTCCCTACCCGGATCAAGTCTATTCCCGTCAGGATTCCGGTCAAGCAAAACCCATTCCCGATTCGCATACGATCAGGGATTAACCAGGAAAATCGCGCTGGCCACCGGGCTGTCGGCCAGTCCCGCCTTGATCGCCACGGCCTTCAGATGGGTGAACCGGCTGATCGTAATGGGCCCGTCATACTCCCGGGAAGAGGAGTCCGGCGTCGCGCCGTTCAGCGTATACCGGATCGTCGATCCCGAAGTCCCGGAGACGATCGAAATGACGACGGATCCCGTGAAGGTTCCCCCGTTGGTGGAAAAAATGGGGGTCGAGGCCATGGTTCCAATCCCGGGATTGAAGTCGAACGTCTTACTGGCGACCGCGCTCGTTACGAATCCCGTTCCCAACGCTGCCGCCCGGATCTCGATCCCCCCGGTGACATCCAGGCTGAAACTCGTCGTGTAGAAGTTGTCTGTGGCGTCCGGATCGCTCCCGTCGGTGGTGTAGTAGATCGCCGCGACCGGATTGGGATGCTGGATCGAAACGGTGACCGTCGCGGGATTGTGCGTTCCTCCATCGGGCGAAATGGCCGGGGGAATCAGCACGGGGGTGCCCGCCAGGGAATCGATCCATTCCTGGAAGGTGCCCACGGCGTCGAAGTCGACATGGTTCCGCCCCACCGACGGCATCTGGAATCCCTCCGCGGAGGTCCGGGCTATCCGCAGGAACATGTAGGAACGGCCGAGGTCCTTCTCGCCGACTTCTTCCGGGTTGTCCAGGCCGAGGAAATTGTTGGCCAGGGTCGCTCCTGTCAACGACGTTTCCGTGAACATGTGGGAACGCACGTCCCACGTCGTCGGAACCGAACCGCCTGCCCGGTGGCACAGGGCACAGTTGGCGTGGAGGTAGGATCGCACCCGCTCCTCAAGGCCGGCTCCCGTAGCCGTAACCGGAACGAGCTTGTCGTACGTGGGGATCACACTCTCGTCGAGAGTGACGTCGAACATCCCGATGTGGCTCCAGGTCCGCAACTGGTTGTCGGTAACTCCCGTGGAGGGATAGTTGAACATTCCGTTCATCTGGGGCGTCATGACGCCGAGAATGAAATTCGCGTTCGAGTTGTGGCAGGTGTTGCAGGACGTGACCGGGTAGGTGTAGCTCTTCGTCCAGGACCCGGAACCGACCTGCTCGATGGCGATGGTTTCCGTAAGGTCCACGGCCAGGAGGTCGGCGTCACTGTTGTCGGACTTCCACTTGTACGTCACCCCGTAGTATGTCCCGTCCGCTTTAGCGACGAGGAGGCGGGTCTCGAGACGCCTGATGACGCCAGGATCCCCCTCGTCCGTCGCCATTTCGAAGTGCTTGACGAAGACGGTTCCGACGGGAAAGGTCCATTCCCCCGTGGTGGTGAAGACGACCTTCTGCCCGGTGGGCACCGAGATCCAGCGGGACTTGCTCGCGCCGTCCGACCAGAGGGGAGAGTTCATGGAATAGGGAATCAGGCTCGAACCCGGGATCATGTTCGGGATCGACCCGCCCTCGTCGAAAAAGACGCCCGTCTGGGAAAGGAGGGCGGGGATGGTTCCCGCTTCGGTCAGGGGCATGTTCAGGTAGGCCACCGCAGCGGGCCTCGCTTCGAGGCCAAAGGCGATTCCGGGTGGAGGAGAAGAGCTTCCGCCGCCGCCGCCGCAACTGGCCAACGGGAAGAATATATTCAACAACAGGGCCGCCGCGATCAGCCGTGTCCTGAGCATTCCGCCTCCTCTCTGGACCCGAAGATGGTTTTCGTCATTCTACTTCGGAGAAACTGGCCGGGGAATCGATATCACCCTCCTCCCTGCCGTATTTTCCAGAAGAAATTATTAACCGGATCCCGGGGCATGTCCTATTGATAGCTGACGACCCCGCATCCGCGGGGCGGAAAGGAGATTTGGATGAAAAACGATATACGCGCCTTTACTTTCGTGGTCCTCGGGATCACCTGCGGATTCGTCTGGAGCACCGGTTGCAGCGGCGGGAGCGGGAGCGGGAGCGGCGGACCCTTCCTCTCGAGCGCGGACGCGGATGCGGCTACCCCGACGTCCCGGTGGAAGGAAGTGGGTGACGATCTCTACTATAACAGCGGACGCGTGTCGGTGGGCACATCCACGGCGCTTCACCAGTTCGACGTCGGAAACACGGTCGGCTTGAACGGCGTCAACGGCGACGGGTACCTGAACTTCGGGGCCGTTCCGGGCGAACCGGGCCATGGCGTTCGCGAAAACGGCGGCATCATCGAGGTGAAGGACATCGGCGGATCCTGGAGGCCCATCCCGGCCGAAACAAACGCGTCGTCGAACGCGTACGAACCCTTCGCCCCCGCCTTCTCCCTCCATGCCAACGCCGCGGAATTCGAGGGGAGCATCACCTTTGTCCGCTTCATCGCCCCCCGAACGGGGGCCTACTCCAAGGTCTCCTTCTTCAAACAACAGGGCGCCGCCGGCGTCACCCTCTTCGGCGGAATCTACACGGTGGAAGGGAACAAGCCGGGGACCCAGCTCATGGCAGGCACCGGCACGACGACGACCGGCGCGAAGCACGAGATCGTGAACCTGGATTTCCTCGCGGATATCACCCTCCTGGAAGGGGAGCAATACTACGTGGCGCTGCTCGTCCCGAGCGGTTCGGCCAACCTCTCCTTCTGGGGACAGATCGACAGCAGTTCCCTTCACGGGTGGAACCGCCGTACCTCCAGCCTCGGAAACAGTACGCTCCCCGTGAGCATGGCGGGCCAGAACACCATTTCGATGCACGGCACCTGCTGGTTCCGCCTGTCGAAATAATTCAAAAGCCTCCCAACAACCGAAAAAGGTCATCCGCTCCGCACGGGGTGGATGGCCTTTTTTTTATGATTTTTTCTACGGATCCTCCCCCCCGCCGCGATGGTACCGGCGAAGGAGGTGCCCATGAAAAAAACGATAAAAACCGCACTGATCTGTATCGTCGCCGCCGCTTCCACGGGATGTTACGAGATGACCAACCCGGGAGCCCCCGCCGAATCGTGGCGAGCGGAGGTCATCATCAACGGAGTCCCCCTCGACGACCGGGAGATCACGGCGCTGGGCCAGGCATGTGGACACAGGGTCGCGCCCGGGGCGTATTGGTACGACCGAATGTGCGGAGCCTGGGGAATCCAGGGCGGGCCAACCCGGGGATTCTTCCAGCCCGGACTTTTCCTCGGAGGCCCCCTGCTGGCAAACGCATCCAACGGTCAAACAGGAGTCTTCATCAACGGCCGGCAACTCCCCCTTTCGGAGGTGACCGCGCTTCAACAGATCACGACCGTTGTCCAAGGCCGATTCTGGCTCGACGCGCAGGGGAACGTCGGGTACGAAGGATACCCGGCAAGCGGGAACCTGATCCAGATGGCCCGGCAGTCGGGCGGGGGCAGCGGCGGAAACCAGGGACAGGGGCACTGGAGTTACTATTCCCGCAACACCGATGCGGGTGTCGGGGGCGACGGAGCGGGCTTCTATTACTACATCGACAAGGACACGAGTTGGAACCCTTAAGGCAGAGCGTCACGTCCACAGGTCGAGCGGCGCGACGTTGAGGAGACAGCCCAGGATATCGGTGGTGGTCAAGATCCCGATCAGTTCTTTCTCCGGGGAAAGGATGGGAAGGCACCCGATCCGCTCCTCGACGAAAACCCGGGCGATCTCCCGGATTCGGGTTTCCGCGGTGGCGGTCAGGACCCGGGTGGACATGAGGTTCCGCACGATTTTCGGCGGCGTGGCTTTTCGATCACGAGGTGCGCCCCGCAGAAGGTCGCGATCGGAGAGGACCCCCACGAGCAGGCCGTCCCCGCCCACGATGGGGACATGGCGGAAGCGGCGACTGCGGATGAAGTCGAGGGCTTTCCGCACGGAGGTGTCGGGGGGCAGGGTGAGGACGGGAGAAGTCATGATATCCCGCGCAAGGATGGCCGGCCTCCGGGACCTTCCCTGCTGATCCGCCTCCCCGTACGCTTTCCGGGCCTGCGCGAATTCCGGATCGGCGCCGCTCCCGCCCTCCTTCCCCCCCGCCGGGTCGGGCTTGGGCGCGGGCGCGACGGGTTGGATCTTGCCAGGAGGTTTGGATTGCGGAACCTGCACCGGTTCGAAAGCGCCGCCGACCATCCATATAAAGGACATGCTGGTTTCCTTTCCGATTGCGTCCGGCTCAATCCCCGCCCGTTTCCCGGTCCCGCATGTTCCGGGCATAGTCGAGCCATTCCCGGGCGTTGGGATTGCCCGGTTGCAGTTTCCGGGCATACTCGAAACACGGTATGGCGGACCGGTAGTCCTTCCGGTTCACGTACAGCACGCCCAGTTGGTAGTGGGCGTCGTAGTACCCCGGGTTGACGGCCATCGCCGCGTGAAAACTCTCGACGGCGCCCGCGACGTCCTGCAGGCGGCTCCTCGCCATTCCGCGCCACACGAGGGCGACCTCGTTTTGGTCATAGATTTCCACCGAACGATCGAAGAGTTCCAGCGCCTCGCGGTATCGTCCGTCCTGGTAGTGGAACGTGCCGACGACCGATTGGAGCTTGGAACTGCCGGGAGAGTGGTGAATATCCCGGGAGGAGAGCGTGCGATCGTCTTTCCATTCCATGTTTCGCGTCACCGTCTTGTAGCCGTACAGGGAAAGCACGATCACGACGAGGATGCCCGGAACGGGAAGGCGGCGGAGCAGTCCGGCGAAGAGAAGGCAGAACCCGACCGAGGGAACGAACAACAGGCGTTCCCCCATGATCGTCCCGATTCCGAAAAAGAGATTCGAGACGATCGAGAGGGTGACCAGGAAGAACATCATGCCGAAACCGACGAGAGGCCGTTTCCGGACGCACCATGCCGCGAAGAGAACGAGTCCCGTGCAGAAGAGGATCGACAGCGCTCCGAAGGCGTCCGACCACGACACGATCGGAACCTGGTTGTACGAGTAGTCCGACACCAGGGGATGAGGAAGCGCCAGCAGGCCCACGTAGCGAACGATCACGGTGCAGGCGGTCGCCACCCGTTCCGGGGCTCCCACGTAGAGGAGGGGATTTTCAAGTTTGTCCGTCACGGGGATCATGGGCGCATCCACCACGAAGTGGCGTATCGCCACGTACGCCCCCGCGGCGACCAGCAACGGGGCGCAAACCCGGAGAATGGCGGAAAGTTTCGCCCCGCGGAACATCCAGAGGGCGAGCGGAAAGATACCGAGGAAAGTGATCGCGCTTTCCTTCGACGAGACGGCGAGAAAAAAGAAGACCGCAGAAAAGACGAGGGCACCTTTCTTCCCGCGGTCGACGTGAACCAGCAGGAACCAGCCGGCCGCCAACGCGTTCAGCAGGGCGAGGATTTCGTCGCGTCCCTTCACATTCGCAACCACCTCGGTGTGAATGGGATGAGCGACGAAGAGAAGCGCCGCGAAGAATGCGAGAGGAGGGGGGAAGTCCCTCAGCAGGCGGCGGAGGAAAAAGAAAAGCATCGTGCCCGCCAGGGCGAAGAGGAGAATGTTCAGGATATGGGCCGGTGCTGGTTTCGGCCCGAAGAATTCGCAGACCACGGCGTGGGTGGCCATCGAGAGGGGTCGGTACTGCTCGTCCACCAGTCCTACCTTCCATTGCATCCCGTGACCGACCAGCAGGTCGGGGAGGCCCGAGAAGCCCGCCAGGGTATAAGGGTTTTCGAGGATAATGGACTTGTCGTCGATGGCGAAGTCGTTCACCGCGGTGTTGGCGTAAAGAACCAGGGCAAGTGCGGGAACCAGTACGACCGGAAGCCATTCGCGGCGGGAGGGTTTTTCGACCGGAACCGAAATTTCGACCCTGCCCCCCTTTCCCCTCTTCTTCTTGTTCTTGCTCTTCTTTCCCATTACGGGGTCACGGCCTCCCGCGTGCGGATCCCTTCGAGCCGGGCGTTCACCTCGCCCCCGATGAGCAGGCTGAACGACATGAGCCAGAGCCAGGCGAGGAGAACGGCGACCGTGGCGAGCCCGCCGTAGAACTGGGTATACCGGGCGATTTCGGCGACGAACCAGGAGAAGAGAGCGGACTCCGCGACCCAGAGGATCAACGTGACGGCGGCGCCCCGGAATCCGCCGCGTCTGTCCCCCTCCGATCGGCGGGTGGCGTACCGGAAAAAGAGGCCGACCAGGATCCAGAGCGCGACGACGGGAGCCGCGAACCCGACAACGGAGGCGACCGCGCCCCCTTCCCTCGCCGCCACGATGGCGATCCACCCGCCCGGCGCGATCAGGGCGACGGAGAGCAGAACGAACCCGAAAGCGGTGATCCGGCGATGGCCCCACGGCCGGCGCGGCGCCTCGAAAATCCGCTCGAAGACGCGCATCGCCGCGGCGACGCCCCCCGTGGCCAGCCAGAGGAATCCGAAGACGCTCAGGGCGGGGAGCAACGCGTCCCCGGTTCCGGAGAGCCGCATGAACTCCGCGTCCGCGAGTTTTCCAATCGATCCAGGGGCGAGGAAGATGACGGGCTGGAGAAACGACTCCCGCACCTGGGTAAATTTATGAACGGCCCAGCCGGTGATGGCGACGAGGGGGACCAAGCTGAAGAAGGCGTGGAACGCCATCGCGCTTGCGGCGCGGATCCCGTCGTGCCGGTCGAGATCGCGCGTGTAGATGCGTGCCCATCGAAGCGCCGTTTTGCATTGGTCGACGAGAATCATGAGGATGATTGTATGGGCGGGATTCGATTGAGACAAGCCGGGCACCCCTTTGGGTTGGGGAGGCCATGGCGCAGGAAACGGTTCCGGGGCTTTCCAGGGCTTCCCCCTCACCGCGCCCCCATATCGTTGATCCAGCACCCTACCAGTGCCTTGGGGATGGGGATTTCGACCTTATCAGCTCAAAAGGGCGACGATCCCACCAATTAGGAGGAGGGATCCGAGGATGATTAGAAACGCCCTGGAAGAGAATACCGAGGAGATGGGCCTTCCGCAAATTGGACAATTGGATTGAGCTCCCGTCCCCTTGCCCATTGTATACCCACGGTACCCACAGCGACACCGAACGCTTTTCCGGGCATTTGGATCGGGTCGATGCATCATTGGATGGTTTGGGTAAGGAAACATGGACCGATTATATTCACGGGAATCCCCAAGGACAAGCGGCTCACTCTGCTCGACCAATTCCCTGCTGGAGTTTGCACAAATATGATGCCAGGATTTGGAGGGGTTACGGGGCGGGCTGGTGAGCCGCAAATTGTCACCGGAGAAGAGTGCGGACAATCGTGACGACAGGAACCGCCCCGTGTGGATGGGAAGTCGCCCGGGACTTGATATTCCCGCCTGATCTCAAGTCGAAGATCTTTCGGGAATAATCCCCATCACCCACTAACAGTGATTCGTGATGATCCGCTGATCCCTGTGTCGCAGCTTCATGGAATCGAATCCATGCACGTTGGAAAAGTCCAGGGTATCCAAAAGTTGGAAGGATTCCTCAAATGAACCCAGAAGATGTTTGGCCATATCCCGGGTGAGATTACTCTTTACGACCACCCGGAACATCGTCTGGTCGGCGGAGCGGTCGATACAGAGAGGGATATTCTTTTCCGTGAGAGGATGATTCAATCCCATTTTATAGCCACTGACATACCAGTGGTGTTGGGAAAGAACATGCTGTAAATCGATATCGTCGAAGGTGAATCCACACTCCGGATTGAGCATCGCGGTCACGACAGGCAGACAGTTGTCGTCGCCATCATCGAGCATGAGAAACCGGGGTTTCCCTTCGAAGGTCATCTCCTTGAGACCATCCCGGATGAATTTCGCGTTTCGCATCATGTTATCGCAACATTGCTGGTACCCGGAATGTCCATACCGAAGCAGTTTGTAATATTGGACGTATACCCCGCTCGCCGGACGAGAGAAGTTGAGTGTATACGAATCCGCTTTCCCTCCCAGGTAGGTCACGGAAATGGCGACATGTTCGCTCAATTCCTTGCGATCACGCCATACCACCCACCCCGTTCCACAACAAGACTCTCCGTATTTATGACCGCTGGAGGAGATCGAGAGAACCGTGGGAAGGCGGAAGTCCCACGCCGGAAGCTCGCCCTGGAAGGGAGCGATGAAGCCTCCAGAAGCAGCGTCTACATGGATGGCCACCTGGAGTCCTTTGGATTTATTTACCTTTTGGATGACCTTGTCGACTTCGCCGACCGGGTCATATTGCCCCCCGTAATGGTTTCCCATAATGCAGACGACACCGATTGTATGGTCGTTGATCGCTTCGCCCACCTTCTCGGGATCGAGAGTGAACGTGCTGCTCGAGGGGTGGATGAGCCTGGGCTCGATATCCATATATTTGAACAGCTTCTCCCAGGCGGCCTGGTAGCAGGAGGAGATCACCAGGTTGGGTCGAATCCCCCGTACCTCGTCCTCCGAAAGGTTATGCTTTGCGGCATACCATTTGCGCCAGCGAAACTTCAGAGCGAGGCCGGAGAGTAAACAGGCCTCGGTCGAACCGACCGTCCCTGCCCCGGGAAAGACGCCGTATTCCTTCATATCCCCCGGTTCAGGACAGTTCCAGAGCCGGGCCAGCATATTCACAACCGTGTCATGCATCTTGTAGGACTGTGGGTAGACGGTCTGGTCAGCGAGATTAACGCCGAGACCGAGCAAGGCAACGTCCTTCTCCTCATCTTCGAAGCTCACGTTCACGTACGATGAGGTGTTGAGTTTCTGATCAAAATCGAGGGCATGGTTGTTTTCAATGATGGTCTTGACGGTCTTGGCATCCATTCCGTGCTTGGGGATTTCCGTCAAGCCTCCAAAGTCATCCAGAGCTTTGTTTGAAAAGTAGTAGCCACTCCCGGTCTGCTCCCTGTCCTGGCTCAAGAGCGCCTTCAAAGATCTGATCTCTTCTTTTAGCGCTTCCACCTCTTTGCTCATCATTTCTCCCACTATTTCCGGTCATTTATTGTCTCAAAAGTCCTGTTCTAATCCGTTCGATTGTATGCCAGAAAATCCCTACGGACAAGCGGCCCCTCAGATTCCCACAATCCGGGAAGTCCCCTCCTTCTACCAGGAACAGATCCTCCTGTTTTGATCTCTTTTTCGCGGTATACATATTCCCGGAGATCTGTTGCACCGGGGAGGATGCCATTTTCATCCAATGTGCCGGACCAATTCCCTTCTGGAGTTGGCACCAATATGGCAGCAAACTCAGTGCGAAAACGGGCAACGTTGTAAACCCTTGGGGTGTGGTACCCCCGACAGGAATTGAACCTGTGGCCTATGGTTTAGGAAACCATCGCTCTATCCAACTGAGCTACGGGGGCGCGTGGAACCCCGACATGGTACGAATTGGCCCTCCGGACGCCAACCTTGGGGGAAGCGAAACGCCCAGAAATCCC
>PVBE011379292.1_pt1 | contig 13250 bp, 8 predicted proteins | sample 1631181 | NCBI WGS metagenome assembly PVBE01 (sample SAMN08397723, study PRJNA350692) | Marine metagenome, whole genome shotgun sequencing project. | isolation source: water | place: Pacific Ocean | collected 2012-04
CGCGGGCGCGGCGGCGGGCGTCTCCGCCGCGGGGGGCGTCGCGGGTGCCGGGGCAGGCGGCTTCGCAGCCTCGGGCGCCGCGGCCTTCGCGGGCGAGCCCGGGACGCCGACCTTGGCCGGCGCGCTCACGTCGCCGGCCTCGGCGACCGGCGCGACGTCTTCGACCCCAGACATCACGAAGACCGTCACCAGCGCGGCCGCGGCCATCGCCGAGGCGCCGCCGGCGAACCACGACCACACCGGTCGTGGCTTCGCGGCGGGCCGGAAGTCGAAGGTCGGCGGGGCCACCATCGAGGCCGCCACGCTCTGCTCGGGCGCCGGGGCGGCGGCGAGGATCTCGTCAATGTCGTCGCCGAGAGCGAGCTCCGCTGCGACCCGCTCGGCGGGGCTCGCGAGGCCGACGGCGAGCAGCGCCACCTCGTCCTCCGCCGGCGCGGCCCCGTGACCGGCGCGGCCGATCACCGCGGAGGCCACCGAGCGCACGCACTCGTCGCACGCGTCCGGGTGCCCCGCGAGGTGCGCGGCCTCGGTCAGGCGCCCCTCGTCGATGAGCGCCAACACTTCGTCGGTGCGCTCGCACCTCACGACTCACCCTCCGCGATCCACGACCGGATGGCCCCCAGCCAACGGTAGATCGTCGGCCGTGAGACGTCGCACGCCTTGGCGACCTCGGTCACCGTATCTCCTCGCAAGAGCCGTTCGAGCACGTCCGCCCGCGCCGGGTCGTCGCCGAAGCGCTCGCCCACGCGGGCCAGGACGAGCCCGGCGACGATGCGCGCCTGGTGCTCGACCGATTGCCCTCGCCCCGTCGCGTCGTGGCCTTCTCGCGCCGCGCGGGTGTTCCGCCGGCGGAGTTTGTCGCGCGCTCGCCACACGACCTTCGTGCGCAGCAGTGAGAGCAGATTGAGCCGGGCGGGCACCTTCCCCCCTTCGAGCCGCGCGGCCACCTTCTCGAGGAAGACGGCCAGCGACTCGCCATCGGCGACGACGTCGACGGCGGCGTCCCACCGCGCTTCGAGCGCGGGCGGGGGCGCCTCACCCGGGCCGTCACCGAGCCCGAGTGCGTCGAGCAACCACGTCGCCAGAGCAGCCTGCAATTGCGCGTCGGTCCGGATCGAGGCGGCGAGTTCACGCAGTGCACGCATGTACGCGGCAGCGCTTGCTCCCTGTGCCTCGAGCTCGAGGACCCGCGCCAGCGGCCCCGGTGCTTGCATCGACTCCTCAGGATCTACGCCACCAGTCGGCGCGCGTGTCCGGGGAGATTAGGTCGACCGAACTTGATCCGACACCCCCCCGATTGGAGAATCCGGCAAGTCTGCGGGGGGAAACATGCTTCGACTGGTCACAGTGGTGACCATCTTCGCGATGGGTTGCGACAATAATGACGGTGGCGAGGACCCGCCAACCGATGCCAACACCGCCATCGATTTCGAGGTGCGCGACATGCGCCGCTTCGAGATGGGGGGCTGTACACCCTCCGAAGAAGTCTGCGACGGGAAGGACAACGACTGCGACGGCAAGGTCGACGCGGACGACGAGGACTTGCAACGCCGCCTGCTGCGCGACCCCGATAATTGCGGGGCGTGCGGGACGGTGTGCGAGGCGCCGAACGCCGAGCTGCGTTGTCAGGCGGGCGAGTGCGTCATCTCGGCGTGCGATCCGGGCTTCCAGAACTACAACGCCGACATATCCGACGGTTGCGAGGCCGACTGCATCGTCACCGCCGGCGGCCAGGAGCTGTGCGACGAGGCCGACAACGACTGCGACGGGCTGACCGACGAAGGGGTCGACCTCGACAGCGACCTGATGAATTGCGGCGCCTGCGGGACGGTCTGCGAGGCGCTGTCAAACGCCTTCGTCGAGTGCATCGAGGGGTCCTGCACCCTCGCCGAGTGCGAAGCCGGCTGGACCGACCTCGACGGCGAGAACGCCAGCGGCTGCGAATACCGCTGCACCGTGCGCTCCAGCGCCCAGGTGCGCGAGTACTGCAACGCGCTCGACGACGATTGCGACGGGGTGGTCGACGAGGCGGGGGACCGCATCACCCCCGAGGACGGCTGCGGTGAGAACGGCGTGTGCCGACTCGATTGCGAGGCCGACGAGGATTGTGCGGACGGCGAGCGATGCAACGAGGGCCAGGTCTGCGTCCTGGCCGAGGGCGGCCCCGGCGACATGGCGTGTGAGACCGACGCCGACTGCTGGGCGGTCCACCCCGGGTACGCGTGTCTCGAGGTCGTCTCGCTGATCGATCTCGAGCCGGTGAGCACGCGCCGCTGCGTGGAGCGCGGGCATGGGCCGATGTGCGACGGCGTCGCGGGTTATCGATGCGCGCGGCCGCCGGCCTGGCAGCAGGGGGACGAGCGCGGGCGCTGCGACCAGCAGGACAATGACTGCGACGGACGGGTCGACGAGGACTTTGTCGCGGAGCTCTTCGAGGCCGACCGGCAGACCCCCCGCCCCTGCACGGCAGGGCTGGGCGTGTGCCAGCGCGAGGGGACGGCGCAATGCGCGGCCGACGGATCCGCGACTGAGTGCTCCGCGGGCGCACCCGACCCGGCCGTGCGCGACGATGACGCGTGTGACGGGCTGGACGACGATTGCGACGGGTTCACCGACGAGGACTTCGAGGACGCGTGGGTGCAGGTCGGCGACTTCGAGGTGTACGCCTTCGAGGCGAGCCGCCCCGGCGCCACGGCCGAGGTGCCGGGATTCGACCCGCGCCCGGACGACGAGGTGGTGGCGTTCGTCGAGGAGCGGGCATGCAGCCGCGCCGGAGTGCTCCCGTGGGCCGACATGACCTTGGCCGAAGCCAACGTGGCGTGCCGCGCGGCCGGCGCCCGCCTGTGCAGCGCCGCCGAGTGGCTGCGCGCGTGCAGCGGACTGGCGGACGAGCTCTACCCATACGGCGTCGACTACGCGCCGCGGACCTGCAACGGCGGCCGCTACGACACCGACCCCGACACCGGCGGAAACCAGGACGAGGTGGTGCTCTGCGGGGCCCTCGAGTCGTGCGAGCGCGACGGTGTCTTCGACCTCTCGGGCAACTTGAAGGAGTGGACCGACGACCTCGTCGGTGGGCTGCGCCCGGTGCGCGGCGGCGGCTACGAGTCCAACCTGCCGGGCGGGCTCGCATGCGACCAGGTGGCCGACCTCAAGGCCGCGGACTTCCACCACGCCAGCATCGGCTTCCGCTGCTGCAGGTAGCGATCAGGGCTCGAAGCAGACCCTCGTCGCATGATCGACCCCTAGAGGGTGTGGCGCGCCACGACTTCGCGGATGGCCTCGACGCTGAAAGGCTTCTCGAGCAGGTCGTTGGGGACCGACTCCACGAAGCGCCGCAGCTTGTCGGAGTAGGCGCCGGCGGTCATGAAGACCAGGTTCTCGGCGACCTCGGGGCGCTGCTCACGCAGCCGCTCGTACAGGTCCATCCCGGTGACACCGGGCATGACGAGGTCGCAGAGGACGAGGTCGAAGTCCTCCTCCAGCAGGCGCTGGAGCCCCTCGCGTCCACCGGGCGCGACCTCGACATCGTGCTTCTTCAGGATGCGGCAGAACGAGCGCGCGATGGCCCGCTCGTCGTCGATGATGAGGATGCGCGCGCGGCGGGCGGCGCGGATCTGCTCGCAGGTGGTCTCGACGGACTCCGAGGACGCGTCGACCGGGACGTCCACCCGGAAGGTCGTGCCCTCTCCGGGCTTGCTGCGCACCGTGATCTCGCCACCCAGCTCCTGGACGATGCGCCGGCAAATCGGGAGTCCGAGGCCGGTGCCGAGGCCGACAGGCTTCGTCGTGAAGAAGGGCTCGAAGATTCGAGGCAGCACCTCGGGCGGGATGCCGCAGCCGCTGTCGGTCACCTCGACGACGATGCGGTTGTCACCGAACGCGGCCGTGCGCACGACGATGGTGTTGTCTTCGACGTGGCCGGGCTCGATCGCGTGCGCAGCGTTGAGGATCAGGTTCAGGAAGACCTGCCCGAGGCGCGCCTGGTCGGCGTTCAAAGTCGGCACGGGCGCGAAGTCGGTGACCAGCCGCGCGCGCCGCTTGAACTGGTCGCGAGCGAGACGCGCCGAGGACTCCAGGACGCGATGCAGGTCCAGCGACTGCGCGCCGCCGGGTGAAGTGCGCGAGAAGCAGTTGAGGTCGCTGCTCACGAGGCGGACGCGCTCGACCGCCTCCTCCGCGTCAAAGAGGACGTCGTCGAGCTCTTCGGCGAGCTCGCCGGGCAGCCCGTCGGCGACCATGCCCACCGCGTTCTTGAGGAACGAGACGCCGCCGATGATCGGCACCAGCGCGTTGCGGATCTCGTGAGCGACGCCGGCCGTCAGGGTGCCGATGGTCACCAGCCGGTCGTTCGTCATCTGCGCCTCGCGCAGGCGCTGGCCCTCGGTGACGTCCGTGCGGACCCCCACGAAGTGGAGGATGCGGCCGGTCTCGTCGCAGCCCGGGTAGAGCGTGAGCTCCTCCTCGTACACGCTGCCGTCACGGCGGCGCGCGCGCACGCACCCCTGCCAGACGACGCCGTCCTGGGCGCAGCGCTCGATCTCGCCGTAGACCGCCGGATCGACGCATCGGGCCCAGATCGGGGTGCCGACCGCCTCGCTCCCGGCATGGCCGGTCAGCGTCTCCCACGCCTCGTTGACGTATTGGATGCGCAGGTCCGGGTCGGTGATCTCGATGGCGGTCGGCGCGTACTTGACGGCGACCTCGAAGCGGGTGCGCTCCTGGAGCAACGCCGCCCGCTCGCGAATCAGCTGACCATTGCGCGTCGCGCAGACGACGAACCGGTCCGACTCGCCGGGCACGGGTGCCACGGTGATGTGATGGATGTCCGCGGCGCCGGGTCCCGTGAGCGCCGCGTCATACTCGACCCGGAGACCCTTGCTCACGGAGCGCGCGTGCGCGGCCCGGGCGCGCCGGAGGTGGGCCGAGACGACGTACGAGAAGAAGGAGCCGTGCGCTTCTCCGGCGCCCAGGTTGCGGTGGATCTCGCCGCGCCCGTCGACCACCACCGCGACGTCGGCCAACAGGCCGATCGCCGCCGCTGCAGCCGTGTCCGATGCCTCTGATTGGAGTGCCGTTGCGCTCATTTCGCCCTTAGAACACCATCCCGCACAAAACTAATATACATCACTCAAACGTCCCCGCCCCGGCCAAGGGTTTGTGGACAAATCCCGTATGACTGTTCGGCAGGACTGCGGGTCGACTTGAACGAAATCGACCAGTAGGCTCGGTCTCACGCGACCCCGGAGCCGTCGATGAAGCGCCCGACAGTCATCATAAGGTCGTGCCCGAGCTACGACGCGCAGCACATCAGAACGCTGGCCCGTGAGGCTCTGGAGACCCTCGACCTCCGCCCGCATGGCCGCACGCTCGTCAAGCCGAACGTCGTCGCCTCGGGCCCGCATTTTCCGCACGCCTTCACCCGCCCCGAGTTCACCGAGGGGATCCTGCTCGCCCTGAAGGACCGGGCGGAAGCGCCGCTCGAGGAGCTGGCCATCGGGGAGCGCTGTGGGATCACCATCCCGACCCGGTTCGCATACCGGGGCGCCGAGTACTACGCGATGGCGAAGCGGGTGGGCGGCGTGAAGATGCACCACTTCGACGAGGTGCCGCAGGTCGAGATCCCGCTCTACCACCCGGAGCGACTGCGCGACTCGTTCTACACGCCCGAGCCCATCGCGAAGGCCGACTTCTTCGTGAACTGCCCGAAGTTCAAGGCGCACCCGTGGACCACGGTCACCTTCTCGATGAAAAATTACATCGGGATCCAGGACGACCGGCACCGCCTGATCGACCACGACCACAAGCTCAACAACAAGGTCGCGGACCTCCAGTACATCATCCAGCCCCAGTTCATCGCGATCGACGGGATCGTGGCCGGCGAGGGGCGCATGCTCACGCCGATCCCCTTCGATCTGAAGCTCGTGATCATGGGCGACAACCAGGTCGCCTTCGACGCCGTGTGCTGCCAGATCATCGGGCTCGACCCGCTCTCGGTAGACCACATCCGGATGGCGTATGAGCAGGGCTTCGGACCCGTCGACATGGACGAGATCGACATCGTCGGCGACGTCGACCTCGAGGCGGCGAAGGCGCGCGCCAAGGGCTTCCGCACCGGGCTCATCCGGGTCGAGGACTACTTCGAGGGGTCCAACATCCACGCCTACGCCGGCCCGCCGCCAAGCAGCGGCGAGCACGCCTACTGCTGGGGCGGCTGCCCCGGGGCGCTCGAAGAGGCCATCGAGATCCTGCGGCTCTACGACACGCGCTGCGACGAGAAGATGCCCCCGATGCACATCGTGTTTGGCGCCTACGACGGCGAGATCGACGCGAAGCCCGGCGAGAAGGTCGTCTTCATGGGCGACTGCGCGACCTTCGATGGCGACGTCGCCGGCAAGCCGATCCAGATCAGCAGCACGTACGTGGACCGGAGCAAGAAGGATCCGCTCGAGGCGAAGGGCACCGACATCTACGCCAAGATGTGGAAGATGGGCATCAAGCTGCGCGATCTCGACCGCAGCGACGTGACCCACATCCACGGCTGTCCGGTGAGCGTCGCCGAGCAGGTCCTGGCGCTCGTGAAGACCGGTGGGCTCAAAAACCCGTACTTCGATCCGAGCCAGTCGATCCCGTTCACGAGCTGCTACCTGTCGTGGCGCACCCGGAAGCTCATCAATCGGGTGTTCGGACAGAAGTACAACCAGCCGGGAGCCACGCAGCGCGGCGACGCGCGCCCGGTCCAGAACCACGCGCCGGACGGCGCGGACACTCGACTCGAGCTCGCCTGATGCGCGGCGCGCTTGCCCGCGCGCTACTGGTGGCGGCGTTGGCGCTCGGGTGTTCAACCAGCGGCGGCGGCGACGGCGGTGACGCCGCGACGGACTGCGTCGACTGCGCCGACCAGGGCGGCCTCGGAGGCGCCGGCGGAAACACGGGCATGGGCGACGCCGGCGGCAGCGGTGGCATGGGCGGCGGCGGACCGATGCCCGACGCCGCGGCCGAGGGGCCGAGCCCGCTCGCGCCGCGCGTCGACAACGTCACCTGTGCGCTGCCTCCGGCTCCACCGCTCGGCAACATGCAGCTCGAGCGGGTCTGGGAGGGGCTCAACCTGGACCGCCCGCTGTGGCTCGGCAGCGCGCCCGACGACCCGAACCGGATGTTCGTCGTCGAGCAGGGCGGGCGCATCCTGGTTTTCGACCGAAACGACGCCGAACGCGCCTCGCTCTTCCTCGACCTGCGCGTGAGCCGGGGGGGGAACGAAGAGGGCCTGCTGGGGCTGGCCTTCCACCCGGACTACGCGAATAACGGCCGCTTCTACGTCAACTACTCGGCGACCAACCCGCGGCGGACGGTCGTCAGTCAATTCACGGTGAGTGGCGCGGATCCGTGGACCGCCGACCCCGCCAGCGAGACGGTTCTACTCGAGGTCGATCAGCCGTTCGGAAACCACAACGGCGGCGACCTGCGCTTCGGCCCCGACGGCTACCTCTACATCAGCGTCGGTGACGGCGGCGCCGCGAATGACCCGTTCTTCCACGGCCAGAACACCACGACGCTGCTCGGGACCATCCTGCGCATCGACATCGACCGCCCCGACGAATTCTGCCTGACGCCTTACGGCATCCCGAACGACAACCCGTTCGCGGAAGGCCGCTGCGCCCTCGGCAACGACGAGCGCCCGGAGATCTTCGCCTGGGGCCTGCGCAACGTGTGGCGGATGAGCTTCGACCGAAGCACCGGCGACCTTTGGGCCTCCGACGTCGGCCAGGACGCGTGGGAGGAGGTTGTCGTAGTGCGCAAGGGCGCGAACTACGGCTGGAATACCGTCGAAGGCGAGGTGTGCTTCAGCGGCGCCTGCGATCCGTCCCAATTCGAGCCGCCGGTCCACGTCTACGGGCACGACGAGGGGCGATCGATCACGGGCGGCTTCGTCTACCGCGGACCCGACCTGCCCGAGCTGTGGGGCGCGTACGTCTTCGCCGACTACATCTCCGGCCGGTTCTGGGCGTTGCGCTTGTCGCCGGGCGGACAGACCGAGGTCACGGTGCTGGCCGACACCGACTACCGGGTCACGAGCTTCGGGGAGGACGCCGACGGCCGCCTGTACGCGGTCACCTTCAACGCCGGCATCCTGCGCTTCCGGCGCCGGGTCGATGTGGGTGAATTCGACCCCATCCCCGCGCGCCTCAGCGAGACGGGCTGCTTCGCCGACACCGCGGCGCACCAGGTGGCTCCAGGCGTGATCCCGTTCGACGTGAACATGCCGCTCTGGAGCGACGACGCACAGAAGCGGCGATACATCGCGCTCCCCGCCGGCCAGATGATGGGCTACACCGCCGACGGCAGCTTCGACTTCCCCGAAGGCACGGTCCTCGTGAAGACCTTCGACGTCGGCGGGCGGCGGCTCGAGACGCGCCTCTTGCGCCGGGCGGAGAAAGGCTGGAACGGCTACGTCTACAAGTGGCGCGCGGACGAGGCCGACGCCGACCTGCTCGATGGCCACCTGGAGGAGGTCGTCGAAGGCCCGAACGGTCAGCAGACCTGGACCTACCCCTCGCGAGCGCAATGCGACAACTGCCACACCGAGCAGGCGAATAGCGCGCTGGGCCCGTCGGCGCGCCAGCTCAATCGCGGCTACGCGTACGGCGACGACGGGCGTCTGTTCAACCAGCTCGCCGCGCTCGCCGGCGCGGGCTACATCGAGCTGCCCGGACCGCCCGGCACCTTGCCCCGCTTCCCGAGCCTCGACGACGCGTCGGCGTCCTTCGAGGACCTCGCGCGCGCCGTGCTCGACACGAATTGCGCCAGCTGCCACCGCCCGGAGGGCATCGCGAACGCGGCGATCGACCTGCGCGCCACGACCCCGTTCGCCGAGACCGGGCTATGCGACGTGGCTCCCGCCCAGGGCGACATCGGGATCGATGACGCCCGCCTGATCGCGCCCGGCGACCCGACCCGGAGCGTGCTGCTCCAGCGGATGTTGAAGCAGACGCGCGAGCGGATGCCCCCGCTTGGCACCTCTGTCATCGACGTCCGCGGCACCGGCGTGGTGGGCGCCTGGATTCAAGGCATCGAAGGCTGCCCGTAGAAAACAGTGCCCACGAATCCGGACGTTCGGGTCTGGCCACCTGGAGGTCCCATGCGCGTCTGCTTCTGCTTCTTCCTCGCTGGATGCATCGTCGACTCCGGTCCGACCGCAGAGACCGAGCCCGACATGGGGACCCCGGTCGCCCCCGACGACGCTCCGGACGAGCCCGATCGCGAGCCGCAAGCCGTCACGAAGCTGCGCGCGACCGACCCGGTGCTGGTCTTCGAGCCAGGGGACGTCGACGAAGGCGTCCTGCAGGGCGGGAACGCGCACGTCGGCTGGACGGGCGACCACTGGGTGGTGGTGTGGATCCACAACCGCCGCGGGCACCTCTTCGTCCGCTCGACCTCGTTCGCGGACGGTGCGCACGGACCGATCGAGGACCTCACCGCCGACTACGAAGACGGCGCCCAGGCCCCCGACCACGGCCCGTTGGTCGCCGGCGCGCCGCCCCTCGTCGTGTGGAGCTCCGAAGGCCGGCTGCGGGCGCGGTCGCTCGGACGTGACGGCCATCCAGTGGCTCCCGAGGTCGAGATCGCCGCTGGCCTGGGTGAGTTCGTCGGGCTACGCGGCCTGTGGACCCACCCCGACGGCTTCACGCTGCTCTACGGCGACCACGCCGAGGAGTACCGCCTGCGCCTGCAACGCCTCGACCCGCAGGGGCGTCCGCTCGGTCCGGCGGTGATGGTCATCGACGAGCCTCACATCAACGTCGGGGGTCTGCACGGCGACCAGCTGCTCTGGACCCGGCGCGAGGCAGGCGGGACCGACATCGTCCACGTCTCCGGCCTCGATCCGTCGGGGCAGCTGGAGGATGTGCGCGAGATCTATCGCTCCGACCACGCCGACGGTTTCTACCTGGGCGCCAACGTGGCCGGCGTCTGGGACTTCGACCGCGGCTTGATGCTGGTCTCGCTCGATCCATGGCGTGAGACGCGTCTGGACGAGGGCGGGTACGGCCGCGCCGGCATCGTGCCGCTCCCCGGTGGCCTCGCGCTGATTCGCGGCACGGGTGAGTACCGGCCGAGCAACCCGCTCTCCACCACGCTCGTCGTCCGCTTCGGGGGAGAGACGATGGATCTGAACGCTACGACCCGCGCGGCGGGGACCTGCCTGGAGCATTTCGCCACGGCGACCGCCGGCGCTCGGATCGGGTTGGTTTGGGTTGAGGGCTGCTCTGCCCGGCGCCTCTACTTCAGCGAGCTGCGCTGAGCCGGCGCCTGCGCAGACCGAGCAGGAGCGTCCACAGCCAAGGCGCCCCGCTCCGCCCGGAGAGGTCGCAGCTGCACCCGTCGTCGTCACTCTTCTCGGCCTCCGAGCCCGCCTCTGGCCGCACGGCGTTTCGCGCGTCTGCAGGAGGCGGGAGTCCGTCCGGCGGCGGGCTCGCGTCGGTGAACTCGGGCTGCTGACCATCCGAGGCCGAGCCGTCTGGCCCGGCGTCCTGGGGGGGAGCGGCCCCCTCATCGGGGTCGGGCGGAGGCGGCACGCCGTCGTCGGGGTCGGGCGGAGGCGGCTCACCCGAGTCGGGGTCGGGCGGCGGCTCGCCTCCATCCGGATCGGGAGGCGGCGTGCCCGAATCGGGGTCCGGCGGCGGGGGCTCGTCGCACTCGACACGCTCGTCCCCGACCTTGTCGATCACGAACTCGTCGATGACGGCGCGGTTGGCCGGATCCATCCCGAAGTTCTGCGCGGCGGTCGCCCGCACGGTCGCCGTCAGCCGGTTCGGCTCGAGGCTGAACTCGATGTAGTGATGCTTCCCGTTGAGCATCTCGCAGCCGGGTGTGAACAGGCACTCGCCGTCGAGGATGCCGAAGAAGTCGTTGAGCTCGACCGTGAAAGCGCCGCTCCCGCCGGTCGTGACGTAGATGGTGCCCTCGGCGGGGCTGTCCACCGGCTCGGCCGTGTCGCCGAGGCCTCCGAAGCTGGGGGCGAAGCGCTGATACCAATGGTTGTGGCTCTGGATGACCACGTCGACGTGGTGACGGTCGAGGATGGGCACGATGGGCGCGTTCTGGCCGACCTCGTTGGGCTCGTGCATGAAGCCCAGGAGCGTGCTCGTGTAGAACGGGTGGTGCAGCATCACCACCTTCCAGCGCTGCGGGTTGTCGTCCAGCACGCGGTCGAGCCACGCGGCTTGCGCGGCCCAGTTGTCGTCGCGGAACGTCGTGCTCGACAGCGAGACCACGAGCAGGTCCGCGTAGACGACGTAGTAGAAGTCCTCGGTCTCCGTCGTGTCGTTGCGCGGCAGGGTGAACAGGCGGTTGTACATCGCCTCGTCCCCGCTCACGCGGTCGTCGTCGTGGTTGCCGATGGTCGGGAGGTGCGGGACCCGCGCCAGGCGGTCGCCGGTGTGGTCGAACCAATTGAACCACTGCTCCGGCTGGTCCCCGTCCTTCACGAGGTCGCCGCCGTTGAGGATGAAGACGGGGTTCGACTCCAGCGACTCGCTGAGGATGGGCCCGAAGTTCAATGACGGCCCGAACTCGTCGTTGCTTCGGTCGTCGCCGAGCGCGGCGAAGGTGAAGCTGGCGCACTCATCGTCGGGCGCGGTGGCGAAGGCGTGGACCTCCGACCAGGCGTTGCCATCGCCGACCCGGTACTCGTAGCCCTCGCCGGGGTCGAGGTCGAGCAGCCACGCGGTGTGCACGACGCGCTGCATCTCGGCCCACTCCACCGGCTCGCTCGCCTGCCGAATCCACTCGGCGGCGCCCTGGCGGCGATACTCCACCAGGCCCGCGACGCCGACCGCGCGATTCCAGGTGACGGAGACCTCGGAGCTCGCGTCGCTCCCGAAGGCGAGCCGCGGCTGGTCGTCCTCGGCGAGGGCGGCAGACCCCCACATGACCAGGATTACGAAGACGATGTGACGCATGACACTCCTCGAGGCGCGCGGCAGATTACAATGTCGTGTGACCTGGCGCCGAATCATTGTTCACGCCGACATGGACGCGTTCTTCGCGGCCATCGAGCAGCTCGACGACCCGTCGCTGCGTGGCAAGCCCATCCTCGTCGGCGGATCCAACAGGCGCGGCGTCGTGTCGACGGCGAGCTACGAGGCGCGCCCGTTCGGGGTGGGCAGCGCGATGCCGATGGCCGAGGCCATGCGGAAATGCCCCGACGCGATCGTCGTGCCGCCCCGCCTCGAGCGCTACAGCGAGATATCGAAGATCGTGATGGGGGTCTTCGCCGACTTCTCGCCGGATGTGGAGCCGCTCAGCCTCGACGAGGCCTTCGTCGACATGACCGGCGCCGAGGAGCACTTCGGGGCGCCCGAGGAGATGGGCCGCCGCTTGAAGGCCGCCGTCTTCGAGGCGACCGGCGGGCTGCACGTGTCGGTGGGGGTCGCGAACACGAAGTACGTCGCGAAGGTGGCCAGCGACTACGACAAGCCGGACGGACTGACCATCGTGCGCCCGGAGGAGGTCTTCGCGTTCCTGCATCCCCTCCCCCTCTCGTGTTTGTGGGGCGCGGGTCCGGTGACGGTCGGAAAGCTCGAGGCCCTCGGCTTCCGCACGATCGGCGACATCGCGAAGGCGAACCCGCTGGAGCTGCGCGCCCTGGGCGTGATGGGCGACCACTTCCATCGCCTCGCGCACAACCGCGACCCGCGCCCGGTTGTCGGGGACCGCGCCGCGAAGAGCATCGGCAGCGAGCGCACCCTCGAAGACGACATCCAGGGCCCCGACGCGATCAAACCGCATCTGCAACGCTCCGCCGACGAGATCGGGCGCCGGCTGCGGGCGGCGGGCCTCAAGGCGCGCGGGGTGCGGGTCAAGCTGAAGACGAGCGGCTTCCGGCTCAACACGCGCCAGACGAAGCTGCAGAATCCGACCGACGTCGCCGAACACATCTTCGAGACCGGCGTCGGCCTGCTCCCCGAGTTCGAGCTCAACGAGCCGCTTCGCCTCGTGGGACTGGCCGCCTTCGACCTGCTCGACATCTCGGGGGTGGCCGAGCAGCTCGACCTCTTCGACGACGGCGCGCGCGTCGCGAAGCGCCGCAAGCTCGAGACCACCCTCGACGCCGTGCGGGCGAAGTTCGGCCGCGACGCCTTGCAGCGCGCCGATCGCATCCGGGAGCGCGAGAACCCTCGCAGCTCGACCGAGCTCGACCCGAAGTAGACATCGCCAGCGTCGTTTAGCGTCTGTTTGGAACGCGCAAC
>PVBE012424102.1_pt1 | contig 13250 bp, 10 predicted proteins | sample 1631181 | NCBI WGS metagenome assembly PVBE01 (sample SAMN08397723, study PRJNA350692) | Marine metagenome, whole genome shotgun sequencing project. | isolation source: water | place: Pacific Ocean | collected 2012-04
CGCACTTGATCCCGTCCGGTCCCGAGAGGGCCAGCAGGAAATCGAGCCCGCGCTCGAGGGGAGCGCGCAGGTGCGCGTCCCGCGTATCCCGGCCCAGGCGCTCGAGAGCATGAAACAGAAAGGCCGTGGTCCGCGACTGGTAGTAGGCCGAGACGTCGCCGGCACCAGGGTGCTCGGCGCCCCACTCAAGCGGGTGGTAGGGGTAGCTGCCGTCGGGATGCTGGATCTCCTGCAGGAGCTCGACGGCTTCCAGCGCGGCCCGTTCGAGTACCTCGTCAGCCTCGAGGGCCCAGGCCGCTGCCAGGCCCGCCAGGCCCCAGGCGCGCTGGGCCGGGATGCCCTTGTCGAGCACCGCGTAGCGCAGGTAGGTGCGTGCGTGCAGCAGACTGGCCGCGGCGAAGGTCTCACGCTCGGCCGGTCCGAGCTCCTCCCCGAGCTCTGCCGCGAGCTGGGCCAGGGCGTCACTGGCCGCCCCGCCGTCGATCACGCTGTTTGAGCAGTTGAACGGATCGTGGCGGCCCGGCCGGAAGGTGTGGGCCGGACTGGTACCCTCGCGCGCGAGGTTGGCGACCAGGCGCCGCCCCTGCTCGCTGGCGATCGCCGCCAGATGGGCACGGTCCGCCCGCGGATCCAGCCGCCGCAATTCAAGCGCCAGCACGATCGCACCAGCGCTCTTGCCGCTGTGCTCGACGCGGTGTTCCGGACACAGGATGCGCCCGCGTCCGTCGCGCAGGGAGACCATCCACTCCAGGGTCCGCCGCAGGGGAGTCAGCAGCTCCTCGCGCACGCCGTCCATCGTCCCCGGAGTCGTCATCCCTCGGCGCCCGCGCGCGCCGCCTCCATCTCCCTCACCAGGCGCTCCATGAGGCGCTCGACCTCGTGGCCCTCGGCCACGATCTCGCGCAACCGGCACCCGAGTCTCGCCCGCCCCTCGGCCCCGCGCTCCAGCAGAGACTCGATACGCTCGGCCAGTTCTTCCGCCCGCCCAGCGCCAAACAGCAACTGGGCGGCCTCGCTCCCCAGAGGCGCAAGGGCACCTGCCGCCGCGTCGTTGCACGACAGCACGGGGCGCCGGCAGGCCATGGCCTCCAGCAGGGTCTTGTCCAGGCTGCCGGTCAGGCTGGCGTTCACGACACAGGTTGCCCGACGGTAGACAGGAACAATTTCGGTGTAGGGAACGGCGCCGTGCAGGGTGACGCAGTCCTCCAGGTCGGCCTCCGCGATCCGCGACCGAACGGCCGCCAGGGTGGTCGAGTCGGCGCGCGTCATGCCGGGTCCCACCAGGTCCAGACCGAGTTCCCATCCGCGCCCGCGCAGGAGCGCGAGGGCATCGAGCACGGTCAGGGGGTCCTTGCGCGGCGAGAGCCTCCCCACCGAGAGCAGGCGCGCAGGTTCGTCCGGCGGCGCGTCCCCCACGTCGAAGTGCTCGAGATCGATGCCGTGGCCGGTCACCACCCGTCGCCCGGTCTCCACGCGCATGGACTCATCCGACGCCGTGAAGACCCGGTCCACGCGCTCGACGGCCCGCCGCAGACGACGATCCACGCCCGCGTGGGTGTACCACAGGAACAGGCCCGCTCCGGCGCGCCGCGCGGGGCCCGCGGCCACCAGAGCGTAGCGCGGGACCATGTGGGCCAGCACCGCGTCGAAGCCCTCGTCCCGCAAGGCCTCGCCGAGAGCGCCGCGGTAGCGCAGGAAGCGCCCCACGACACCTCGCCGCCCGATCTCCCGACAGTCCACGTTGTCTGGCAGGTCGTCGGTGCGGCCGACCTCGAGGGCGATGACGCGCACGCGCTCGCAGCTGCGCGCCAGCCCTCGCACCCAGCGCGAGACGAAGCCCAGCACGGCATCGTCCGCGTCGATCACCTGGGTCAAGAACAGCAGCCTCACGCGCCGCCTCCGCGCGCGAGCGCCTTCAAGCCGTCGGCGTAGAGGCCGATGGTGTGCGCATACTCGAAGCGAGTAGCCACCTCGGCCGCCCGCTCCCCCATCGAGCGCCGCCGCGGCTCGTCTCCGAGGACCTCGCTCACGACGCTCGCCAGGCTCTCGCTGTCGAAACCGCACAGCCGTCCCAGCGCGCCGTCGCCCAGCAGTTCGCTCATCTGGCCCACCGGAGTGCTCACGACGGGCGTCCCGCAGGCCATGGCCTCGACCGTCACGCGCGGGCCGCCTTCGCAGGTGGAGGCGCAAACCATCAGCCGACTGCGCCGGTACAGAAGCGCCAGCTCCTCGGGGGACTCGACCCAGCGCACGAAGCGCACCTCCTCCTCGAGGCCGAGGCGCGCGACGCGCGAGCGCAGGGCCGCTTCCAGCGGTCCCTTTCCCACCAGCAGGGCGGTGACCCGGCGCCCGCGCTCCTTGCACAGGGCCAGGGCGTCGATGATGCGCTCCATGCCCTTGTTCCTCACCATGCGACCCACGCTGCACAGGTCCTGATCGAAGGCCGCTTGCGGCTCGGGATGAAAAACGGCCAGATCGATGTAGAGCGACGGCAGGACCAGCACGCGCTCGGCGCTCACCCCCCAGCGCTCGAGCAGGGCCGGCATCTCGCCGGCGTTCACAACCCGGAAGGCCGCGGCGCGCGAGCGAGCCCATCGCACGTAGGCGCGCGCCAGGCCGTACTCGATGCGCTCGCCCAGGTCGGCGGCCACGGGATGGCCGGGGACATGGTGCAACTCCGAGAGGTAGGGCACGCCGGTCGCGCGCGCCAGGCGCGCGCTGCCCAGTCCGTTGTAGAACCAGCCGTAGTCGTGGCTGACGATCAACGAGTGGGCGTGGGCATCGATCAGCTCCCGCCCGCGGCGACGGATGTAGCCCACCATCCCCCAGCGCGAGCACTCGGCGGGATGGAAGTGGACGTTCTCGTGAATGGTCCGCACCTCCACCGCGCGCTCGGGGCGCGGGCAGAGCACGTCGATCCGCTCGAAGTGGCGCGAGAACTCGCGCTGCATCGAGTGGAACGGACCCCGCTCCCCGATCGTGACCTGCCGGTCCCCACTGACCATCAACAGCCGCATCACCTCTCCTCGCAGACGGCACGGTAGACGGCCTGAAGCCTCTCGGCCAGGGCGCTGCCCGAGTAGCGCTCGCAACCTGCCCGGGCGCGGCGGCCGCAGGCGGCCCGCAGCTCCGCGTCGCCCGCCATCCGCTCCAGAGCCGGCCCGAGTTCCCCCGGGTTGGAGGCCAGCAGACCCGTTTGCCCGTCCTCGACCACCTCGCCCACGCCTCCCACGGCGCTTGCCACCACCGCCCGACCTGCCGCCGCGGCCTCGATCAGGGCCACGGGCAAGCCTTCGGAGCGCGAGGTCAAGAGCACCAGATCGAGGTCCGCCAGGACCTCCGGCATGGACTCGAAGGCTCCCGGCAGGTGGACGCGAGCGGCCACGTCGGGGGGCAAGGCGCCCCGTCGACGCTCCAGGTCCAGGCGCAGGGCGCCGTCCCCGACAAAGACCAGCTCGATCTGGGGGTCGTGCCGGGCGACCTTCGCGAAGACCGCCAGGGCCAGCTCGGGGCGCTTGACCGGAGCGAGGCGTCCCACGACCCCGATCAGTCGCGCGCGCTCCCCGACGCCCAGACGGCGACGCAGGCACCCGCCCTGGCCGGCGATCGCCAGCAGCGGCTTCAGGTCGATCCCCGGGGGCACGATCTCGAGCCGCTCGCTCTCGACGACCCCCAGGCGCAGCAGGTCGCGCCCCGTGGCCTCGCTGACGGCCAGGATCCGGTCGCTGCGCCGCGCGAGGCGCCGCTCGTGAGCAACGAGGGCGCGCGAGAGAAGCGGCGAGAAGTAGCCCTCGAGGACGTGCCCGTGGAAGGTATGGACGAGCGCCGCCTCGCCGCTGCGGGCGAATCCAGCCCGGCCCAGGGATCCGGCCTTCGAGGCGTGGGTGTGGACGACGTCCGGCTCGAAGTCGCGCAGCTCGCGGCGCAGGCGGCCCAGGGCGCGCAGATCGGCCAGGGGCGAGAAGCTGCGGCCCAACCCCTCGATGCGCCGCACGTCGACGCCGCGCTCGCACAGAGCATCGACGAGATCGCCCTCCCCAGGTTCGGGGCGGCCACAGAATACGCGCACCGTGAGACCGCGCTCGGCGAGCAGCGGGTCAGAGGCCAGGCACTGCCGCGCCGGACCGCCGAGGTTGAGGCGCGTCAGGATGCGGGCGATGCGCAAGCGCGCCTCCCGCTCCCGGCCTGCACGGTCTCGGTCGGCACGGTTTCGGCGACGCTCGCCGGGGGGTGACGGTCGAGGGTGTCGGACACGATCTCGGCCAGGGACATGCGCGGCACGCTGACCCCCAGGGCTGCCAGGCGCTGTAGATCGGGCACGCGAAAGGGAACCTCCTCGAAGGCCGGGCCCAGGCTGACGCGCGGATCCACGGACTCTATTCCGGCGGCCTCAGGGCAGCGGCGAGTGACCTCGCGGGCGAGCTCGCCGATGGTTGTCCGTGCCCGCCCGCCCACGTTCAGAGATCCGGCCGACAAGTCGGCACGGTGTGCCAGCTCTGCAAGCACGCGCGCAACCTCGTCCACATGGGCGAAGGTGCGAACCTGACGGCCGTCGCCGTGCACGGAGAGGAGGCGCCCGGCGCGCGCCGCCTCGACGAAGGTAGGCAGGACCATGCCGCCTTCCGCCGACTGGCCGGGGCCGACGACATTGAACAGGCGCAGGTGCACGGGACCGCGGCCACTGGCCCAGAGCTGCGCGGCTTCCAGCATCTCCTCTGCACGGCGCTTCGAGGCGGCGTATGCGAAGCGTCCGCACCCCTCGGCGGTTCGCAGGGGAGCGCTCTCTCCCAGCGGTTCGCGCCCGTCGTCGTAGACCTCGCTCGAGGAGGCGGCCAGGACCCGCGGGCGCTGCTCGACCGACAGGTTTTGCAGGGCGTCAATCAACGCCCGCACCCCAGCCAGGTTCTCGCGCCGGCAGGCCTCGGGGTCGCGCAGCACCGCGCGCACGCCGACCCGTGCGGCCAGATGAAACAGCACATCGAAGGGGCCGCGCTCGTGCAGGACTGCGGCCAGCACGCCCGCCTCTCCCACGTCCCCGCGCACGAAGTCGACGCTCTCCAGGCCCGCCAGGCGCCCGGGGTCTCCGGCGGAGCAGTCGTCCAGGCAGGTCACCCGGCCCGCGCCGCGTGCGAGCTCACGCGCCAGGGCGGCGCCGATGAAGCCCGCCCCGCCCGTGATCAGGCACTGCAGCCGTTGAGGGGGATCGGAGGCGGTCATGGCCGTGCGCGACGGGAAGGGACGCCGCCCGCGCCGCGATCTTCCCGCTCCCGACGCGCATCGAGTCTACGGGCCGCACCGGCCCCTCTCCAGGTTCAGGCTCCCAGGAGGGTCAAGTGGTAGGCGACCAGCAGGGTGTAGGCCAGGGCGGCGATCCACAAACCCGTTCGGGCCAGGCGGAAGTTGCGATGCACGCACAGCACCAGGAGGGCCAGGGTGATGACGAGTGATTTGAGAAGCACGAAGCCCACGCGCCCCGAGCCCAGGAGGGCGTCAGCCACCGGATTCAGCTCCACGCCGCCGGCCTGCAGGTGGTAGAGGGTGAAGAAGCAGTCGAAGGCGTTCATCAGCCCGATCCAGACGACGCAGGCCAGCAGGCGGGGGTCGTAGAGGTCCACGAAGGCCTCCGCGACCTCGGCCGCACGGCGCGGCGCACGCCTTCGCCCGCCGATGAAGGAATGGCGCGAGAGGCGCGCCGTCGGACGGCGCCGGCGATCCGCGCCCAGGCGGCGTGCAGGATTGGCGGTCTCGGGGTGCTGGGGTTCCATAGCTCTGGCTCTTTCCTACCTATCGGCCCTCTCCCCCGCAGGCGTTGAGCAGTTCGTCCAGCACCGTCGTGGCGAAGGCCCCGGCGGGCAGCTCGAAGGACAGGGTCCGCCTGTCGCCCTCTCCGCTGACCTCCAGGGCACTCAAGGGAACGCGCAGAGGCCGCCGGGCCCCGCGCGGGGAGCAGCCTGGCAAGATCTTCCGAAAGCCCTGGGGATCTACCCCCATCTCGGCCAACACGGCGCGCTCGATCTCCCCCGGGCGCCCCTCGGCCAGGGACGCCTTCCAGCCCGGAATGGGGCCGGTGGCGCTCTGCTCAAATGGGCTCGGAGGTCGATGCCGGCAGACGATGTCGCCCTCCTCGACGGGCCCCGGCGCCGGGCCGCGGCGGGCCAGCACATCCTGGAAGACTCGCGCCTGGAGCGCGGAGAGATGCAGCAGCACCAGGCCGCGCCGAAGCGCGCGCACGGCGCCCGCCCAGTCTCCAGCGCGGCGCGCAAGCTGGCGCGCCAGGGGCGCAAGCTCCGCCGGCAGGCGCGGAGCCAGGACCGCCAGGGAGCGCAGGCTGCGCCCGGTGCTCAGGCGTTCGCCCAGCTCGGCCACGGCCGGCGTGTCCGGAGCGCGCGGCGTCGTGCAGAGGGCCATGACGTATTCCTCGAAACGGCGCTGGAGCAACAGCAACCCCAGGGCGTCCCCGTCTCCCCCGGCGCCGAAGCGCTGGGGTCCGAAGGCGTTCGGCAGGCCCTCGCGCGCGAGATCGCCCAGGCGCCGCTCGGCCCGCGGCCAGAGCTCGGTATCGACCGAGCGCAGGCGCAGCAGAAAGCGGTTGCCGCGCAGCATCCCGGGCTTCAGCTTGCGCGTGTGGAGCACCGCGCGCCGGACCTGCAGGTCCGGCCACTCCAGGGCGCACGCGTCGCGGGCGTCGGCACCCCCGACGGAGATCCACTGGCGCGTGACCGCGCGCCGATCCTTGCGACCCGCGTGGCCGGCATCCGAGGGCCGGCGTCCCAGGGCGAGCGCCACGCGCCGGGTGGCCTCATCGGTCGTCAGACCGCGCTTCTCGATCCACAGGAAGAGGTGCTCGCCCTCCCCGGCGGGCTCGACGCCGCCGAGTTCCTCGACCTCGAAGTCCTCGTCGGCGACCCGCGCGAGGAAGGGCGGATCGTGGGTCTTCACGCGCCGCTCTCTTCCAGCACCTCGCGGTAGACGGCGAGGGTCTCCTCGACCATGCGCTCGATCCCGAAGTGGGAGCGCACGCGCTCCTGTCCCGCCTCGCCCAGCTCCCGCCTGCGCTCCCCATCCCGCGCCAGGGTTGCGAACCCGCGCGCCAGCTCCGAAACATCGCCGGCACTCACTAGCAGGCCGGTCACGCCCTCCTGCACGACCTCGGGGATGGCCGAGACGCGCGTCGAGAGCACCGGCAGGCCGCAGGCCATGGCCTCCAGGAACACCAGGCCCAGGCCCTCCCAGAGGGAGCTCATCACGAACACCTCCGAGGCCGCCAGCAGCGCCGGGACGTCCCGGCGGATGCCAGCGAAGTGCACGCGCTGGCCGAGGTCGAGCGAGCGGGCATGGCGCTCGGCCCGCTGGCGCCCGTCCCCGAAGGGATCGTCGCCGACGAGCAAGAGGCCCATGGGAGGAGCTCCCTCGCAACGCGTCGCGGCGGCGAAGGCGTCCAGCAGGACATCGTGGGCCTTCTGCGGAGCGAAGCGCGCCACGCAGACGAAGAGCACGTCGTCGGGTCCGAAGCCGAAGGAGGCGCGCAGAGCCGCGCGCTCGGCGGGGTCGGCGTCGCGCGCGCGTTCGAAGGGGACGCGGTCGATGCCGTAGTAGATACGTCGCATCCCTTCCTCACTCATCCGACCGTGCTCGCGAAAGAAGCGGCCGACGTGATCGGAGAGCACGACGGTGCGCCGCGGCAGGCGCGCGATCAGGCCGTGGACCAGGGAGACCAGGGGACGACGGAGCACCTGCTCATCGTTGTGCTTGCCGGAGATCAGGCGCGCGCGCCGCCCGTGCAAGGTCGCCGTCAGGGCCGCAAGGCCGTCGGCCTTGAGCAGATGCGAGTGGACCACATCGGCCCAGGGCAGGTGCGGCGCGAGAGAGCGCGCTCCAAAGGGCAGCCAGCCGACGCGCCCGACATGCTCGGCGCCGGCGGAGCGAAAGTCCTTCGCCAGACTCCCCTCGCCCTTCAGGTAGCACACGCGTAGCTCGTGCCCGCGCGCGCACTGACCGCGCACCTGTGAGAGCAGGTGCATCTCCGCGCCGCCCACGTCGAGGGTCGTGATGACGTGCAGGATCTTCACGACAGCTCCTCGTAGAGTTCGACCACTGCATCCACCATCGCCGCACGGGTGAAGTGCCGCGCCACGTGCTCGCGCCCGCGCTCCCCGACGTCCCGGCGCTCGTCGGCGGTCAGTGCCAGGACCTGCCCCAGGGTCTCCCCGAGGGCCGAGGCCGAGACCTCGCGCGCGAGCCAGCCCGTGCCGCCGTCCTCGATCAGATCGACCGCTCCGTCCACCGGCGTGGCCACCACAGGCACACCGCAGGCCATCGCCTCCAGGACGACGTAGGGCATGCCCTCCCAGCGCGAGGGCAAGAGCAGCAGGTCGACCGACGCGAGGATCTCGGCCACATCGGAACGGAAGCCTAGCAAGCGCACGCTCCCGGCCACCCCGAGGCGCGCCGCGCGCGCCTCGAGAGCTTCGCGCTCTTCACCGTGGCCGACCAGCAGCAACTGCAGCTCGGCACAGGCGCCCAGGGCGTCGATGGCCAGGTCCTGCCCCTTGGCCACATTCAGCAGCCCGATGACCGCAGCGCAGGGCCGGCGCGGGTCGAGCCCCAGGGTCGCCAGATCGAGCGGCACCCGTTTGGTGCCGGAGCTCACCTCCACGCCGTTGGGGATCACGCGCACGCGCCCGGGGTCGATGACACCGCTCTCGCGCACGGTGCGACCCTCGCTCTCGCTGACGGCGATCACGCGCTCGGTGCGCGCGCAGAGCCGGCGCTCCAGCTCGAAGAACACCCGCCGCCGAACCGGGCCGAACATGTCACGAAACAGGAAGGCCAGGGTGTGCGGGGTGTGCACCCGGCGGCCGATCCCGGTCCTGATCGAGGCCACGCGTCCCAGGACGCCGGCCTTGCTGCTGTGGGTGTGGACCACGTCGGGGCGCACGGAGCGCAGCAGGCCCTCCAGGGTCCGCAGGTGGCGCACGTCCCGCAGGGGTGAGATGGAACGCACCATCGCCAGCTCCCGCACCTGGCAACCGGCGCTCACCAGACGTTTGAGGTCCTCGCGAAAGTCGGGTTGACGCTCGGCCGCGACGACCAGATGCACCTCCACGCCGCGCTCGGCGAGCCCTCCGGCCAGGTCCACGAGGTGTCTACGCGTGCCCCCGATCGTGGACTCCATCACGTGCATGACGCGCATGGAACAATCTGCTCAGTAGGCGCCAGTACCCTTGGCGACAGCAAAACCCGTCAAGGCAATGATCACCAGGTCGAGCAGCAGGGACTGGTGCTCGATGTAGTAGAGGTCGTAGTCCATGTTGTCATGGATCGCCTGCTCGCGAGCGTAGGAGATCTGCCACAGGCCGGTGACACCGGGCTTGGCCCGCAGGCGCTCAAGCTCCAGCGGGCCGTACTGGTCCACGATGAAGCGCATCTCCGGGCGCGGGCCCACGATGCTCATCTGCCCCATGAGGACGTTCAGGAACTGCGGCAACTCGTCGAGGCTGTAGCGCCGCAGGAAGCGGCCGATGCGAGTGATGCGCGGGTCGTAGGGAGAGTTCGGTGCGGGAGCGTCCCCGCCCACCTGCTGGTGCATCGTCCGGAACTTGTACATCCTGAACGGCTTGCCGTCCTTGCCGATGCGCTCCTGCACGAAGAGCGCGCGACCGGGAGACTCGCGTCGAATCAGGAGCGCAGCCAGGACGAAGAACGGCGCGCCGAGCACCAACACCAGGATCGAGAGGAGCACATCCAGGAGGCGCTTGGTCAGGGCCGAGAGCAGGCTCTGACTGCGCTCAGCACGGCTGATGAGGGGGATCGAGTCCAGGTTCTCGATCCGGATCTTGTAGCTCAAGAGGTGGTAGAAGCGGGGCACGACGTGGTACTTGACACCACTGCGCTCACAGGCCGCCACGATCGCCATCACCTCTTCCTCGTCTCGATCGGGCAGGGCGATGAAGACCTCGCTGACCTTGTGCAAACCGACCAGGTATTCCATGTCAGCGCGGCTCCCGAGCACCCGGAAGCGCCCGATGGCGGCACCGGCCCGCTCCGGATCGTCGTCCACGAATCCGATCAGGTTCAGGCCCAGGGTCGGCACGAGCATGAACTTGCGCTGCAGGGTGCGGCCGGTGTCGCCCGCACCGTAGATCAGCACGTTGCGGTTCCCCACGCCGCGCTGGTGCAGCATCTGGATGACCTTGAACGAGGCGAAGCGGCTGGCCGTGGTCAGGACCAGGATCAGGCAGAAGGTGATCACCACCGTGATCCGCGAGAAGGACGCCACGTCCAGGTTGAAGTCCAGGTCGACCCACTGGTGGGCGGGGACCATCCACTCGAACAAGAACCCCTCGGCTCCCTGGGTCGTGCTGCGCAGGAGAACGACCAGGGTGAAGAACACCAGAAAGGAGACGATGGAGCTCTTCGCGATGGCCTTGAACTCCTCCATGTTGAGGAGGCTCTTGACCGGGCTGTACATCCCGAAGGCGTGGAAGCTCACCAGGCAGACGGCCGAGATCAACGCCCACAGCTGGCGGTAGACGTGCATGTCCGGCGAGCGGCCCGTGCCGCCGATCCGCAAGCCCATCAGGTAGCCCAGCCAGCAGCACACCAACAGCACCGCCAGGTCGACGAAGACCTGCATCGACAGGATCAGCGGCTCGAAGTTGCGCCGCAGGAAGTTACCAAGCCTGAACATGCCCCCTCTCCTCGCACGCTCCGACCCCGCTTCAAGGGGTCGCGGCGCTCTTCGTTCACTCGCCCCACCGGGGGACAAGTCGGGCCGGTCGTTGTCGGGGGGGTCTTCGATGCCGCGTGGGGATTGTCCGATCCCGCTCGCCGAGGGGGGTCGGGGCCGAAACGAGTGCGATGAACCAGCGTAGCGTGCCCGGGGACGCCAGGACAGCGCGCGCGGGGAGGGCGTGCAGGATCAGGTCCGGAGCCCCCGCAGGAGCCCTTCCACCGTATCGGCCGCGCGCCCCGCCTGACCTGGATAGTGTTCGTGAAAGGCCCTCACGCCGCCCGGGGCGAGGCCGTCGGTGACCGCCCGCAGGGCCGCCCAGGGCACGCCGGCCGCCTGGGCCACGGCCGCCGCCGCCGCGGTCTCCATGTCGGCCACGCAGGGGCCGATGAAGGCCCGCGCCAGGCGCAGGCGGCGCCAAAGGGAGAGTGCCGGCCGATCGGCGGTCACGAACCAGCCCTGGGGGCCGGGGGCAGCCCGACCCCAGGCGTCTCGCAGGCTGGGGTCGGCGTCGACCTCGCGCCCCTCCCGCAGGGCCAGGTCCGCCTGCACGGCGCGCGTGCAATGCACCAGGGTGCCGGGAGCCAGGGAGCGGCGCAGGCCACCGCAGACGCCCACCACCAGCAAGCGCCGGGTCGCGCCGGCGGCGATCAGCAAGGCTGCGGCGCGCGCGGCGTGCACCTTGCCCACGCCTCCGACGCAGGCCAGTACCTCGCACCCGGCGAGCTCCACTTCCAGAATCTCCAGACCCGTCAGAGTGCGCCGGCCGCGGGCGCGCTCGACCAGGGATCCGAGCTCCTCGGGCAGGGCGCAGAGCACCCCCGTGGCGCCCCCCTGCCCACGATCCTCGGCCGTCGTTCGTGTGACCGCTTCCACGGGGGGCTATTGTGTCGTGGCCCGACTACCATGCGACGCAGCGACCTCGTCTTCTTCCTGAGCGGTGCGGCGGCCCTGGTCTACGAGACCGTCTGGATCCGCCTGCTGGCGCGCCTAGTGGGCAGCGACAGCGCCGGGATGGCCATCGTCCTGGCGATCTTCATGGGCGGCATGGGCCTGGGCGCGTGGCTCGCCGGGCCCCTCGCCCGCCGCACCGGGACACCCCTGCGCCTGTTCTGCCTGCTCGAGCTGAGCCTGGCCGCCTGGGCCGCCCTGTCCCCCTTCGCCTTGGAGCTGGTGGAGCCGGCGAGCGGCGCGGGCACGCGCGCCCTGCTGGCGGCCGGCCTGCTCCTGGCGCCGACCGTCGCCATGGGCGCCACCTTCCCCCTCATGGGGCGCCTGACGATCGCGAACCGCGCAACGACCGGCAGGGAGACGGCCGCCTTCTACGGCGCCAACACCCTCGGCGCGGCCTGCGGAGCCCTGCTCGGCCCCCTGGTCGGGATGCCCCTGCTCGGCCTCACCGGCACGGTGCTGGCAGCCGCCGGCCTGGACGTCGCCGCGGCAGCCCTGGCGGCGAGGTGGCTCGACGAGGGTCGGGCACCAGCGCCGGCGCGAGCGCGAGCGCCAACCCAGGCCCCGCCCCTGACCGAACCTTGCCTGGTGACGACCTTCCTCCTGGGGCTGGCCGGCCTGGGCCTCGAGGTGCTCCTGGCGCGCGTGCTGGTGACAGTCACCGGGACCTCGGTCTACGCCTACGCCATCGTGCTGTCTGTGTTCCTGTTCGGCATCGGCCTCGGCAGCCGCCAGCTGGCAGGCACCGCGCGCGGCCCGCGTGCGGGGGCCGCGACCCTCTTCCACGCGGCACTGGCCCTGGGCGCCCTGACCCTGGCAGGCCTGTCGCTCCTCTCCTGGCAGCTGGGCGAGGCCGACCTCTTCGCCAGCCTCTCCAATCGCATGCCGGCCGGGGCCGGCGTCGTACGCTTGTGGCTGACCCACGCCCTGCTGGCCGCCCTCGCCCTGCTCGGGCCGGCGCTCGCCCTGGGGCTGGCCTTGCCCTCGGCGGCGGCAGCCCTTGTAGAGCGCCACCCCGAATGCGGCGCGGAGGAGGCCCTGGCCCGGGTGTACGCCGTGAACACCGCCGGCGCTCTGTGCGGCAGCCTGCTGGCGGGTCTGGTCCTGCCCGCCTGGCTCGGGCCGCGCGCAACCCTGCTGCTCCTGGTCGCCGTCGCCTTCGCGGCGGCGCTCGCCGCACCGGGGCGGCGTCCGGTGCACCTGGTCGTGGGCGGAATCCTGACCGCCTTGCTGGCCCTGGCCGGAGCGCGCGGCGCGAGCGAACCCACAGCGGGCACGGAACTCATCGCCCTGCACCACGGGACGCGCGCCACGGTGGCCGTAGAGGACAGCCGCGAGGCGCAGGGCGAAACGGTCCGCTCTCTGCGCGTCGACGGCAAGGTGGTCGCGACGACCGCACCGGTCGACCTGCGCCTGCAGAGGCTGCTGAGCCATGTGCCGGCCCTGCTCCACGGGCAGGTGCGCACGGCCCTGGTGATCGGTCTCGGCACGGGCATGACCGCCGGCGCACTGCTCTACCTGCCCGAGCTCGAGGAGCTGGAGGTCTTCGAGATCTCCCCCGCTGTGC
>PVBE010833130.1_pt1 | contig 13248 bp, 8 predicted proteins | sample 1631181 | NCBI WGS metagenome assembly PVBE01 (sample SAMN08397723, study PRJNA350692) | Marine metagenome, whole genome shotgun sequencing project. | isolation source: water | place: Pacific Ocean | collected 2012-04
ACGACTAAATCTCTGGATTAGAGATGCCTATCGTAAATATAATGTGACTCCTGTCGCACAGCAGAAGAGGTATGTCATGACAGATTTTGAGTCACTGGACAATGAAGGCACCATGGCAGTCATGCAGAGACATCAGTTTGATGTTACTGTATTGCAGGATTACATGCAGGAAAATGTCGACGGTTTTTCAGGCACACTGACCGTTGAAGAATTCGCTGGCGGTCAGTCTAATCCAACTTATCTGTTGTCTGCGGAAGATCAAAAATATGTGCTGCGGCGCAAGCCCCCCGGAAATTTGCTTAAATCTGCCCATGCGGTTGATCGAGAATACAAGGTTCTCACTGCGTTGCAGGATGCGGATGTACCTACCCCTAAGACGTATGTACTTTGTGAAGACGATTCAGTCATCGGCACCATGTTCTATATTATGGAATATCTCGATGGTCGTGTTATTTGGGACAGCACTGAAGGCCCGTATTCACCGGTTGAGCGAGGCGCATTCTGGGATTCGGCAAACTCTGCGATAGCCAAACTTCATCGGATTGATTTTGAATCTGTGGGGCTCTCGGACTTTGGCAAGCATACGGACTATATTGCCAGGCAGTTCAAGCGATGGGGTGGCCAGTATGAATATACGAAAACGGTTGATAATCCGTACATGGATAATTTGATCGACTACCTGCCTAAAAATATTCCCGAAGATAATTCCTGCAGTATCGTGCACGGTGATCCGCAGATAGCAAATATGATGATGCATAAGAGTCGAGCCGAGGTTATTGGAATTCTGGACTGGGAATTAAGCACGCTGGGAAGTCCGTTATCGGATTTTGCGTATTTATGCCGACCTTATCGAGATGCACTGCGGCTTGCAGATCTTAAGAAGCTGGGTATCCCATCTGAGGAGGAATTTGTGGAAGCCTACTGTAGGCGCACGGGCAGGGATGGTATTGAGAACTGGGACTACTATCTGGCGTTCAATATGTTCCGTCTGGCGGCAATCCTTCAAGGCATTGCAAAGCGAGTCCTCGACGGAACTGCAGCCAGTAAACAGGCGGAACTTGCTGGCGCAGGTGCATTCAATATGTCGAAGGTCGCCTGGGCGCAGATAGACAAGAGTGTCGATCTGGATGATCTGTCGTAGTGTTGTTGTTGAGGTAGGTGCTGATTAATCTGTGAACTGGCTGAGGACTGGCATAGTCCTGTCCGATACCTGTTTGGTAAAAGCAGCAAGTCAGGCATACTATGAACAATAAATAAAAAGAATGTGGTGTGTATATGACACTTTTAGTGGTTGGTGCGGTTCTGTTCCTTTCCGTTCACATGATTCCCTCAGTCGTACCTTTGCGGGCAGCGTTGTTTAATCAACTTGGTGAGAAAGCCTATATGGGAGTCTACTCTCTGATTGCACTCGCGGGATTTGGTTTGATTATCTACGGTAAAGCACATGCGGATTCCATACCGGTGTGGTATCCACCGGAGTGGACCCGACATGTGACCTGGTTAACCATGGTACCAGCCATGATTCTGATCGGGGCCGCCTACATGCCGGGCAATATCAAACGATTTACCCCCCATCCGATGATGTGGAGTGTGCTGATCTGGGCTTCAACCCATCTTGCCGCCAATGGTGACCAGGCCAGTATCATTCTGTTTGGTGCGTTTGCTGCTTTTTCAGTGATTCATATTATTTCGGCTAATGCTCGTGGTGCCACCAGGCAGACAGAGGTCCTGCCCTTGAGCTCTGATATTAAGATTGTGGTTGTGGGGCTGGTGTCTTATGCCATCTTCGCCGTGGCGCATCCCTATATGTTCAAGGTGGCCGCGTTTTTGTAGGAACTATCTGATTGGCCCGCAATGCCTGTTACTGATCTATGCAGTCAGGTGAGCAAGAGTTGGCAAAGCCTCATTTCGTTTATTGCGGCGCTATTAGAAACTTGAATGGTCCCAGATTGGTCTGGCTCATGTGACAAGGGCGCGTTCCGTTTGACCTGATCCTGTGATTTAATACCGCCTGAGGGGGTGCCGTCCCCCTTTTTTTGCGCTTGAATGGACGTATAACTTGAAATATATGGGAACACCTCAATGGGTTTGATTGAAAAGGATTCTCCGCCAGCCGAACAGGTGGAGATTAAGACAGACACGCCGCCTTTTTCAGGTCAGCGCGTGGTGACTGACGGCAACTCGATAATCAGCAGGGTTGCCTACAAGGTTAATGGGGGAATCTCCATCTACACCATTACGCCATCGTCACCATTTGGTGAAGAAAGCGCACAACGTGCAGCAAATGGTGAGAAGAATATATATGGTGCGGTTCCTCAGGTATTCATGGCTTGTGATGAAGCCGCCGCTGCCTCTTTTGTACAGGGACTTGCAGCCAAGGGTGTCGGGTCGGCAACCTGTTCGTCATCACAGGGAATCCTTTTGATGATTCCTGAGATGTATAACTCTGCAGGTCAACTGCTGCCTATCAGCTTTTATATTGGTGCCCGTGATCTCTCGCGACATTCACTCACTATATTTGCAGGACACAGTGATGTCTACGCGGTGCGGGATACCGGTATCGCAATTCTATTTGCTGCTGATGCTCAGGAACTCCAGGACATTGGTGCTATTGCGGAAAGATTGAAATGGGAAGCCAGCCTGCCTGTTGCTGTGGTTTATGACGGATTTCTGACTACTCATCGACAGACTCAGGTGCAGGAACTTCCGGATGAGTTCTTCTGGTCATTCATGCCCCACGACAAGATGATAGAGCATAAGGATCGTTCTCTCGATCCGACACATCCCTCTATATGGGGGACTAACGAAAATCCAGACGGTTACATGCAGGGAGGTCTGGCTCAAAAACCCCACGTATTGGGTATTGATGAAATACTACCGGCCATCATGGAAGAATTCGCTGAACTCACCGGGCGCAGCTACACACCCTATGAATATACAGGCCATGCACAGGCGACCGATATCATCGTTGCTGCAGGGAGTTCGATCACGACGATACGATCCACAATCCGCCATCTGCTCAATAAAGATCCTGACCGTCGTATTGGTGTTATTAATGTCCGGGCGTTCCGACCATTTCTTATCAAGGACTTTATCGAGACGTTGCTGGAGAGTGTCGAGAGAATAGCCGTACTCGACCGGTCAATGACACACACTGCTCAGGATGAGCCCCTGTGTGCGGATGTCAGGTTGGCACTGATTAAGGCAAATCAGGGTTTTCGTGGAATTCCAAGAATAGATAAAGTACCTATCGTCACAGGTGGAATCTATGGTGTGGCTGGGAAGGATTTCCATCCGGGATCGGTGGTTGAAGTTTTTGAACACCTCGATCGCATCAGAGAGAGCGGGGAAGTCTGGACAGGGTTCACAGTGGGTGTTGTTGATGACGTGATGGGAACGTCACTGCCAGCTGTTAACGCACCTGATATTTTCGAGAATACTAATGTGAATCAGGGCCGCATCGTCGCCTATGGTAGCGATGGGACGGTCAGTATGGTGAAAGGTGCGGCACTGATCTATGCTGCACAGCCTAATCCTGAAATTGCCGATATCAGTCTCTATGTTGCATCCACGGCTGAATATGATTCCAAGAAGGCTGGCGGTGTGACGGTTTCACATCTGCGTGTCTCTACTCAACCCCTGGATGAATGTTTCGATGTTCGCACGCCAGACTACGTTGCCGTGCATCATCCGGCACTGTTGACGAAGCGAGACGGTATACTAGAAGGCATCCGCGAGGGTGGCACTTTCATTATCAATACGCCAACATCGGCTGAGGAAGTTTTTGCGACATTGCCGGAGGAATTGAAACGGGAGATTGTCAGCAAGAAATTGAATTTCTGGGTGGTTGATGCCTTTCAGATAGCCGAGGAACAGGGACTTGGTAGAAAAATAAGCATGATCATGCAGCGAGTACTGCTGGAGAAGTTTGGGTTTCTTGACCATAGTACGGCTGATGCTCTGATGGAAGAAGGCATCGTCAAGACTTTTGGTCGGAAAGGTCAACATGTTGTAGACAACAATATTGACGCTTTTAAGAGAGCCATCGTAAACCTCAAACAGGTTCCCGTGCCGGAATCCATAGATGACCTGCCTGAAGTACAGGCCGCTACAAATATTATTGCCACAACGGCAAGCACCGCGAATGTCGATCTCAGGGTGGTAGCACCGGACAGGGCAGGTTTCACGGAATCTATCCAGAATCCCGGTATGGCCGGTCGAGGCAGTGAAGTCAGGGTCAGTGCTTATTTTAATCTTGCTCGTGGTGGAGCCAGACCCACTGATACCTGGAAAGGACTGGACCGGAATTTTGCGACCCGGTTGCCGAAGTTTGAGCCTTTCAAATGTAATGACTGCGGTGACTGTGTCTTTATGTGTCCAACTGGCGGCGCCCTTGATCAGGCTATCCTGTCGGCACGTCAGCAATCCGAGCTGAAAGATCTTTCCCTGATGAAGATATTCCGCAATGCCGGACGGATCAAACAGGATGCGACTGAGGGCATGTTCGGAATGAAACGTCTGGAAGAAGACGACGTCTATGGTCTGGCAGTTGATCCGAACCTGTGTACCGGTTGTGGTGTCTGTGAGGCAGTTTGTGCAAAAGATGCCATTTATCTGGTACCTCTGGATTCAATCGATAACGATCAACTGCTGGATCAACGAAATATCCTTGATATCAGTCGTGACCAAGGTGGAGACATCGATCTGTCACTCGATTTGTCCAGAAGGCTGCACACCACGCCGGAAATGGAGAGCCTGCCTAACTACATAGGTGCCTCCGGTGCCTGTGCTGGTTGCTACGAACCTCTCTATGTGGCGAAATTTCTGCAACTTTATCCATATTCTGTAATTACGAACGCAACCGGATGCTCTTCGATCTGGGGAGCGCAGGCGTATGAAACACCTTACAGCACAGATGCGCAGGGATTTGGTGCGGCCTGGATTAATCCGCTGTTCGAGAATAATGCTGCCGTTGGTGGTGGTATTGCCCTTGGTATTGCAGCAGAGTCTGATCAGGCCGATGTCTCTTGTCAGTATGTGCTGGACGCTATTGAGGAAAGAAACGAATTGGCTGAGATGGAGAGCTTTGTCGTTCTCAAGGATCAACTGGCATTCATAACAGAATCTATCTCAGACGAGGGAACGACCCTTGCTGATCGGGTCAATCGAGCGAACCGGATTAAGGATGTGCAACTGGCAGTGTACAAGGCGATTGAAAATGCCCCGGAAGATGACGTCATGCTGATGACTCATCTTGGGTTGCTTCGCTCGACCATCACCAGCAGATTGGATAAAACCACCCTCATTGTTGGCGGCGATGGCTGGGCATTTGATATAGGCTTGCAAATGTTAATCCACGTACTTCAGTCCGAACTGAATGTCGTTGTCATGGTGCTGGTAACTGATGCCTACTCCAATACCGGTGGTCAGATGTCAAAAGCAACGCCAAAGGGGATGGACACACCCTTTGCACCCGGAGGCAAAAACGCCGCTCGTTATCCTCTGGGTATGTCGGTTGCGCAAGGCGGTAACACGTTTGTTGGTCAGGTGAATCTTGCCTTCCCGAATCACCTGATCAGTACCTACAAGAAAGCATTTGATTACAAGGGACCATCCCTTCTACTTTGTTATGTGCCTTGCATGACTGAGCAGAAGTTTGATGAAGAACTGGTAGCTGATCAAGCTCGAAAGGCAACAACTACACGATACTGGCCGTTATGGGATTATGATCCGATTACAAATACCTGGAATGTAGACAGCAACTTCGATAGGAAGCAAAGGGTTGCTAAATTTGAAGGTGATTTCATCGAGGATTTCTGCCGATTTGAGGGTCGCTTTCGCACCCAGTTTGATGCCGATGGTAATCCGTCTGAACTCCTGTTGGGACAGGTTGAAGATAATCTGAATGTATGGGATCAGCTGCGAGAGAATGCAGAGGCCAAATAAGGCTCTGATAGATGGTATTCATTTACTTCGCAGAAAGTCTAGAATTGGACGTTAACGGATAAGCTGTATAAACCAGCGGTCATTTAGCATTTTTCAGCGTTGTGTCTTGATGAAATTCAAGGAAAATCTGAACTATCAATGGACAATGTTATATCTAATTAGTTCTTGTCCGTAAAGTACCGAATTTGTGCGGCCGAGACTATGGGGGCAAATTGTTAGTCAATAAAATCAATCGGTTACTACATGGCAAGGACAAGAATACTTGGCACGAAGTGACTTTATGGAGACGAACTAATTAGTATGGCCACGACCATCTCCAATCTGGACTGTTCGAGAGCAGGAATGATATTCATCGAATTTTTATTCTTGTTACCTAACTTCAACACTTAATGTAAGTGGTTCAATGATGGATTGCAATTCAGGTCATTTGAAGTTCTCGAATCTGATCTGCTATCTCCGAAACATGTGCATCGCGGATGCTCATGTCAGCCAACGCAGTCTCCAGATTCAGAATATACTCAACATTATGTCCACTTGGTCCAGAGGATCTGAGGATCTGCCGGGCGATAGAAAGCGTGTCTATTGAGCCAAGATAATTTGGATTATCTTTCACTGCATGGTAGGTGATGCAGAGTGCCTGACGACCATCACGGAAATGGAGAGGTATCGCCAATCGATCGTATCCGCCCTTCTCTCGATGGTCGAGATCAGCCAGTATTTCAGACGAGTTCTCAGGATGCAGACGATAGGCTTTTCCCCAGCAGGTTGAGTTGTTCTTTTCAGTCAGCGTAACGACGCGTCCGGGTGATCCCGGGACGCCACGATGGTCAGTGGAACCCTGCCAGAATCGACGGGTCCAGCCAGTGATGTAAGCTTCTTGCGACTCTAGATATGGAAAATCTACTCGCCAGATTAGAGAGCCATATCCGAATATCCAGACGATTTCTTCATTCATGATCACTGTTGTGATTTCTAATATAGTTGACAACGTCGAGAAGACCATCCTCGTCATGTTTGCCGCATATGAAGTTTGCTACTGCCTTTAGATCGTCGTGAGCGTTGCCCATGGCAACGCCATGGGATGCCCCCTGAACCATAGGCAAGTCATTTAGCTGGTCGCCCACAGCACACACATTATCAGCTGTGATATTAAAGTACTCTGCAAGGTGGCTGAGTCCATGCCAGTTTGTAACGCGATACAGGGAGATCTCGCAGTAGGGAAACTCATTGGTTGGGTTGGGGACAATGACAGCACTGAACCGGTTTTTTGATTCACTATGTAGATGTTTGACGAATTGCCTGAGTGTGGATTCCGTATCGAAAGCACTGAGGACAAGGTAGTTGCCCTGATTCGCCAGCAGGCCTGCTGAATCATAAAACTCTGCATTGATATTAAAGTAACCCTGTAGTTGTGAGTTCCATTCGATTACGGAATCAATGACAAAATCAGCGCCAGCGTGCGTATAGGAATCTCGCTGTGCTGAAATAGATATTCCGTGTTGTCTTGCCAGTGATACAACGTGGTTAAAAGAGTCAGTGTCGAAGGAAGTCTCAGTCAGTGTGGTTTTGCCCGCATACTTTACCAGCACACCATCAAGGTCCAGGGCAATTAGTTTGATGGCTTGTGACATTCAGATTGCTGTTAGCCTCCCATTCTGTACCTGAGTTTTACAACAAATACATCCACTAGTCGATCTGTCCAGGAATCTCGCAGCAAGTCTCCAAATCCGTCGTCTGGTCTGCTGCCAAGATTGGATCCGCGGGTGTAAACAACAAACAAGTCTGAGAGGGGAGCCAATTCCCATCGATATCTGGCTTGGAAGGTCAAACGACTGATCGAAAAATCTCTTAAATCATCAACTGGGTCTCTTGTCACCTGATCGAGAGAACCGTCCCCCAGCGGAACCTGCCAACGTTTATCTTCAAAAGCCTTGATGCCTGCCCACTGCGCAGTGATTCGAAACTGCTGTTTTGCAGTCAGGAAAAGATCCATCTCGATTTTAGGCCGCCAGTTGGTTGCATTAAAAGTGGTAAAGTCTCGACCCTCATCGTGGATCAGCCAGCCCTTACTATCTTCATAGTTGAGTTTAAACACGAGAGCAAAGCGATCAGTGGGTCGCCAGTCAAACTCCAGTTTGTAGTCAACTGTGTAACCTCCATCAATATCTTCCTGGAGGTAGGAAAAACCGAGACGCGCCATCAGCTTGCGGGAACGATCAGTTCGCGCGGAGATACCGGCCTGCCAGCGACCATCGACACGGTAATCGCCGTACCCAAGACTGTCCCGGTCTTCCCACCTGGAAGGGAAATAGTTGATGTCATAGGACCATGATGCATTGTTCTTCAGTTCCATATCCTGCATGAAGAAGATACCACTGCGAGTTGACCGAAAGTCAGTGTTGTATTCCTGAGCCAGACTCAGCCAAGTATATCTGGATTTGTACTTGTGCAGGTTATACTCGTTGAGATTGTAGGAGTACTTCAAGCCAACAACATCATTACGGCGCAAGAATCCAAAATCACTGATATCCAGACTGTCATCAAAATAGTCGAATGACAGCTTATGACTGGAACCTCGCTTGGGGGTGTAGGTGACATCAAAAAAACCGCCTGCTCCGGTCTTGCTGTCAACATTTGAATAGAGCAGTTGGGCGTCCGTATTCCAGCGTCCATCTTCGGTCAGATAATGGCCGTCTACGCCGTGAACAACGGCATTTTCCTGCGGATGGCTGACCAGGGTTGATATCCAACCAATGGAGCGACGATTGCCTGTTTCCGTATCTTCATAAAGAAATCTGGCGATACCGAATTCGCGCCCATCCTGGATCACCTCAAACTCTGACCCATCCAGCAATCCTTCCAGTTTGGTGTCATCTTCGAATGCGGCCAGTACGCCATAGCGAAATTTATTTTTTTGACCAGTGACCTTAAGCGCGCCAATCAACTCACTGGGTTGATTTCTCTCGGTACTTGTCAGTTCGAAATCACCGACGTCATACAACTCCTCATCGGTTCCCGGAAAATGCTTTTGGTAAGCTCTTGAGAACAGTTCGGATGAAGTACTTTTTGGTGCGCTGCCAATTCTGCGAGTATTTATCAGCGAGGTTGGGGAACTGCTGCTGTAGCGGCTGCCTCGAGCCCGGGGTGTGGTAACAAAAATTTCCTGCCCTTCAAGAAAAAATGCTCTCTTTTCAGGAAAGAATGTCTCAAATGAACTTAAGTTTACGACGACATTATCCGACTCAACATTGCCGAAGTCTGGATTGACTGTAGCTGTCAACTGAAGGTTTGTGGAGGGTCGCCAGAAAAGATCAAAGCCAGCTTTGTGGGAATCCTGATGATCCTTAGCAACATTGTTGTACGTGCTGGCGGCGAATGGATAAAATGTGAATTGTTGCTTTGGGTTGATATTCTCAAGCTCGATTTTTTGAAGTTTTGACAGAAATACACCTTCCCGTCTGGACAGCGGCGGGTAGGCCCACCGTTCGTTTTTTGTAGCTAGCGTCCGCATCAGGCTGTAGCCCATCTCGCGAGTATTTGAATCCGACTCGGGCATTGACATCATCGACCATGGAATAAAGTACTCTGCAGCCCAACCTTCTTCGTGCTCTGAAGATGCTCCTCGCCAGGGACCATCCCATTGACTGGAATACTGTCGTTCAGGAATTACCGTTCCATCTCCCAGTGTGCCGCCAAGGTTTACACTGAAAAAGTAGGCGTATAAGCCTTTGCCGCTTGGGTCGAGGGTTATTGAGACGCCGTCGCGACTGATATACTTATCCCTGGAACTCAGCCTTGAAACCAACTGCGCATGGTCCTGTTGATTCCAGACACCGACATAGAGTCCTGCATCCGTATAGAAAAACTGCGTTCGTGTCTCGAGCGGGGCGTCAGCGAGCGTATCCGGCTGAACAATGACCATGTTGTCCCTGAAAGGAATAGTCTGCCAGATGGGTTCGTCCAGCAAACCATCGATGGTCATGCTGATATCAGTATCACTGATGCGGGTTAATTTTATTGATTCATCAGATGCGTTGCTCGCATGGCTATGCAGCAAAAGAAAGTTAATGACTAATAACGCTACTAATTCTCGTAACTTCCAGACAAGTGACATCTCTTCCATACTACTTTGCTGAACCAACTAAATTTAACGTTTGCCGCACCTGCTCATATTAGAATCAGGTGGGAGGGGAGCATCCCTCAATATTCGTGCTTGTGATTTCGCGGATGGCTGGTTAATGTCTTTGATCAGCGATCAGCGCGCTTTTTGCCTACGAATCGCGCAGAATAATACTCGAATTTGATGCTATAAGCCATTGAAAATTAAAGAAGTCACAGGAAATCTATATCAGTTCATCGGATTAGGGCTCATCAATGCGCTGGCTCGTTCTGGTCGTTACGAGCTTCAAAGTGATGTTCGCTACGGGGTAAAGAACCGAAATACTCTTGATTATTATCGTTGTGAACATGAGGAACCACGCCCAACAATTCTGTTTTTCTACGGAGGCGGCTGGCAAAGTGGGGAGAAGAAGAACTACCGATTTGTAGCGGATACACTAACCTATTATGGCTACAACGTGGTGATCCCAAACTATCGACTGTATCCATTGGTGCGTTTCGCGCAGATCCAGGAAGACTCGGTAAATGCGACCCAGTGGGTGTTGGAGAATGTATCTGCGGATCAACCCATTTATATCATGGGTCATTCTGCTGGTGCTCAACTTGGTGCGCTGTTGTGTCTTAACAAGTCTCTCCTGGACAGCTCTCAGGGATTGGATCAGAGAATTGGTGGCTTCATTGGCCTTGCGGGGCCCTACGACTTTTATCCATTTACCGAGGATGAACACTGGGATCTGTTTTCACCGGAAGAATCCTATCCCGATTCCCAGGCAGTTAATTTTGTACGTGTTGATTGTCCGCCCATGTACCTGTTACATGGTGAAAACGACAATCGGATAAGGAGAGGTCATTCAAAAAGTCTCATGGAGAAGGTGCAGGCTGTTGGCGGACGGGCAACTCGTGAGGTGTACTCAGATACCGGGCATGTTGACATTATCCTGCAGTTGGCCCGGATTTACAGGCGGAGCAGTCCGGTGGTAAGAGATATCGTGCGGTTTCTCTCAGACCACTCTGCCAGCAGATTGACGAAAGCAGGGCATCAGGAGTCGACAGATGGACTGGACGAATTACCGTCAAACTAATGGGCCAATATGATTCGGAAATTTTGGTGATTCAAGCCGATATTTGATACCTTTTCAGATTATTACAGGAGAAACTCATGGCACTAAGTGAATCAAGCACAGAAGAATTGCTGGTCGAGCAGAAAGGCAGCATTGCAATTCTGACACTGAATCGTCCTGAACGGCTGAACGCCATCAGTCGAGATATGTTACAGGAATTGTCTAACAAGATGGTTGAGGCGAACCGGGACCCGGAAATTCGCTGCATTATCTTAACAGGGGCCGGAAGAGGATTTTGTTCGGGATTAGATCTGGTCAGTGTCGGGCAGGGTGGTATTGGAAGTCAGGCAGGTGAAGGCAAGGGAAGTAACAGACCACCCAGACAGTTGTTTGATTTACGAGAAGCGCCAATCACGGTGATGTGGAATATTGATACCCCGATCGTGTGTGCCTTGAATGGCGCTGCAGCCGGATACGGTATGGATATCACGCTCCTGTGCGATATCAGAATTGCTGCTGAATCCGCGAAAATGGCAGCAGTGACTGCGAAGAGAAATGTCGTTCCTGAAAGTGGTGGTACCTGGTTGCTGCCTCGACTGATCGGTTGGGCAAAAGCGTCTGAATTGTACTATCGGGGCCGTGTTGTGGATGCCCAGGAAAGTCTGGAAATTGGTCTTGTGAACACAGTAGTACCCGATGACAAACTGATGGAAACCGCGATGGAGTGGGCGACTGATATCGTTGAAAATGCACCGCTTGCTGTTCAGACAACCAAACGTATGATGCGGATGGGGCTTGAGGAATCGTACGACACTTCTGTTGATCACTTGATGGTCCACCTGGCCGGGATGTTCGCGAGCGAAGATTTTAAGGAAGGCGTAGATGCATTCCTTGAGCGACGCAAGCCGAAGTTTACAGGCAGATAACAGGTGTAATCCGGATTGTGAATCAGTCGCAGTCCGGAATATCCTGCTTTGATTACTACACTTGAAGTCGATGTGTCCCGACAGGGACTGCACGACATTACCACCCGGGTTGTTCAACTGATCGAACGTGAACAAGTACCAGAAGGTCTCTGTACTTTATTCATACGGCATACTTCAGCAAGCCTGTTAATCCAGGAGAATTACGATCCTTCGGCGAAAGATGATCTTGAAAACTGGCTGAACAGACTGGTACCTGAGAATGATCCCATGTACACGCACAGGTCTGAAGGCACTGATGATATGCCTGCTCATATCAAATCGGCGTTGACGGCAACAAGTGTATCAATTCCAATCATGGAGGGGTGTCTTGCACTTGGTACCTGGCAGGGAATTTTCCTCTGGGAGCACAGACATTATCGAGGCTTGCGGAAGGTGTTGGTGCACGTTAGCTGACTCAGTCCGGCTCAGTTCTAATAAACCATGGGTGAGTGCGCCCAGGCGTCCCAGCCACCTCTTCCTGCTTACTCACTCCAGGCCATCCATGGCCTTCCGTTCGAGCAGGCAGCCCTCGCAGCTTGGGCTCATGCCCCACTCGCTGCGGAACTACGCAAGAAGAGGTGGTCGAGACAGCTGGGACCTGGCATCGTGTCTTTGGCAATCAGACCGGTGTCTGGTCTTGCGCGTCTATGCAGAACAACTGGTGCGACCATGGGATTCAGAGCGAATGCAGCGGAGGCTTAATCCTAACTCGACATCGGGATATCTCTGGCTGGACCATGGTGACTTTGTAGAAAACGTTTACCGTCTTTCTCGAAGATGACTAGTCCATCCAGAAACTCAACCGGATAATCAACGACTATCTGATTCAACAGCCTGTCTCTTACAGTGAATACGGTCATATCATGGCTAACAAGAACGTCGAGTTGCGGCACCTGGATGGGATGATCGAGTTTACCGGCAGCAACCTTAAAGATAAGATTGGCAGCCTGGTCCGGTGGCATCATCACATCGACTGGGATTTTCCCTTCGAACCAGCGACCCAGAGTCGAGACCAGTCCTCCGTTATCCCGCATTGCCATGTACCAACGCATCTGGTCAAGGATGTAAAAAACACCCAGTGCTTCGATAGGTCGATTGCGTGTCGTTGCGCCGCCTTCTTTGTCGTGGCCTCTCAAAATAAGCTCGGCTGTTTCAAT
>PVBE012395729.1_pt1 | contig 13248 bp, 14 predicted proteins | sample 1631181 | NCBI WGS metagenome assembly PVBE01 (sample SAMN08397723, study PRJNA350692) | Marine metagenome, whole genome shotgun sequencing project. | isolation source: water | place: Pacific Ocean | collected 2012-04
GACTGGGGAGGTATGCTCAGCCGGGAAGGGCGTAGGTACATGGAGATGGCGCCACGGCTGGCGCTCTTTCCCGGTCTTGCCCTGACGATTGTCGTCTACTCCTTCAACATGTTTGGAGATGCCCTCAGGGACCTGCTCGATCCGCGGCTGCGGGGCGGTGAGGGCAGTTACGGCACCGCGGTGGTGAAACGCAAACGAGGCTTCCTCTCCAGACTGATCAACCCCTTCAAATATTAAAGAATTTTTGCTGGTCTTTCTTTCTCTAAAACTTTCTAAAAATCCGGTGTCCTTCATGTTCAGGGGTTGGAAGAGCTTCTCTTCCAGAAACCGGTCCAGGGGTTGCTCGCTAAGGACTTCGATCAACCGGGCGACCACATCGTGAGCAAAACTATACCGCCATTGCGACCCCGGATGAAAGGCCAGGGGCATTTGGCACAGATCGTCCACGAATTCCGCCAGCGGTTTCTGGGTATCGATCCGGTTTTCCCGATAAAAGCGATCATCCTCAGGAAAAAAGGCCACTTATTCGGTTCTTGAATTTACAATTATCGGCATTGTCCTAATTGCTACTGTCGTCCGAGGGGCCAATCGTTCCAGCGGGCAATATGAGATTTTGCGTGAGCTCGGGCCAAGCGGCCGGTGCCGAGCAGGCTGCCGCGGCCGCGTCGAAGTCGATATCGGGATCCCAGTTCGCGGCGATGTAGCGCCGGCCGGTCACGTCGTCGCCCGCCTCGGCGCATAACCAGATCATCGGCGGCGCCATGCACTCGGGATCGATCAGAATCTGCTCGCAGCAGGTGTTGCAATAGCTACTGGCTATCGGGCTGTCAAAAAACAGGGGAAATACAATCTAAATGTGCAATTGCAGGATTTAGGAAATATCTTAAATTTCAGTTATTTAGTACCTGCTCAATGTGGGAAAAAAAGGAGAAGACTATGAGATTTGGTTCACAACTACACAACCAAGCGACAAGCTGGGAAGACATCAAAGCTGTCCTTGAGACCATGGAGGCGGGCCGCTGGCACAGCGTTTGGTTTTACGATCACTTCATACCTCCCAGGAGCCCTACTGACGAGGTTATGGAGACGGACAGAATCCCAACATTCGAGGGTTGGTCACTACTCTGCGCTACTGCGGCAGTGACTCAGCGTTTGCGTCTTGGCCTGCTCGTAGCCGGCAACACCTACCGCAACCCTGCACTCATGGCCAAAATGGCTGTGACTGTCGACCACATCTCAAATGGGAGATTAGTGATTGGCATTGGTGCCGCCTGGAACGTACGTGAGCATCAGGCGTACGGTTGGGAGTTTCCATCGATGAGGGAGCGCAGTGACCGGCTTGAAGAAGCGTGCAAGCTGCTGAAAACACTGTTCATGGCAGAGGACCTCGTTGATTTTGACGGCAAGTACTACCAACTGCATCAGGCACCCTTTGCGCCCAAGAGTGTGCAACAGCCACACCCCCCTATTATGGTGGGCGGCTGGGGTGAGAAACGTACCCTCCGTACCCTTGCCATGTATGGCGATATCATGAACATAATGGATGGGCCCGAGGAGATGACGCGGTTGAGCGGCGTGCTGGAACGTCACTGTGAAACCGTCGGCCGTGACCCTGCCGAGATTCGTAAGACCGTGCATGTCCCCATGCGCATCGAGCGCAACGAGAAGAAGGCGGCAGAGCTTCGGGGAGGCAAGGACTGGAATATGATTGGTCCTCCACAGTACATAATTGATCGGGCACAAGACTTTATCAATGTTGGTGTCGACGAGTTCAAGTTCGCTTCGATTCCGAACAATCCTGAAGTGTATACGGAACTGGACGAGGAAGTGCTCAGTGCGTTTGACTGATCCACTTTCAGGATACCAGATTTGCCAGACTTAGCCTGGCGCAGCAGGGATCACAGAGAATCTGCTCATGCCGAAGGGCCGTTATCTGCCAAGCCGAATTCCTGAGTGAAAGTAACCAAGGTGCTTGTAAGCATTTCCATCAGTTCGTTGAGTTGGGGTGAGGTGATGATCAGAGGAGGGCAGACGAGCAGGTGGTCTCCGGAGTAGCCCCCACGAGTACGGCGTGAGTAGAGGATCAGTCCGCGCTCGTAGGCGAGGTCCACCACGCGCTGATGGGCGTTCCATTCCGGAGGAAGCACCTCCCAAGTTTCCGCATCGGCGACCAACTCAAAGGCGAGCAGCAAGCCCCGGCCCCGCACGTCACCAATCACCGGAAAGCGCCGTTGCAGATCGTGCAACCGTTGCCGCAGTGCATCGCCTTGGCGGGCAGCGTTTTCCAGCAGGCGTTGCTTGAGGGTGATCCGGAGGACGGCCCACCCTGCGGTGCAGGCCAAGGGGTTCCCGGCGTAGCTGTAGCCGTGCTGAAACTCTCCAGAATCCATCACGGAGTCCACCAGATCCGTCCGCGCCACCATCGCACCCAGCGGGCAGTACCCCGCCGAAATCCCCTTGGAGAGCGCCACGAGGTCCGGAGTGATCCCCCACTGCTCGGCGGCAAGGTAGGTTCCGGTGCGCCCCACGCCGCTCATCACCTCATCGTAAATCAGCAACACGCCGTACTCATCGCAGATTTCCCGGATGCGGCAATGGAACGGGTCTGGCCCCACGAGCGCCCCGGTCGAGGCCCCACCCACGGGTTCCATGATGAAGGCCAGCACGGTTTCCGGATCTTGCTTGACGATTTCCGATTCCAAATTGTTGGCGTAGCGCAAGCCGCGCTCCCCCATGGAAAGCCCGTCACGGTCGCGGTAGGCGGTGGGGGCGGGAATCCGGGGCATGGACCGCACCATCGGCTTGAAGGGGTCGTTGAGTGGCGCGTAGCTTGAAACCCCCAGCAAGCCCAAGGTGCAGCCATGGTAGCACGGACTCAGCGAGATCACCTTCCAGCGCGACTCCTCCCCGCGAGCCAGCGCGTACTGCCGGGCGAGCTTGAGGCATGTCTCCACGGTCTCCGACCCTCCGGACGCAAAGAAGACGCGGCCCAGATCCTTGGGCATCTGCTGCACCAGTTCGGCGGCAAATCGCTCGGCGGGTTCGTTCTCAAAGTGCAGCCGATACGCAAAGGTTGCCCGCGACATCTGCTCGCGCATCGCCTCCAGCACCTCCGGGTGGCCGTGCCCAAGATTAGAGAGCATTGGACCAGACGAGCCATCAAGGTAGCGCCTGCCCTGCTCGTCCCAAAAGTACACACCCTCGGCACGGGCGACCCGCGCCCGGGGGCTTCCGTTTATATAAAAGAGGTGCGATTTGGTCATCGTTCTGAATGTCGCCCTTCCGGTTCCCAGCCCGCCTTGATCAGTCCCTTGATGATGGAATCCGGAAGCTCGCCTTCAAGAAATTCCTCGAATTCCTGCTCGGTTGCCATCACCAGAGTTGCCCTTTCTCCAAGCAACGCCCGTAGCGGTGGTGCATCGACGGGCATCTGCTTGGCGTAGCCCTTGCCTTCGGAAATGGCAGCTTTGCAGATGGCACGGTCCAGAATCTGTTCGGCAGCTTCCCGTCCCAGGGTCTCGGCCCTCGCCTTGAGGATCGGGCCAATCACCTCGGCCTGAAACCGTCTTTTCTCAAGCACTGGAATTTCTGACATACTGTTTCAGGTGGGTGTGGGGTGAACTCACCGGAACTTCCGGAAGGCATCCCAAGCATACCTGACAAGGGTTTTGAATCCAACAAAGATCAACAAAATAGGAGTCCAGCCGTTCGTGAAACACACCAGCGCAGCCCTCCGGAATCTTCCCTACAGGTGGCAGGCGTTCTTTGCCGTCGCCTTTCCGCTGGTGACGATGGTGATGAGCATCAACATCACCGTGTTGGTGCTACCCGTGATTGCACGGGATTTTGGGGTAACACTCAAGGAGGTCTCATGGGTGGTGATTGGGTTTTCGTTGACCACCACGGCGCTGCTCCTGCCGATGGGGCGTTTATCGGACCTCATCGGTCGTCGTCGAGTCATGCTGCTCGGAATGGCGTTGTTTTCCGGAGGCACACTGCTCTGCGCGTTTGCAGAAACGCTTGCAGTGCTGAACTTCGGTCGGGTGCTCACTGGAGTTGGGGCGGCAATGGCGCAGGGGGTGGGCACCGCGATTGTGGTTTCGGTGTTTCCACCAGAGCAACGTGGCAAGGGCATTGGTTACTACACGACTGCCGTTGCTGTGGGACAGGCAGCAGGTCCGGCACTTGCGGGGTTCCTGCTGGAGCAGTACCGCTGGCCATCGTTGTTTGTTGCCCTCACGATTCCGGCGCTGTTGGGTTTGGTGTGGGGATTTCTGATTCTGGATGATGAACGGATCGGCTCCTTTCAGTCGGATGCCAACGGCTTCGATTGGGTGGGCGCGGGATTGTCATCGCTAGCCATCGTGGTGTTCATTCTTGCGATTAACAATCCATTTCCGTTCGCACAAGCGTGGATGCTCAGTGCAGGCATTCCGGCTGGCTTGCTGCTGCTGCTGGGTTTTATTTGCTGGGAACGTCAAACCTCTTCCCCGTTACTTAACCTGCAATTGTTTCTAGTTCGGGAATTTCGCTATGCCGTTGCCATCCGAGTTTTCGGATTCATGAGCCGTTCGGGTTCAGTGTTGTTGCTTCCGGTGTTCCTGCTCAGCATCCGAGGCTTGCGGGAAGGGGTGATCGGATTGTTGATGTTGGCAGCAGCGATCGGGAGTGCGGTTGGGGCGCAAAGCAGCGGGCGTCTTTCGGACCGCTACGGTCCCAGACGCTTTATGATCCTTGGTTTGGGATTGGCAATTTTCAGTGCCCTGCTGATCTCACGGTTTGAGGTGGACACCCCCCTGCCCGTGTTAGCATTCGTGCTGTTTTTCAACGGCGCGGCAATGGCAACTTGGTCAACTCCCAATCAAGTGATGATCATGAACGCCACTCCAAAAACCCATTTCGGCACGGTGGGAGCGCTTGTCAACCTCACGCGCAACACCGGAAACGTGATCGGACAGGCCACAGTGTCTGCCGGGATCACGGCGATGATGGTGTGGCAGGGCTTCGACTTGCCGCTTTCGCAAGTTGGAAAATCTTCGGACTCTTTAGCCGCGTTTCTCAACGGATGGCAAGTGTCCTACCTCGTCATCATTGTGTTTGTGTTGCTCGCACTGCTTGGAACAATCATTTGCCGAATGCCCTCCCCTCATCCGACTCGGAGGTGATCGCTTTGGGAGTGCAACTGCCCGAGTTGGAGAAGCTAGAGCGGCACTCTGTCCAGACTCCAAGAGTTCAGGCAACGGTGCCACAGCGCTTTGTTCTCACAGTTCACATGACAGCTTTGCTTTTGAGCTGGCATCGTGTGCCTTGATCACAAACACACTGCTGCCTGCCTCCTGCACTGCTGACAGCCCCTGCCCCTGCCCGCGATACGATGCTGACAGCGCCGCCGCTGCTGAGGGGTTGCCATCAGCCGAGCAGGTTTTCCCCACCGTCGCAGAAGATGATCTGCCCGGTGAGGTGTTCGTTGCCCAACAGAAAACGCAGGGTGTCGATCACAGGTTCCGGACGGCCTGGGCGCAGGAGCGGGGTGCGCTGGGCGGTGTGTTCAAGGTAACCGCCCGCCTCATCCGGCGGCGCAATGACAGGTCCGGGTGCGATGCCATTGACGCGAATTTCCGGGGCAAACTCCACAGCGGCCATCGTGGTCAGCGCGGCGAGTGCTTTTTTGGCGAGGGTGTAGACCGCGTACTGGTGCTTGCGGTGGCTGGTGATGCAGGTATCAAGCAGGTTGATGATGTGCCCCTGCTGAACATGATTCCGGAAATCCCGACTCAGGAGGAAGGGGGCCTTGAAATTGACATCGAACTGGCTGTGGAACAATTCGAGGTCGGTTCCCGCAGTGGTGCCGGGAGCGTAGGTCGAGGCGTTGTTGACGAGCAACGCGAGGTTGGGATGAGCCTCGGCAACCTCCGGAACGAGGCGTGCAAGCTCATCATCTGTCCGCAGGTTCGCAGTGTGGAGCGTCCCACGTCGTCCCAGGTTGCGGATTTTCTCACAGACGGTTTCGGCTTCGGCACGGGAGCGGTTGCAGTGCAGGGCGATGTCCCAGCCGTCCTCGGCGAGGGCGAGGCTCATCAGCCGCCCCAGTCGTTTTGCCCCGCCGGTGACGAGTGCCGTCCGGGAAGAGGGAGCGTTCATGCAGATTGGGTTTCCTCAAAAAGTTCGCGGCCAATCCGTATCCGCCGGATTTCGTTGGTGTCCGCGCCGATGTCGAAGAGCTTTGCGTCCTGGAGCTGCCGCCCGGTGGGGTAGTCGTTGATGTCGCCGTTGCCGCCAAGTGCCTGAATCGCCTCCAGCGTGCCCCTGAGCATGTGCTCGGACACATGGAGCAGCCAGGCGGCCGGTGTCCCGACGATGGGAGCGATTTCCTTTGCGGCGAACTCCCGCACCGTTTCACGCAGCAAATTCACCTCTTCACTGAGTTGGATGTCGAAAATCATGCTTCATTGTGGAGCATTGGCATTTCAAAACGGTTATTCTAGCAGATCCGCAGGTTCCCAGAAACCTTCAGAAGTGCGGGTGACAAGATTGGGTCATGCCTGAATCGGACAAGTGCACTAAACTGAAGAAAGCCGTACATCATTTTCGAGGGAGAGCAACCATGCAGAATTCCATGATTCAAACCGCCGAGCAGGTGCGAGGAACCCATGCGTTGTCCGCGCTGCGAGCCGGACGGCAGGCATTGTCCGAGATCACAGGGTTGCGCAGTCAGATGATCCGGGGACTCCTGATCAACTATGCGGTCTTTGTCCTCGCAGTGCTCGTGTTGAACGGACTTTTCTATTTCTATGCTCTTGCACCGTTCATCGGCTGGGTGTTCGGTGGCGGTGAGGGCTTTCTTGCCGCAACCGCAACCGTGGTCTTGTGGTTGGTTCAACTCACAGCAGCAGCGGTGTTTGCCATGGTCGCCCTGCGTTTTTCAATCGAACTCTCCTCGCTCTGGCATCAGAGTCTGGTGATCCGGGTGGTCCGGTATTTCCGGAAAATCGAGGAACCCCCCTTTTCCCTCGAAGCATGGTGGAACGACATCAAGACTGCTCTGCGGGAAGCCTTCAAGGCCTGCGTGTTTCCCCTGCTCCTGCTCCTGCTCGGACTGATTCCCCTGATCGGCGTGGTGCTGGTCATGGTGCTGCAAGCTCATTTGATGGGGCGGGAGGTTGTCAACGTGTACCTTGACGAACTGAACGATCCGGATGACGCTGTGGCGCTCCGGCAAACGTGGCGCTGGGTGCCGATGCGCTTGGGCTGGTTGCCGATGGGGCTCGCCTTTGTGCCGCTGCTCGGCTGGCTGCTCCTGCCCTTTGTCCTCACCTGCGAGGTGGTGGGTTTCACTTACCAAGTCGAGTCATTCCGTGCCTCCAAGTGAGAGCCGCAGCGAGATCACAGACAAGTTTCCAGATACAGCAAAGATGTGAGCAACAAGGAGAACACTCGGCCAGTGCATGAGCTTCGTCAGGCGCATTTTCTCTTGCCGACGATTTCCTTGTGGAAATTTGCTGAAAAATGACGGACTGACAACGCACTAAGCGGGTGAGCGCAACTCCCGGAAGAAGCAGGTCGGCTGTCCGGTGTGGCAGGCGGGCCCAGTTTGGTGGACTCGATAGATGAGGGTATCGGCATCACAATCCACCCAGATGACCTCGAGCGCTTGGACGTGTCCGGAGGATTCGCCTTTCTTCCAGAGGGCTTGGCGAGAGCGCGACCAGTAATGTGCAAATCCGCTCTCCTGCGTTTTCCGGAGGGCGGCTTCATTGGCTTAGGCGAGCATGAGGACGGCATTCGTGTTCACCTCCTGCGCGATCACCGGCACCAAGCCTCCCTGCTTGGCGAAATCGAGATCGCTGATGTCGATAGGCGCCTGCCTCCAAGAGTCCTGACGATCGGGTTCCTCGTTGTCTTTTTTCATCAATATCAATGGGGTATCACGGTTGAACTGAGAGGCGGCAGTGCGCGGTCACTCTCAAATGATTGGTTAGATGCTCTTAGCTCGGATATTTCATAAATTCATGTGATGATCATATCATGATCCCCGATAGCCAGTCGCTCTTGCAACACCTGCCGCCAGCAGGTGCGGACCTTGCCTTCATGTTGATGCCAAGTGGGAGAATGGCGTGCTGATGGTGAACAGGCAAGCGAAACCGCTGTGGCGAGGCGCAACTCCGCTCATCACGGGGCATAGCCAGGGAAGGCGGCCAGCTGCTCCCTCGGCGTCATCCACCCCAGACCCGCTTGGTGTCGTGCTGAAAGCTCAACATCAAGTTCGTCACAAAATCGCAGGGGCTGATCTTCTTGCGCACGTCCTGCCTGCAAAGGAGGCTCTGGAGCGCTTGTTTCATCTGCTTGAGGATGCTAAGCTCTTTCATGGCGGTCTCGCTGGTTGGAAACTGCGGCCCCTGAGCTTGCTTGCTTGCAGCGGGAGACCGCCTGTTTTATTTTTATGCTGCGGATATCGTTGTATTAAAATCCGGAAAACCTATGTTAAAGCCCATGTTGAGCAGGTTGTTTTTTAAAAATTATTGTTTAATTCATAATAAAATCAGTAGCTTGGGATTTATTTGAAAAAAACATCATATTATCAATATTTTATAGAAATACAATACACTCGAGTTAAACGTCATTAACTGACTGTTAAAAAAAATCATCTTAAATTTCAGTTATTTAGTTCCTGATCAATATGGGTTAAAGTATTTAAGCATTATGCGGACCGAACTTACGATCGTAGTGAAAAAGGGATACACAGACGGACTTGGTCATCTCAATCATGTGGCAGCTGTACGCTTACTTGAGCAAGCACGGGGTGAGTGGTATCGCCAATGTGGACTCCATGATGATGGCTCGATCCGTTACGGTACCGTAGTGGTAAATATTAACTTCAACTACAGACGGGAATGTTTCATGGATGAGACCCTGCGTATCGTGACTCGAGAGGAACGTTTGGGCACCAAGAGCATTGTGCTCTGGCATGAAATCATCAAGGAAGACAACACCGTAGCTGTGAGTGGTAGGGCTACCAGCGTGGTCATGGATATGAATCAGCGAATCACTGTGCCGGTACCAGCGTGTATAGTGGCGGCAACCTCCAGCAACTGTGCCGTGGATGTGGAGTCTGCCGGGTTTTCAATTGAGGAAGGCATGTTGCATGAGTAATTTGCTGCCGAAATCCGTCAACATTTTCGATGACACAATGCGTGAAGGTCTGCAGATTGAGAACCCGGACATTCCGGTCTCCGAGAAACTGCGTTTGCTTGACGCCATCGGGGAGATGGGAGCCAAAACCATCTCCATCGGATCGTTTGCCCATCCCAAGTGGACGCCGTCGATGGCCTGCATTGACGAGATCGCCGAAGCCTTCATGCCGAAACCCGGGGTCATGTACACGGCTGCCGTGTTCAACAAGCGTGGATTCGAACGTGCTGATGCGTACTATCCGAAGATCAACGTACGCAGGCGCAAGTTCGGCAGTCACATCGAACTCTCCGATACCTTTGCCCGGCGCAATTACAACCGCACCCAAGCCGAACAGATTGCTGCAGTCGACACCTCGGTGGCAGACGCCAAGCGGGCCGGCTCCAAAACGGGTTCCATCGCACTAGGCAACCCTTTCGGCTGCAACTTCGAGGGGTCCTATTCCCTCCCACAGCGCATGGAACTGCTCGACCTGATGATGAGCAAGTGGCAGGCCGCCGGGATCCCCGTCACCAAGGTCTCGTTTCTTGACGCGATGGGTTGGAACATGCCGCATACGGTCAGCGAAACCATCCAGGCAATCCGTGACAAGTATCCGGAAGTCAAGATCTTTCACATGCACCTGCACAACACACGCGGGACGGCGATTGCAAGCTGTTACGAGGCGTTGCTGCTCGGTGCGACTGAATTCGACACCTCGCTCGGAGGCATGGGCGGATGCCCGTACTGCGGTAACGGCCGAGCTGCCGGGCATGTGCCAACGGAAGACCTCGTCCATCTGTGCCACGAGATGGGTATCGAGACCGGTTACAACCTCGACAAGGTCATTGCGGCGGCAGTGGTTGCGGAAGAAGTCGTTGGACATCCACTCTGGGGGCACGTCTCCAAAGCCGGACCCAATCCACACGGCAAGGCGTGCTACCCGATCGACATGCCGTTCGTCGAGACGCTGCACGAGGCCAGCCACTTCCGTAACGGCCCGGAGGTGTACGAAGGGCAGATCTCACCCTGGCGCAAAGGCGATGCACTGACACGCGAAAGCTCCGCATAGGTGGTTTACGGGCACGGTGAACCGCCCCCCACACGATCCTGGTGCAAGCGAAAATCTTCACGGTAACGATCCAGGCACTGGCCGGTACAACATACGGACCTACCCAGAGTTCGGACGCCACAGGGGCCAACGGGGGAGCATGACACTCAAGCTATATCATTGCAAACGTGCGCGTTCGGTGCGTCCACTGTGGACGCTTGAGGAAATGGGTCTTGACTACGAACTCATTACCATGCCCTTTCCCCCGCGTTATCTCGCCAAGGAGTTCAAACAGATCAATCCACTCGGTACGGTGCCGGCACTGGTGAATGGCAATCTTGTGATGACCGAGTCGGCGGGCATCTGCCAATATCTGGTCGACAAGTACGGCCCTACCAATCTCGCCGTCGGGAAGGACGAAGCCGATTACGGCAATTACCTCAACTGGCTGCACCGCAGCGACGCCACTCTCACCTTCCCACAAACCCTGGTGTTGCGTTACACGCGTCTGGAACCGGAGGCGCAGCGCAACCCGCAGGTCGCGAACGACTACCGCAAGTGGTTCCTGCAGCGGGTGAAGAGCGTGGAACGCGCCATGGCGGATCGGGAATATCTGTGCTCGGGCCGGTTCACAATTGCCGACATCTGCATCGTCTACTGCCTCTTTCTCGCAAAGAACCTGGATATCGACGAAGCCTTCACGCCAAACATTCAGGCCTACTGGGACCACGTCACTCAACGTGAAGCGTTCCAGCGTGCCTCCACGATGTAATTTGCCTGCAGGCGTACCCCACAAGCAGGAGAGCCAATATGGCAATACTCGAATCGCAGCTCGACACCCGCTCAGGGCAGTACCAGACGAATCGTTCCGAGATGATGGTGAAACTCGTGCAACTCGAGAATCTCCATGAAGAAGCAGCCCGCGGGGGTGGAGAGCAAGCCATGGCCCGATTGGCATCGCGCAACAAGATGCCTATTCGTGAACGGATTGCCTGGGCACTCGACCGTGACTCGCCTTTCCTCGAAATCAGCCCCCTGGCCGGCTGGCGCTCCCACGTTGCCGTCGGATCCGGTTTTGTCGTTGGTATCGGCGTCATCGAAGATGTCGAGGTGGTGATCCTCGGCCATGACCCGTCGGTCCGGGCTGGTGCCTTCAACCAGTTCAACTCGAAAAAGCTGATGCGGGGACTTGAGATCTCCCGTGAAAACAGCATGCCGTACGTGCAGTTCGTTGAATCTGCCGGCGCAGACCTGCGTGGTCAAGGTGGCGGTGGCGATCCGGAAGAGTTGCTCAGGCGTGATGGCGGCCATTTTGCAGAATCGGGACGCCTTTTCTACGAGATTACGGAGCTGTCGAAGTTGCGCATCCCGACCATCTCGCTGGTGTTCGGCGCCTCAACGGCGGGCGGCGCCTACCAACCCGGGATGAGCGACTACAACATCTTCGTCAAGAACCAGGCGATGGTCTCTCTGGGCGGCCCTCCCCTTGTTAAGATGGCAACCGGCGAAGACGCGGACCCCGAACCCCTGGGCGGCGCCGACATGCACACCAGCATTTCCGGGCTTGGTGATTACCTCGCTGAGAATGAGATGGACGGTATCCGCATCCTGCGCGAGGTGGTGCGACACCTGAACTGGCGCAAGGAGGGGCCCGAGCCTTCGATGCCTGCTGATGATCCGCTTTACGACAAGGAAGAACTCCTCGGCCTCGTTGGTGAAGACCTCACCAAACCCTTCGATATCCGTGAGGTGATTGCCCGCATTGCCGACGGTTCCCGGTTCGAGGAATTCAAGACCCGCTATGGACCGACACTCGTCACCGGGTGGGCCTCGATCCACGGCTATCCAATCGGCATTCTCGGCAACAACGGCGCCTTGTTATCCGAGTCTTCAGAAAAAGCATCGCAGTTCATCCAGTTGTGCAACCAGGTTGACGTGCCGATGCTATTCCTGCACAACATCACAGGCTACGTGGTCGGCACGGATTTCGAGCAGAACGGCATCACCAAGAACGGTTCGAAGATGATCAATGCCGTGGCCAACTCGACCGTCCCGCATATCACTGTCATTGTCGGCGCTTCCTACGGCGCCGGCAACTACGGCATGAGCGGACGCGCCTACGGCACCAAGTTCACCTACATCTGGCCAACAGCGAAAATCGCCGTTATGGGACCGGCGCAGATGGCGGGGGTCATGAGCATCGTCCAGCGAGCGGCGGCCGAGCGGCGGGGCCAGGAGTTTGACGAGGAGGCGAACAACACGCGTGTCGAAACCGTCAAGTACTGGGCAGAGGAGCGCTCGAAAGGCCTGTTCGCCACCTCGCGTGTGTCCGATGACGGTATGATCGATCCGCGCGATACGCGCGATATCATCGGATTCTCGCTTTCAGCGTGTGCCAGCAAAGCATTCAAGGGGACCAAGGAGTTCGGCACATGGCGGATGTAACCATCAAACCCATCACCCGGATCCTGGTTGCAAATCGTGGCGAGATCGCACGGCGTGTTTTCCGTACCGCCCACGAGATGGGAATTGCGACCGTTGCGGTTTACGCCGACGGCGATGCCGATGCCCCGTTTGTGCGCGAAGCCGACATGGCCGTTGCGCTCGAAGGTTCAACGTCGGCTGAGACCTACCTTGATGCTGATAAAGTGCTGGCGGCTTGCAAGACCTCCGGAGCCGACGCCCTTCACCCCGGCTACGGTTTCCTGTCGGAAAACTCCGGTTTCGCCAAAGCCGTGGTGAACCAGGGCATCACCTGGATCGGACCGTCGGCGGACGTAATTGCACAGATGGGAGACAAGCTCTCGGCCAAAAACGTCATGCTCGCAGCCAAGGTGCCAACGCTTCCCGCAAAGGAACTGAACGCCGGAGATGACGTGGCCACGGCCGCACAGGAAATTGGCTACCCGGTGCTCATCAAAGCCTCTGCCGGAGGAGGAGGCCGCGGTATGCGCGTCGTGGAATTTGCAGATGGACTTGAAGCCGCCGTCGAGGGGGCCCGCCGTGAGGCGGGTTCCTCCTTCGGCGAC
>PVBE011637396.1_pt1 | contig 13247 bp, 9 predicted proteins | sample 1631181 | NCBI WGS metagenome assembly PVBE01 (sample SAMN08397723, study PRJNA350692) | Marine metagenome, whole genome shotgun sequencing project. | isolation source: water | place: Pacific Ocean | collected 2012-04
AGATTATTCTGTTCCTGAACCGTAGGGGCTCCGCGTCCTATACGCAGTGTCGAAACTGTGGGGCCAGCCTACAGTGCAGGAGATGCGACATCGCCCTGACGTATCACAAGGAGTCGGACCGCCTGATCTGCCACTACTGCGGCGTGCGGCGGACCGCACCGGCCAAGTGCCCCCGCTGTATGAGTTACAGGATGAGCCACTACGGCGTGGGTACCGAAGGGGTGGTCAAGGAGGTCTCGGAGCTGTTCCCCCAGGCCAACACCCTGCGATTTGACAGGGACGCCACAAGAGGCCCCGGAGCGCACGATAAGCTCCTGGAGCGTTTCCGGTCCGGCGAAGCCCAGGTGCTGGTCGGTACGCAGATGGTGGCCAAAGGCCATCACTTTCCGTCGGTAAACCTTGTGGGCGTGGTATCCGCCGATACCGGCCTGAACATCCCCGACTACCGGGCAGGTGAGCGGACGTTCCAACTCTTGTGCCAGGTCGCGGGCAGGGCCGGTCGGGGCCCTCTGGCCGGCAGGGTGATTATTCAGACGTACCAGCCTGACAACTACGCCGTACAGGCGGCGTCTCGACAAGACTTCCAGCGATATTACGAGGAAGAGATGAGATTTCGCCAGGACCAGGCGAACCCTCCCCTCTCGAAGCTGATTCGCCTTGTCTACACTCACACCAACTTGGCCCGATGCGAGGTCGAGGCTGTCCGTATGGTCCGGGCCATCACGGAGCAGCGGGAGGCCTGGGGTTACTCCGACATCGACCTTCTTGGCCCGACACCCGCCTATCCCGCTCGTTTGAGGGGACACTACCGATGGCACCTGGTCCTGCGGGGTCCGGAGCCGCGGTTACTGCTGGACCGGGTTGAAGTTCCAAATGGGTGGACGGTGGATATAGACCCGGTGGCGTTGAACTAGGTCCGCTTCTAAAACTCCCACAAAATCAGCGGACCGGGTTGCATGGACCGAGATTCCTGCCACGGCATCTGCCTCCGAGTTCTCAGCCGGCACGAGACCTGGGCTCAAAAAACACCGATTGAAGTAGGCAAGACACCGTGAGAGAATACCGGTTGTCAGCCATCAGGGCCGGACCGGGCGTTAGAGCCCTTCGAGGGCGGCCCCGGTGGAGCTGGCACATCGCTGAATCCGAGGGGTAGGGAATGATCCGTTCGCGCGGCTTTGCTCAGGTGACTGCCGCCGATTTTATTGTTCGCTCCTCGTACCAGATGGGCAAAACGCCTTTGCTGCCACTGTTTGCAGCCGCTCTCGGCGCGGGCGACGCCTTCCTCGGTTTCATCGTCTCAGTTTCAACACTGACGGGAATGGTACTCAAGCCGTTTGTCGGCGTTCTGTCCGATCGGTGGGGCCGCCGATGTTGGCTGCTGGTGGGCACGGGGTTCTTCGCGTTCATGCCCTTCGCGTACCGGTTTGTCCATACCCCGGAACAGCTACTCGCACTCCGCATAGTCCATGGTCTGGCCACCGCGATATACGGGCCGGTAACTCTGGCATATGTGTCCGAGCAGTCCCGCGACCGCAAGGCCGAACGGCTGGCCTGGTTCGGCATGGCCAGGAATGCAGGGTATATCGTGGGGCCAGCCGCCGCCGGCTTGATGCTCCTCAGCATGGACGCCATCGCGGTGTTTACCGTAATCGGAATTCTCAGCAGTCTGGCATTTCTCCCGGTACTGGTCCTGCCGGAGCCTCTGAGATCGACCGAAACGCCTCGTCCGACGCTGGTACGGCAGGCCTTCCGGTCGCTGGTTCAAGGTGGCCGGACCTCCGCGGTCTGGCTGGCCGGCGGCTTCGAGGCGACCATGTACCTGGCCCTGTATGCCACGAAGGCCTTCCTCCCGATCTATGCGCTGTCGGCAGGCCACAACGTGGCGGTGGCAGGGACATTTTTCGCCGTCCAGGAGGCCGTCCACACAGTGTTGAATCCGGTAGGGGGCAGATTAGGAGACCGTCTCGGATACAGGGTCGTAGTACCGCTGGGAATGGTCCTGCTGGGGGCAACCCTGCCGCTGCTCACCGTCCAGAGCGGCGTCCTGTTCCTATTTACGCTGGCGGGCCTTATCGGAGTCTCCCAGGCCCTGGTGTTCCCCTCGACCGTGGCCCTGGTCTCGGACCAGGTCCAGCCTGGAAGCCTGGCCACCGGCATGGGGCTGATCGGAACACTGAAAAACGGAGGAAAAGTGGCCGGGCCGGCACTGGCCGGACTACTGATTCACTGGTCCGGCTACACGTTTACGTTTCAGCTCATGGGCGTGGGGCTGGTGCTGGGTGCGGTGGCGGTCTGGCAGGGGACGCGTCTCTCCCCGAAATCCAGTAGGGCTCGGAGGACAGTACCTGTTTAAGGGGGTCGTCTTTAAGGGGGTCGTCAACACGGACCCTTAATTTCGAAGCACGGATACGTTTGACCGGGCTTGTGTGCGCTGCTATGCTGCCGCTGCCGGATAATAGACTCTCATGGCGGATTGAGAGCATCCGCCTGATGATAGGCCTGGCGTGAGGTTAATAATGACCCCGGACGGTGTGAGATGAGGCTCTTCGGAGCACCCAATATCGAGAAACTGAAGGCCAGAGGAGACGCCGACGGGCTGATCAAAGCCCTGGGTCGCAAAGGGGACAGCCGGGTTCACGATGCGGCCTCTCAGGCCCTGGCGGAACTGGGAGAGCCGTCGGTAAAACCTCTGATCGGCGTCCTTGGTCACCTTGACCAGGACCTGCGGGATGCTGCGGCGAGAGTCCTCGCGGTTATCGGTGCACCCGCGATGGACTCGCTGGTCGCCACCCTGGAAGACGTCAACTGGGAGCTACGCACGACCGCCGCAAGGGTGCTGGGCGAACTTGGCGACGAGCGGTCCATGGACGCGCTGGTCAGAGCATTGGGCGATGAGTTCAGCAGCGTCAGGGACGCGGCCACCAGGGCGCTGGTCCAAAACGGGGAGGTGGCCACGGAGTCCTTGATAAGGGTTCTTCGCGACCCGGAAAACCCGGGGCGAGAAACGGTGGCGGAGGTCCTTGGAGAGATCGGGGACGAGCAGGGTGTGGACTCGCTCATCGAGGCGTTCAACGATAGGAGGAAGGGTGTTCGTGAAGCGGCTGCCCGAGCTCTCGCGAGTATGGGCGAGATGGCCGTGAAGCCACTAATCGAAGCGCTACAGGACGCCGAGGAGGAGTCTCGACGGTTAGCGGCCTTTACCCTGGGTAGGTTGGGAGACCATCAGGCAATCGGCCCGCTGGTCAGCGCTCTCAAAGACCCGGATTGGAGCGTACGGAGGGAGGCAGCAGAAGCCTGCGGCATGCTGAAGGACCCTCAGGTTATCGGGCCTCTGGTGGCGGCGCTGGAGCGCGACGCCGACGAGGACGTGAAGGCCACCGCCGCTCTGGCACTCGGAAACGTCGGCGACGATCAGGCCGTTACCCCCCTGAACGATGCTCTCAAGAAGGCCACACTGACTGTCCGTAGGGCCGCGGTCGAAGCCCTTGGGATGATAGGCACGGCCGCGGTTGAACCTCTTACCGACGCCCTGAAAGACGATGAGGAGTCCATCCGAGAGACGGCCGCAAAGGCGTTGCAGGACATAGGCGTCTCAGCCGTCGAACCATTTATCGCCGCACTCAAAGATGCGGACGAGACGGAGCGGCAGGTCGCTACCAAAGCGCTGGGCAAGTCTGCGGACGAGCGGGCCGTGGAACCGCTGATAGCGGTCATCGAAGACCCAGACCCGAAGGTCAGGGAGGCCGCGGCCGACGCCCTGGGCCAGATACGCAACGTCAGGGCGCTTGAGACGCTTATCCGCGCGATCAAAGACCCGGAGGGGCGCGTCCGAATGGCCGCCGCCGGGGCGCTGGGGAAGCTGGGGACTTCGGCCGTCGAACCCCTCTTGGCCGCTTTTGAATCATCGGACCTGAACGAAAGAGAAGCCTCGATCAGAGCGCTGGGGGACATCGCGGACCCCCGAAGCGTGGAACCCCTGGTCGCCGTACTCCAGAGTAAGGAGAAGGCGCTACGTGCGGCCGCAGCACAGGCCCTCGGACAGATGGGAGCCCTCGCGGTCGTGCCCTTGATCGACGCTCTAGCCGATACAGCGGAGGGCACACAAGTGGCCGCTGCCAGGGCCCTGGGAGGGACCGGAGACGTAAGAGCGGTAAAGCCGCTGACACAGGCACTGGAGAGTAAGGCCAGGCCCGTGCGGACGGCGGCCGCACAGGCCCTTGGGGCAATAGGCAACGCAGCGGTCGAGCCTCTTATCGCAGTCCTCCGGAGTCCAAACATGAACGTGCAAGTGGCCGCGGCAACGGCGCTGGGAGATACAGGGGACGAGCGAGCGGTCGAGCAACTTTTAACAGCCCTGAAATCTGACGACGAGTCGGTCCGGTCGGCCTCGGCGGAGGCGCTGGGGAAGATCGGCGGACCGGCTGTCGAGCCCTTGATTGCCTCACTGAAGCATGTTTTCTGGGATGTGCGGGCCGCTGCGGCCATGGCGCTCGGAAGCACGGGCGACGAGAGGGCCGTCGACCCGCTGGTGCGCGCGTTGAAGGACCCGGAACTGCCGGTACGCACGGAGGTCAAGCAGGCCCTTGAGAGGCTGGGGCGACCAAGCTAGTCCTGCTGAAGCTGCAGGACGCCTGGACGAAGTGACCTTCACCGGCCACGACGCTTTGTGACCTCAGGTCCTATATTTTACCGCTGGAGCCGATATCTTTTGAAATACGAGGCAACAAATAGTTTATAGTCTGTCACCCTGAGCCCTCCGGCTTCACTCAGGATAGACTCCGCGAAGGGTCTGTCCGCCACCTTAATCGGTATTGGCGCGGACTCCGATTCTTCGGAGGGGGGGCCATCCCAGAAACCGACCGTCACACCTCCTCAGTAGGACAGTATGTTAACCCCTTATTGATTGGGTCATCATTCCTGCTGCTGGCCTCCCCCAAAGAAGAACCCACCATCGGTACCCGGCGTGACCGTTATGCTAGTCGCCGCCACGGTGCCGTCTTCCCCCCTCACTCCCACGACCGTGACCTGCGTGCCGGTCTCAATATCTTCGGCGGTGCCTTCGGCGAATACCTGGATGGTCGTATCCGCACTGATTGTTGCCTGGAGAGGGCCCTGGGGCGTGTTGATCGTTATGATTCCGTCGCTGATCTCCTCGACAGTGCCTATTAATCCGCCCCGACCTCCACCGCCGCCAAATGGCCCGGCTCCCGCTCCGAAACCACCCGAGCCCTGGAACTGCTGGCGCAGTTCGGCAAGCTCCTCGTCGCTCACATCACCGCCCTGGAGCCGTTGACGTAGCTGGTCCCGTGTTTGCTGGTCCGGCAATGCTTGGGCTTGCTGGTCCGCAGCCGCCGCTACGGGCGCCGATAGCATCGCCGAGTCCGTGTCCGATTCCTGACTTTTACCAACCGCGATGCCGCCGGCGAAAGCACCACCCAGACCGCCCCCCAGTACGAGGACGGCTACAAGTAGCAACAAAAACGACCTGGTGTTCACTCGTTCCCCCTGATTCTTCTCAAACAATGTACTATTCGTATCTCAGCGCCTCAACCGGATGGAGCCGTGCCGCTCTGACCGCGGGGTAGATACCGAAGAAGAGCCCGATGGCCACCGACACAATCAGCGCCAACACCGCAATATCCGCACTGAACGCGGTCTGAAACGTTTGTCCTCCCAGACTGCGCCCGTCCAGGAGGCTTGAGACCCCCATACCCAGGAGAACTCCCACACCCCCGCCACCCAGGCTGAGGAGCGTCGCCTCCGCTACGAACTGGGACTGAATATCGCGTCGCTTGGCCCCCATGGCCTTGCGGATGCCGATCTCCCGGGTCCGCTCCGTCACCGACACGAGCATGATGTTCATGATGCCGATGCCGCCGACAAGAAGAGAGATGCCGGCGATGGCCGCAAGGAAGACCACAAAGGTGTTGGTGGTCTCCTCCAGCGTCTCGATGGTCTCCTGCTGGCTGCTTATGGTGAAATCGTCCTCGTCGTTGAGACGGTGGCGCAGGCGCAGTGCCGTGCGGATCTCCCTTTCCGCGCTTTCCATGTCGTCCAGGCTTGCGACCTCCACGTTTATGGAATTAACGACGATGTCGCCCTGGACAGTGCGCTCGGAAGCGAGCCTGTAGTAGGCGGTGGTGATTGGAGCGAAGACCCGGTCACCGAGCAGTCCTTGAAATCCGCCTCCCTGGCTCTCCAGAACGCCTATTACGGTGAACCGGCGTCCGTTTATCCGTACCGTCTGGCCGACGGGGTCCCTGAAGCCAAACAGGGTCTCCGCCACCTCCGATCCCAGGACGGCCACGTCGGAGCGGTTCTCGACGTGCACCGCCGAGATGAACTGCCCCGATGCCACCGGGAAGTTGCGCACGAACTCGTATTCAGGCGTCACACCTGTTATCTGCGTGAAGGTGTTTTCCCTTCCCGCTACGATCTGGCCCGAGGTGCCCACCTCCGGCGCGACGGCGGCTACCGAGGGAGTGAAAACCGGGTCCATGAGGGCGTATGCGTCTTCCAGCGTCAGCGTGGAATCCGCCTCGCTGGGTCGGACGAACAGTAGGTTTGTTCCCAACGATTCGATGTTTGAGGTTACCGCCTCCTGGGCGCCCCTCCCCACGGACATCGTCGAGATAACCGCCGCGACACCGATAACGATACCCAGGAGTGCGAGGACGGTCCTTAGCTTGTTGGAGCCGAGCGATGACAGGGACGTTCCGAGGATTGTGAGAGGGTTCATGCCGGCAGGCCTTGTTCTTGGGAGTTTTCCAAGTCCGGACCCCGTGAAACGGCGACCGGACGCGGATCGCCGACGGACTCGTCTCTCACCACGGCGCCGTCCAGCATGGATACCACCCGTTTTGTCTGGGCGGCGATATCGGGCTCGTGGGTTACGATAACCACGGTTATGCCCTCCTCCCGGTTCAGACCCTGGAGGATAGCCATAATCTCCTCGCTGGAGCGGCTGTCCAGGTTTCCGGTGGGCTCGTCCGCCAGAAGGACCGACGGATTCTTGACCAGGGCCCTGGCAATGCCGACCCGCTGCTGTTCGCCACCGGAGAGTTCGGCTGGACGGTGGTGTACCCGGTCTTTCAGGCCGACCCGTTCCAGGGCCTCCAGGGAGCGTTTCCGCGCATCGCGGCCGTTGCCATAAAGCAGAGGCAGCTCCACATTGGCCAGCGCGGTAAGCCTCGGCAAGAGGTTGTAGGTCTGGAAGACGAAACCGATCTTGCGATTCCGGATCTCGGCCAGCCGGTCGTCACCAAGCCGCCCGACAACCTCGCCCTCCAACAGGTAATTTCCCGCCGTGGGCACGTCCAGACACCCGATAATGTTCATCAGCGTGGACTTGCCGGAACCGGACGGGCCCATGATGGCCATGATCTCACCCTCGCCGACGGAGAGTGTCACGCCGGCAAGGGCGGCTACATCGACGTTACCCATCCTGTAGATTTTGGTTACGTTTTCCAGTTGCAGCATCGTATCACCTTCCGCCGGGTCCGCGACTTATTGCGGCCGGCCTCTTCCTCCTCCGGGTCCACTACCCGTGAACTGGCGTATGGTTCCGAAACCGTCGAATCCACCGAAACCGCCGGTAGAAGCCTCTTCCGCCTCAATCACGACCTGATCGCCCTCCTTGAGCCCATCCAGGACCACCACCCAGAAATCGTCGTTGTTGCCAAGTACCACCGGACGCTCCTCGATCCCGCCGCCGGACATAACCCGGACCACCGGTTGCTGGAAGGTGCCATAGAGAGACTGTAGAGGCACCATCAGCACGTCTGTCTCCTCGCGGATCACCACGTTGGCGGTGGCGCTGAGTCCTTCCGGCAACTCGACACCCTGTGGAGCCTCAACCGTGATACTGATCGGGTAGCTAACGACACCCTGCTGGGTCCTGGCCTCTGCGCCAATGCCCGACACAGTGCCCCGCAACACCTGACCGGCCAGGGCGTCCATGGTCACCTGGGCCTGGGCGCCTATCTGGATAAAGAGGACATCGATCTCGTCCACGATGCCGTCAACTTCGATAACAGTGGGGTCGACGATCTCTAACACAGGGGTGTTGGCGCCGATGGACTGGCCGGCCTCAACACTGACCAGGGATACGATTCCGTCCCAGGGCGCACTCAGAGTGGCGTCCGCGAGCCGTTGCACGGCTGCCTCCAGATCGGCCTGAGCAGAGGCCGCCTCGGCCTCTCGGAGTTCTATTTCAAATGGGTCGACACTTCCCATCAACTCGGCTAGGTCATCTTCCGTCTCGACGAGATCGGCCTGGGCAACGGCAAGTTGCTTCCGCTTCACATCGACCTCCACCGCGTCGGGTCCGTCCGTGATGTCGGCCAGGTCTTCCGCCGCTTTATCCAGGTTGGCGCCGGCGAGGGTTACCTGCGCCTGTTTCGCCTCGACGTCCTGGGGGTCGGAGCCACCCACCAGTCCGGCCAGGTCCTCTTTGGCCTCCTGGAGGGCTGCGATGGCGATGGCAAGCTGCTTCTCTCTGTTCTCTATCTCCAGTGGATCGGCGCTTTCGGTCAAGTCACTCAGTGAGACTTGTGCGGCCGCAAGACCTTCCTCCGCCTGCGCGACTGCCTTCTCGGCGTTAGCGACAGCCTTGTCCCTCTGGATTTCTACCGTACCAGTGTCATCTTCGGGCATCTGGATGGCATCCCAGGCGTCGTCCATCTCCCGTTGGGCACATTGGACCTGGCCCGTAAGCGCGATGTTTTCGCATGTCCCAAGAAGTGTGCCGGGATAGAAGAATAGCCAGGTGAATATGGTAGCCTCATCCCATCTGGTATCGGGATCATCCGAAGGAATACCATAGTATGGATTAGGCGCGTTACCTGGGTTGAACAGGGAGTCCAGGTCTGCGTTCCAGGTATCGAGTAGGGTGACCGGGTCCAGCCTCTTTTCCTCCTCGCTCAGCTCTATACCCAGCCAACCCTGAAAAGTATCTCCGTAGGCATCTACCGCCTCGTTGTAAACTTCGACCGCGTCGTCGTGGGCATTCTGAGCCGCGGCCAGCTTTTCGTCCCATTCCGTCCGGGCAAGAGTCAGGTCTCTCTGGCTGTTGACCAGACTTGTCTCGGCAAATCCGATCTGGAGTCGCGCATCGGCGATGTCTTCCTGGCCCGGTCCGTCTATAGCAAGGTCCAGGGCTTCCTGGGCATTCTGGACAGCGATCTCGGCACTGGTTACCGCTGCTTCGGCCCGGGCGATACCCAGAGCGGACGGCTCCGACAGCAGGGCGAGTTCATCCTCGGCCGCCTCGAGGGCCAACCTGGCCGTGACCACCGCAGATTCAGCCTGGGCGACGGCCTGGGAGGTGGGCTCAAGCAGCCTGTCGAGTGCTTCCTGAGTGTCCTCGACCGAGAGCCGGGCGCTGGCGACTGCGGCTTCTGCCTTGGCAAGGTCGAGGTCCGTATGAGGATTATTGGCCTCGTCCAGGGCCTCTTCGGCTTCTTGAAGATCGACCCGTGCTCGGGCGACGGCCGTTTCCAGCGATGCCACGGTGGCCGAGTCCAACCGCGCGAGGGGCTGTCCCTCGACCACTCGCTGTCCTTCTTCCACCAGTACTTCCTCGGCCGTACCCTGGCTGCCGAACGATAGGGTCTCCCGGTTGGGATAAACCAGGCTGCCGCTGACCGATACCTGGTTAACCAGGTTATCGCGCTGCACAGGTATCAGTTGCTGGTTTTCCGCCAGGGAGGTCCCGTCCGAGTCGCCGATCAGTGCGTAACCGCCGTAGGCGCCACCAATGCCGCCGAATAGGACGGCCGCCAGCACCGCAATCTGCCAAAGCTTCAGACTCTTGATTGCATCGAATAAAGTTTCCATTGTCCCCTACCCCTAAAGTCCCCCTTGATCGCCTGCATGCTCGCCCGACGGGAGTTCGAAGGTGAAGCTGCTCCCGTGGCCCGGTTCTGATTGTGCGCTAATCCTGCCGCCATGGGCCTCCACGAGCTGCCTGGCTATGGTGAGACCCAATCCGGCGCCCCCCGTGGTCCTGGCCCTGGAGTGGTCTACCCTGTAGAAACGCTCAAAGATGTTAGGGAGCTCCTCCGCCGGGATACCCTCCCCACTGTCCGTCACCGTGACCTTGACGGTAGACTCCCGGTCTTCCACGGTCACGGCAACCGAACCACTCTGCGGTGTGTGGAAGATCGCGTTGTCCAGTAAATTGCCAAGCACCTGTGCGATGCGTGTACGGTCGATCAAGACGTGCGCGAGACCGGACGGGGATTCCAGTGACAGGGCGATTCCCTTGGCTTCCGCTCGGGGCCGTACAGCCTCGACCGCACCGTCGAGGACTTCCTCAATGGCACAGGGGTGGCGATTTAGACTGAGTCGTCCAGCTTCCGTGAGAGCCAGTAGTCGGAGGTCTTCGATGAGGTCGGACAGGTGCAGCGCCTGTTGATAGATCGTTTCAATCGTTGTTGAATCGGGAGTAAGAACGCCGTCTTTGACCGCCTCAAGGTAACCCTGGATGTTGGATAGCGGCGTCCGAAGTTCATGGGCCACGTCGGCGACGAGGTCGCGCCGTTGACGTTCGGCCCTCTGCAGGTTTTCGGCCATGGTGTTAAAGGTCGTGGACAGGCGGCCTATCTCGCTGAGGCTGGAGGGTGCGGCCCTTTCCGCCAGGTTTCCCTCGCCCAACCGTTTTGCCGCCGAAGTCAAGGACCGCAGCGGTACCAGCATGCGCTGGGACAGCAACGAAACCAGGAGGATCCCACCCGCCCCGGCAGCCAGCCCGGCCCACAGCAGCGACCGGTTGAGCGCGGATACCAGGCTGGAAAACTGCGGCTCCGGCACGACGTCTGAGAGTAGAGTGGAACCCACGGCCACCGACCCAACCTGGTTATCCCCACTGAGGATGGGACGGAAGCGGCTGTTGGGCGGCGCAAACATCAATCCAGGACCTCCCATTCTCCGATGGGAGTCGGCCACTATATCGCCGTGCTGATTGGTGACGACGATGCGGCGGCCAAATAGGTTGGCCGCCTGTTCAAGGACCGGCTGGAGTTCAGCCCACCCCAGCCGATCGGAACAATACTGTGCTACGAGCTGCTCGACGCGGATATCCCTGACCTCCTCAAATTCACGCTCGAAATGCTCTACCTCTCGCTGAGCCGTATATTTGAGGTACACACTCACGCTGCCCAGAGTAAGCGCGAGCACCATGGTGAACGCCACGACCAGCCGAAACTGTACGCTGAAAAATAGGTTACGCATCTCCGAACCTGTACCCCACTCCGTAGACTGTCTGAAGGTAACGAGGCTTGTCTGGATCGGCCTCCATCTTAGACCTCAGGTTGGACACATGGGCGTCCACGGTCCTGTCGAAGCCATCGAAGTCGTATCCGAATACCCGGTCGATGATCTGGTCACGGCTGAAGGTCCGGCCCGGCTCACGCATCAGCAGCACCAGCAGCCGGTACTCGGTCGGGGTTAGGTTCACTCTGTCCTCGCCCGACTGGATGGTGCGCTTCTCCAGGTCCACCGTGATGTCTCCCACGACGAGCCGAAGCGGACCCTCCTCGGCGGCGTCCCGGGCGGTCCTCCGTAACACAGCCCTCACCCGGGCCGCCAGTTCCCTCGGGCTGAAGGGTTTCGTGACATAGTCGTCGGCCCCAAGGTTAAGCCCTTCGAGCCGGTCCTCCTCCTCCACACGGGCTGTCAGCATGATAATCGGCACGTTTGAGTTCCGCCGGAGTTCGCGGCAGACCTCCAGCCCGTCCATACCCGGGAGCATCAGGTCGAGCACAACCAGGTCGGGGCCGGCATCTTGGGCCAGTTTTAACCCCTCGCGGCCGTCCGGAGCCGACAGGACCTTGTAACCGTCGCGGCGAAGGTAGAGCTGCACCAGATTGGCGGTATCGGGATCATCTTCCACTATCAGGACAGTCGCTGCCAATTCGAACCCTTTTTCCCTGCTTTGTTGTTCGTTTGAAGTGCTGCCGGTACGGGACGGGCCACAGCGTTCACCGTACCAGCAGCAATACTCTCCAGTCTAACCGAACGACGCTTTAGAAGCTCTGGAGAGATGTGTCGCCCTGGGTATCGGGCGCCTGGGGGAGGCCCTGCCAGAACCCCATACCACCCCGCATGTGGCCTCCGTGGCCGCGTCCGAACCTAAAGCCGCCCCTCCCGAATCCCGGTCCGCCGCCCATTCCGCCATGCCCGAATCCGGGCCCTATCCCTTCAGGTCGGGTATCGTACCATTCCTGGTACTCGTCGGCCTGCTCCTGTGTCAAAAGACCCCGCTCCACCATTTGGGCGAGTCTGTCCTGGGTCGCCTCGTCATGGACCTCCTGGCGGGCCTGGTCGAAGGCGTCCTGCACCTGGCCCTCACTCAGGCCGAGTATCTCGGCGACTCGCGACATAATGCGTCCCTGCGGTGTTTCGCCGTCCTCGCCGTCGGTGCTGGCCAGAATGGTCCCGCCGGTTACTCCGATGGCCAGGATGCCCATCAGAACGGCTGTTACTATCCAACGTCTTTTCAATTCATCAAACCTCCACCTTGTTCGTCGCTTCCCGTTTCCGACCTTCGTCTCCCCGCTAGCTAACCATTGTTTTGGTCCCCTCTCACCTCATGTTAGGAACTACCTACACCCAACTATAGATGGGGACTTTTAAGGAAATATGAAGGTGGAATTAAGTCGGCGACCGACGATACTCCATTTGCGGCCGAGGTGAGATGCTGGGGATCGCGGTGGAGGGGACACGCCGAAATGCAAAACGGGTCCGAGGCGAGGAAGGGTGTCGTCTGGGAGCCTGCAACCAGGTTGGCTAACCCGGCATACTCTACACTCGGGGCTAGCGGCCCCTAAAAACCGGTTTGCGCTTCTCGATGAAGGCCCTGACACCCTCGCGGTGGTCTTCGGTCTGCCTGGCGATGCCCTGTGCCGGACCGGCCAGTCTCATGCTCTCCTCCAGGTCGGTATGAAGGGATTTCTGGACGAGACGCTTTATCAAGGCCATCGAATAGGTCGGCCCCTGGGCTATTCGCTGCGCCAGGTCCATGGTCGTTTCCATCAGGTCCTGGTGTGGCGTTACCTTGCTGACCAGGCCAAGCCGCAGGGCCTCCTGGGCATCGACAAAATCCCCCGTGTACTGGAGAAGGAGCGTGTTGCCAAGCCCGATCATCCGTGGAAGCTGCCAGCAGGAACCGTCCGCGGGAATGAGGCCTCGCTTGATGAAGGTCTCAGAGAACTGCGCCTCCTCCGACGCGATGCGAATGTCGCAAG
>PVBE010849848.1_pt1 | contig 13244 bp, 13 predicted proteins | sample 1631181 | NCBI WGS metagenome assembly PVBE01 (sample SAMN08397723, study PRJNA350692) | Marine metagenome, whole genome shotgun sequencing project. | isolation source: water | place: Pacific Ocean | collected 2012-04
CGACTGCTGAACCTCCTGCATCCGCTTGCCGGGCTCGCGGAGCTTGTAGAGCCGGTTGGAGTACTGCCGCGGATCCATATACCAGGGCATGCTTGTGTCGGTGGAGAGGGTGTCACACATTCGGCACATGGTTGGTCCTCCAGTTCCCTCAACGCTCGTCGGCAACCCCGCCCTTGGGGAGGCTGACCCCGTCCTTGGCGCGGGTACACAAACCCGGCGGTGAGAATCCGCGAATCATGCATAGGGAACCGACCGGGCCTCCGCCATGACCTGGATCAGTGTCCTTCGGAATCAAGCGAAGTCTGCAGCTGCATCTGAGCCCCCGACCGTCCGATGATCATGACAGGAACGGACTCGCAGGCGATCGGAGGATCCCCATGGCGTCTCCCCATCCCACCTCACCCTTCTTGGAAGCGAGGCTGCGACAGATTGCGCGTTTGGTTCACCTGCAGCAGGACCACTCGGCGGAGTTCAATGCCTGGGGAACCAGGTCCGTGCGTCACGCCATCTTCAGCATGGTGCTGGATTGCCGGGAGGGCGGCGTGCCGCGGGCGAGACTGGACGCCGCTCTGACGGCTAGCGACGAGCCTCGCGTCAGTCCGCCGGGCGAGCAGCGGGCCGCCTGATACGAACGAGCCGATGCCGCGCGCTGAGAGCGGACGACGTGCCCTTTGCGGTCAGGGAGCCATCGGTAACGCGCCGCGGCGAAGCTGGACAGAGCGCTGGCCGTTTTCACGCCACTTCATGGCGAACCAAGTGTGGAAGAGGTCGCGTCTCACCACCGCGAGCGGGTAGGGGTTAGCTCCTTTGTCAAGAGCCCCCTGAGAACCAAGAACAGCAGCTGACTACCTTGCTGACCCGATGCCAGCGGGATCCCCCCAGCCCCACACTATCCGTACCGCGGTTGCATCCATGGACGCACCGCTCATCCCGCGGCCAGAAGTGGCCACAGCAACAGGTAGGACTCAATGACCACAACTGACACGAGCGTGAGGCCGGACTCCACTACAAGAGAACATTTCGACGTCCTCATCGTCGGGGCGGGGATCTCCGGCGTTGGGGGGGCGTATCACCTGAGCAAGCAGCGTCCGGGCACGAATTTCGTCGTGTTGGAGGGGTTAGATAGCTTCGGCGGGACGTGGTGGATGCACCGCTACCCTGGGATTCGGTCCGATAGCGACCTCTATACGTTTGGCTATCGCTTCAAGCCCTGGGTGGGTCCGCCCATCGCCACGGCAGATGAAATCTTGCAGTACATGGGTGAGGTGATCGAGGAGAATGACCTCGATCAGCACATCCGCTACAACCACCGGATTACGTCCGCGCAGTGGTCGAGCGAAGACAATCTTTGGACGATCGAGGCCACCCGTACCGACACGGATGAACCCCAGTACTTCACCGCAAACTTTCTCTGGATGTGCCAGGGCTACTACCGTCACTCGCAAGGCTACACGCCCGAGTGGCCCGGCATGGATCAATACGAAGGCGAAATCGTCCATCCGCAAACCTGGCCCGAGGACCTCGACTACAAGGGCAAGAAGGTGATCTGCATCGGCTCCGGTGCGACGACTGCCACCCTGGTGCCGGCGATTGCCGCGGACTGCGAGCATGTCACCGTCTTGCAGCGTTCGCCGACCTATTTCATCCCCGGCCGCAATGAGAACGACCTCGCTGAGACGCTCCGAGAACTCGACATCAGCGAGGAGTGGATCCACGAGATCGTGCGACGCAAGATCCTGCTCGACCAGGAGATCTTCACACAGCGTGCTTTCGACAACCCGGACGAAGTCAAGAGCGAGCTGCTCGCCGGCGTGCGCGCCTACCTGGGGCCCGACTACGACATGGAGACGCACTTCACGCCCCACTACCGGCCCTGGCGCCAACGCATCGCCTTCGTCCCGGACGGGGACATCTTTCAGGGTGTCAAATCCGGCAAAGCCGACGTTGTCACCGATGAGATCGAGAGATTTACCCCCAAGGGCATTTTGACGAAGTCTGGCGAAGAGCTGGAAGCCGACATCATCATTACGGCGACCGGGTTCAACATGAATGTGCTGGGCGACATCGACTTCGTGATCGATGGCAAGCCGTTGGACTTCGCGAACACCGTGACCTATCGCGGCATGATGTTCACCGGCATCCCCAACATGTTGTGGATCTTCGGGTACTTCCGCGCCAGCTGGACGCTGCGCGCCGATCTTCTCGCCGACTTCGTCTGCCGACTCCTCGAGCACATGGAAGAACGGGGAGCTAAGCGCGTCGAGGTCGCGCTCCGACCCGAGGACCAGGACATGGAACTCCTGCCCTGGATCGATTCCGAGAATTTTAATCCGAGCTATCTCATGCGGGCCTTGGAACTGCTGCCGAAGCGCGGCGACAAGCGCGAGTGGCAGCACACGCAGGACTATTGGCGCGAGAAGGACGAGTTACCGGCTATTGAGCTTGATGGGCCGGAGTTCGTCTACGAGTAAGGAATGAGGGCCGACGCAGGTCCCCGCCTTGCGCCACCCCCACGCTCTGCTACGCGAGTTCCTCGTTTGACGAGCGCGCTACCACTGGTCCTTGCCGGAAAGACGCTCCTGGAACTGCTCCTGGAAGTCCAGACGGGGAGGGTTGCCCCGCGACAGAATCGTTTCGGCTCTGTCCCGGAACGTATCGTCCCAGGCCGGGTGCGGCAGGATGTAGAAGCGATCGTCGCGGACTGCCTAGAAGACCAACTCGGCGACATCCTCTGGCGACATGCCCTGGCGGATCATGGTTTCGGCGAAATCCCGAAGGGCCTTCGTCGCGTCGGTCTCCTCTGGCGGCGCGCCCGCCAGTCGGTCCGGCCGGTTTCGCTCCGCATCGATGTTCCGGGTCTTGACGAAGCCGGGGCAGAGCACCGAGGCACTGACTTGGCTATCGCGGACCTGTAGATCACGGTAGAGCGATTCGGTCAGAGCCACGACGGCGTGCTTGCTGACGCCGTAGATGCCACCGCCGTACATGAGCCCCACCAGCGAGGCGGTGTTGACGATATGCCCCCCTTCGCCCTGCTCGAGCATGATCGGGGTGAAGGTGCGGACGCCGTGCAGCACACCCCAGAAGTTGACGCCGAAGACCCAAGCCCAATCGTTGTCGGTCTTCTTCCAGATCGGGACGGCACCGCCTCCGGCGACGCCCGCGTTGTTGCAGACCAGATGAATCTTGCCGAACGTCTTGAGCGCCTCATCGGCGATCCGCTGGACACCGGCCGCGTCCGCGACATCGGCCAACACCCCGTGGACCTCGAACTCTTGCTGGCGCATCTCCTGTATCGCCTCATCAAGCGCCGCTTACTCAACATCCGCGAGCACCACCTTCATCCCTTCGCGGGCGAAGCGATCCGCAAAGGCACGACCCATCCCGCTCGCGCCGCCCGTGATCACCGCAACCTTGCCTTCGAAGTCCTGCATCAGTCTCCCTCTCAGTCTGCCAATGGTCATCGCATGCTAGACCGTGTGCGTGCGCTGGATTTCATGGTTTGCCCACGAGACGAGTCGTCGTGGAGGGCGATCAAATACCGCCCGATCTCCAGTCGCGGCCGGACGCCCGGGTCGCAGAGGCCGAAATACACTTCGACACGCTGGGCGGATGTCCCGCTATGAGGCGACGGCAGAGAGGTGATCCCCATGGCCAAGATCGATGGTGGCGAAATGCTGGTTCGGGTGTTGAGGCAGGAAGGGGTGACAGAACTTTTTACGCTGCACGGCGGCCACCTCGACGCGATCTACCAAGCCGCCCTTGATTATGATCTGCGGCTGATCGATACCCGGCACGAGCAGGCCGCCGGCCATTGCGCCGATGGATACGCCCGAACCACTGGCCAGATTGGCGTGGCGATCGTCACGGCGGGTCCTGGCGTGACGGATGTCGTCACCGCAGTTGCAAATGCGTACCTGGACTGTGTTCCGACGCTGTTCATCGGCGGTGCTGCCCCGTTGCGTGACCAAGAAGCGCTGCCCCTCCAAGGGGGGCTGGACCAAGTCGCCATGATGGTGCCGATCACCAAGTGGTCGACACGTGTCACCCACACGCATCGCATCCCGGACATCGTGGCGCAGGCCATTCGGATCGCCACTACGGGTCGCCCTGGGCCCGTGTTTCTGGAACTACCGATCGATGTTCTCTTCGCCCGCGAGGAGGAGACCACTGCGCATTTCCCCGTCACCGTGAGGCCGGAGGCCGCTCCCGGCCCGGCTCCGGAGGCCGTCGCCAAGACCCTCGACCTCTTGGCGGCCGCCGAGCGTCCGGCGATCATGGTGGGGGGCGGCGCGCTCTTCTCGGGCGCGGTAGACGAACTGCGGGAGTTCGCCGAACGGACCGGCATCCCGGTCATGGCGAACGGCAAAGCCACGGGCCTGATCCCGGCGGGACATGATCTGTGTGGTGGCGCCTTCGGCACGCTGGCGGCGGCGGCCCTGGTGGGTGAGCCGGCCGACGTTGTCCTGGTTCTCGGCGCCCGGCTCGGGATGTTCGTCGGAGGGCGGGGCGCCCCGCTCATCCCCGCGGCGGCGCGGGTCGTTCAGGTCGACATCGCAGGTGAAGAGATCGGGCGCAACCGGGAGATCGAACTTGGGATCGTCGCCGATTGCCGGGAGATGCTGCGAGCCTTGAACGTGGTTGCGGCCGGGCGAACCTGGGAGACGCGCGAACAGTGGCAGGCGACGGTGCGCAGTGCCGCACTGGCTGGATCACAGCCGTTCGCGGAGCACCTGATCGACGACGACGGCCCTGTCCATCCGTATCGGTTGGCCGTGGAGGTCGTGCGGGCGGCCGGTCCAGACGCGATCGTCATCGCGGACGGCGGTGAGACATCCGGCTGGGTGGCGTCCGCCGCGCAGGTCCATGCCCCCGGGCACTTTCTCTCGCATGGCTATCTCGGCTGCCTTGGAGTGGGGCTCCCGTTCGCCATCGCGGCAAAGGTGGCACACCCAGACAAGCCCGTCGTCTGCGTCAGCGGGGACGGCTCCATTGGGCTGAATTTCTCGGAGTTCGATACGATGGTCCGGCACGGGCTCTCGATCGTGACGGTGATCAACAACGATACGATTTGGGGCATGTCGGCCCATGGGCAGGATATTCTCTTTGGCCGCGAGCGCCGCGCCGCGACCGAGTTGGGACGGGTCCGCTACGACGAGGCCGCAGCCGGGTTTGGATGCCATGCGGAACTGATCGAGGGGTCCGCCGAGCTTGGACCGGCCTTGGCACGCGCCTTCGACGCCGGGCGTCCCGCCTGTCTCAACGTCATGACCGATCCCAACGTCGTCTCCCCCGCTACGGCCGCGATGTACGGCGCGGCTCGCCAGGACGACGACGAATCCGAGATCCCCGTCCCGTACTACGCGAATCTCGAGGCTGACTGAGGCTCGCCCACGTCCGAGCGTCTCAAGGCTCGCGTTCGGCGCGACGGATCGCCGTTCCGTCCTTTGATGTTGGTCCACGTCGCGTATCAGGGAAACCCCTACGCCCCGTAGGGGAAGTCGTCGATGATGTCTTACCTGAGGTAAAAGGGATGGGGGCCGCCTTTGTCTGTCTTGATCGTGGAGCCCGATGCGACCGAGGGGCTCCTGATGCGGGTGTTGCTCGAACGGGATCACTTGCCCTCGGTGGTCGTTCAGGACGTGGATGAGGGACTCAAGACGTTGGTGGAGTCCGGGGAGCCGTTTCTGGTGCTCGTGGACCATGCCCCGCCGGATTCCGACGGCTTGCGTATGTTGGATGCGGTTCGGACCGATTCGCGCTGGGAGTCACTCCCGGTCGTCCTGGTGACGGCTGGTGCGGATGAGGTCTTCGTCCGTGAGGCGATCTCGCTCGGGGCCAACGGCATTCTTTCGAAGCCGTTTCGGGCTCCGGCGTTGGTGCAGGCGGTCCGTCGAGCGCGGGACCAGGGATTCCTCGTCATGCGGGATCAGCGAGAGGTGGCCCACGAGTTGGGGCTCGATCTGCGCGGATATCAGCAGTTCGCGCGCGAGGTCGCCGGGCAAATCACGGATCTGTTCACTTCGTATCGTCAGGGATCGAACCGCACGACGACTGACCTGGAAGCCGATCTACGGTCGCTTGACGAAGCGTTGTTTCAATTCGGCGCCTATCGCGCGCTGTCCGAACTCCATGCGACTCTCAGGCGCCTTTCCGAAACGGGGATCGCTGACCTCGAGGATGACGCATTTCGGACATTGGCGGAGGAGCTGCGCCGGTTCCAAGCAACCCTGTTGGCAGCCGCCTGATGCGACCGTTCCGCCCCGCTGCCTGGCGTGTCTCGTCGATCGTCGTGAGACAGGGCGTCTCGCCCGCCGATCGCGATTCGCGGATGGCGGAAGCGCGGGGGCGAGCCCGCCCCGGCACGATCAGAACAGGAGGTGCGAGGCAGTGCGGAAGATGAACGTCGCGCATCTTCAGCCGGGGATGGCATTGGCCCGCACCGTGTGGAATGAGCGTGGCGATCTGCTCATCTCGCCGGGGACGCCATTGACCGAGCCCCGCATTGCCAAGCTCCGGGACCTGGGGTTTCTCTCCGCGTACGTCGCCGATGGAGACGCCTCGGACGAAATCGCGGTTCGCGAGGCCGTGGAGGAGCAGACCCGACGGGGTGCGGCGAATCGCGTCCGGGAAATGTACGCGTCTGTGGCGGGGCGGGAGGAAGGGGCGGCACTCGCCCAAGGCCGGTCCGGGCGGACGATCTTGCAGTGTGCGAATGAGGCCGGGCAATTCCTCAGCGGGGTCTTGGGCAGCGTGACGGGGATTCTCAATGAAGTCCTGGCTGGCGACTTGGTTCTCGGTCTCGCCGCGCTGAAGACCCGGGATCATTATGCGTTCGAACATGCGGTGGATACCGCCGTAATGGGTGCCTTGCTTGCGGCCAAGATCCGGATGGAGTCCCGAGAGCTTCGGGCCGTGGTGGCGGGATCGTTGGTCATGGATCTGGGGAACGTCGTTGTCCCACCGACGATTCTCAACAAGCACGGCACACTCTCGGCGGCGGAACACGAGACGATGGAGCAGCACACCGAGGCGGGCTACGAGATCGTCCGATCGATGGGCCTAGAGGACATCCTCGCGGCGCATATCCCTTGGCAGTACCACGAGCGCCAGGACGGCAAGGGCTATCCGCGCGGCCTGTTTGGCAACAACAAACTCGCGCGGACACGACAGCAGCTACTCGACGGGAGATACATCCTGCAAGTCGCCGAAGTCGCGGCAATCGCCAATGTCTATGACGCCTTGACATCCGACCGTCCCTACCGGGACGCGCTGCCTGCGGCGGAGGCCGTTGAGACGCTTGAGACGCTCGCTGGGAGCCACCTCAATCGGGAGATGGTGGCCGCATTCATCTCCCTGGTTCCGGTCTGGCCCCTCGGCACGCGCGTGCGCCTCTGGGGCCAGCCTTGGCATGGTTCTCTGGCCGTGGTGTCCGAGCAGGATCGCTTCGACGCGAACCGCCCCGTCGTTCGTCTCATAGAGAGCGTGGATGGCGATTCGCTGGACGAGGAGGTTCGCCTCGTCCTGCACTCGGACTTGGAGCTGCGCCCGAGCAGCGATTGAGTCGCCGAGTTGGATGACCGAGGTCATCAGGCCCGGGTGGTTTCGACGAGTCCGGCGACGATCTAGGATGCGGATAGTATCCGCCTTGGCCGAACGTAGGAGCTCATACGATGGCTGATGATCCGCTGCCCTATGCATGGTTGCACGTTGCCCGGCCGCGAGAAAACTGGCGGCAGTTGACCGAGGCGGCCCGCGGAGACTTTCTCTCCGAGCGCGCGGCGCTTCTCACGACCGCGCAGGAGCAGGGCGCGACCTTGTACGGCCCCTACGACTGCCACTGGTCCTCGGAGTGGGGGACGTTCGAGTACTGGGGATTCCCCGACTGGGACGGCGTCGCGGACTTGCAGGCCGCGATGAAGGCACTGGACATCACGGAATACTTCCGCCACCGGAACGTTCTTGGTCGGAAGTCACGCGGGCCGATAGGCCAGGAGCCCTGGGGCGAAAAACCCTACGCAGTCCTCCTGGAGGCCAAGCACGACGACATGTGGTACAACCTCCCCAAGTCCGTACGGGAGGATGAGGCGCTGAAGGAGATCGGCGCTCCGCTGGCCGATATCTTCCGCGCAGGGAACAATCTTCTTACCGGGTGCCATACCGATTGGTTCTCCGGTGCCTTCCACTTGATGCTGTTCGAGTGCGACGACCTGCATGGAGTTGAGACCGTCACCGAAGGCCTCCATGCCTTCATGCGGTATCACACAGATCTTCGGCTCACCACGGGCCGCCGCGTCGAGAGCGTGGACATTCTCCACTAGTGCCCCGCCGCGCGTATTGACCCGCCACCGGCGTCCGCCAGGCGACGGTTCGGCGCGCGCGGGACCGCCTGATCGGGTCAGCGCCGGCCCTTGGCCAACCGCTGTTGGTCTCGCGAGACGCCCTGGGCATGGGGGTTCGCGGATCCCCGCGTCTCCGGCGCCGATGGACGCTGCTTTCCTTTCGCGCGCCGGCGTCGTTCGGCGCGGTTCACCGGCGGCTCCTCAGGATCTGCCTTCGGCTTGTCAGCCATCGTACGCCGTCCTTCCGCAGTCCCGGACTGCTGCGCGTCCGCCGAACTTTCCACCAGGGTATCAAAGTGTGGCGGGCTCTCAGGGATTCGATCCTGACCGCGCGGCTCAGGAATCCGCTGCATCATTGGATCGCGGCGGTTCTGCCCAGCGATCACTCCTTCAATCCTTGCGGCACGGGGGCCGTTCGTAGGGATTGGGGTTGGGCGCCCCCAGGCAGCGGGCCAGCTAGGCGGTCGTCCGGTACTTCTCGCCCAGTGCCTCTTCCCACTCTAGATAGGCGATCATCTCCTCACGCGTGCGGATCCCACCTCCTCCGAAGGGGCGCTCCTCCCCACCGCGTTCCAGGTCCATTCCGGCGTCCGCCCAGGCACCGATACCTCCGTCCAGGACGCAGACTCGGGGAAGACCCATAAGTCGCCAGAGCGAGGCAGCCAAGATGGCACGGGCGCGCCCGTCGCAGACGGTGACGATGGTGGCGCCCCGGACCGCGAGTTGATCGTCGCTGAAGGGCAATTGCCCTCCGGGGATGGTCAGGGAGCGAGGCAGGTGGCCGGCGACATACTCGTGCGGCATCCGTACATCGACGACGTAGAGTGGGTCCGAGTCTGCCGCTGCGCGCAGTTGCTGCAGGGCAGGGATGGAGACGAGCGGGATCTCTTCGCGCTCCGCGATCATGTCCGCGGCCTGCTCGGCGGCGACTCGGGATTCCGCCGACCATTCGTGTGGCGTCCAGCCTGGGCGGCCACGCTCAAGCTCCCGATCGGTCAACAGCCACCCCATGGTGCCATTGCGGAGCGCGCGAACGCGGGGCACTCCGATGCGCTGGAGCTGAAACGCGCCCAGGAGGCTGCGGGTCCGTCCAGCACAATTGACGACGACCGTGGCATCCGCGTTGCCAGGCTCGGCAAGGACATCGGTGATCGCGAGCGGCAGTTCGCCGCCGGGGACGTTGCGGGCGCCCGGGATGCAGCTGCGCGCAAACTCAGCGGGCGTGCGCGAGTCGAGGACGACCAGCGGCCTGCCGGACGCCTGCAACGCGGCCAGCTCATCCGCATCGATCTCCGGCACGGGCTCCTGAACCAGCAGACGTTCGCCGAAGTCCTTGCCGGGCACGCTCCAGCCGCCGATCGTGGGGAGGCCCGCCTCGATCCAACCGTGGATCCCATCCACGAGCCAGCGGGTGTCGCTGAAGCCCTTGGCCTCGGCCGCGAGAGCGGCGGTGCGCCCGTCGTCCTGGGCTGTTCCCACGAACACCGTGGGAAGGGTGCGCACGGGAACGAGCGCGGGGAGCCGGTCCCCAAGCTCCGCTAAGGGAACGGTCGTGCTCGCGAAGACCTGGGCGGCGACGTAGGCCTCGCGGGAGCGAATGTCCAGGACGGCGTGGGGTGCGTCGCTGCTCATGAGGCGGGCGAGGGCGGGCGGGTCGATGGGTTCGGGCATGGCACACTCCGAAGCGGCATGAGGAAGGGAGAGTGTAGGGCGTTGCGATTCGCTCACCCGGTCGATGGAGGGGTCGGTCGTAGGCCTCGCCGGCTTCGAAAGAGGCGGTTTCCGTCTTCTTGGCGCCGCCGTGCGCCCGGTTTCGGGGGGGGAGTCTGGAATGCCTCCGCCGGGTCCTCGAGGGTTGGGTCTAAGCTGGGAAGCACTAAACTGTTCGCTTATCCGAACCGAGCGGGGGAGTGTGCAGCATGACAGAGGCGACGAAGGTGCAAGACCTGAGCCAGCGGGTAATCGAGGCGGCGGCGGCGGTTCATAAGAACCTCTCCATCCCGGTCCTGTATGAGCACGCGGTACGCGCGCACGAAGGGAAGCTCCTCCAAGGCGGGAGTTTCGCGGTTCGTACCGGTAGCCGAACTGGGCGCAGCCCCAAGGATAAGTTCGTGGTGCGCACACCGGAGACCGCCGAGCACGTGTGGTGGGGAGCCCACAATCAGCCCATCGACGCCGGCACCTTCGATAGCCTGCGGGGGAAGGTGCTCGACTATTTGTGAGACAAGGAGCTCTACCTACAGGATTGCTCCGTGTCCCAGGATCCTTCCCACAAGCGTTCCGTCCGGGTCCTTTCCGAGCAGGCCTATCACAGTCTCTTCGCGCGCACCATGTTCATTCCCAATGACGAATCCGGCTTCGAGCCCGAAGTGGACGCGGCGCCCGACCTCACCATTCTCCACGCTCCCTTTCTGGAACTCGGTGGTGAAGCTGACGGCATCAAGAGCGATGCCGTGATCGCGATGCACTTGCAGGAGGGACTCATCCTGATCGCGGGTACGGCCTATGCGGGCGAGATGAAGAAGTCCGTGTTTACGGCCATGAACTACTACCTCCCCCTGGACGGCGCTCTCTCGCTGCACTCGGCCGCGAACTTGGATCCGCGCAGCGGCAAGACCGCGTTCTTCTTTGGCCTCTCCGGCACCGGCAAGACCACCCTCAGCACCGACCCGGATCGCGTCCTCATTGGCGACGACGAACACGGCTGGACAGAGTCCGGGATCTTCAACATCGAAGGCGGTTGCTACGCCAAGGTGGTCCGCCTCTCCCAGGAGGCGGAGCCCGTCATTTTTGAGACCACCCGGGATTTCGGAACAATTCTCGAAACGTGACATTCGCCGAGGATGCGCGCGTGGTTGATCTGGACGACGATACCGTCACGGAAAATACCAGAGGGTCGTACCCGCTCTCGATGCTCTCCAATGCCTACCAGGACGGCATGGCCCCCCACCCGTCTCACGTGATCTTACTGACCGCCGACGCCTCCGGCGTGATGCCGCCTATGGCCCGTCTCAGTGTGCCCCAGGCCTTGTACCACTTCCTCAGCGGCTACACGTCGAAACTGGCCGGCACGGAGACGGGCATTGATGAACCTGAAGCCACGTTTAGCCCTTGCTTCGGTGCGCCCTTTATGTCACTCAATCCCGTCGTCTATGCCGAGATGCTGCAGCAGCGGCTGGAGGCGACCGGGGCGGAGGTTTGGTTGATCAACACGGGCTGGGTTGGAGGGCCGTACGGCGTTGGCCATCGTGTCGCGATCCAGGACACGCGCAAGATGGTGCGCGCCATCTTGAACGACCAGCTTCAGGACGTCGAGACCCGGACCGACGATCAGTTTGGCTTCGCGGTGCCGCTGCAGTGCCCCGGTGTGGATCCGGAGCTACTCCGCCCCCGCGACCAATGGTCCAATAGCGCGGCGTACGACGCCCGGTACGCGGCGGTCGGCGACCTCTTCCGCCAGAGCTTCGAACAGTTCCGTCCGTACGTGTCTCCGGAGGTCGCCGCGGCAGGGCCCTGAGGCCTCAATGGCCGGTGCGAGGGCGTTCCGTCGGGGCTCCCCAGGGTCTGGGTGGTGTGGCTACGGGTTCTGTCGCCGATGATCGTCTAGGGGCATCCTCGTTCTTGCCCTAACGTGGCCGCAGTATGAAGTTCTTCACCCATCCCCGCCTTGCGATTCTCCTTGGCGCCGTGATTGTCACGGCTGTGATCGCCTTCGGCGCCTTGTTCGCCGGTGGATCAGGCAATGCAGGATCAACGAGCGACGGCAGCGGTCCCGCTTCGTGTACTGAGGAGCGGACAATCTTCGAGCATCCGCCCGTTGACCTAGACGCGATCGAGTTCGTCGTGCCCTTGGGCTTAATGTCGGACTCGCATGTGACTCCCGTGGACCACCAGTACTTCCAGAACTACAAAGACCCCGAGCGGATGATCGATGTCTTCAGCCCCGCCGCCGGCACGGTCACTCAGATCCAACAGATGAGTCAGTCCATCTCGGATCAGCCACGCGCGCCGATCGACGACTACCGGCTCGTTATCGAACACGGATGCGGCCTCTCCAGCATCTTCATCCACGTGGGGCAACTCGCACCCGCTTTGGCAGCGGAGGCGCCCGCGCCGGGTGGCTACACAAGTGCGGCGGTTGTGGTGGCCGCTGGGGAGCAGATCGGCGCCTTCCAGAGCAACGTCGACTACAACGTCGTGGACACGAGTGTGACGCTGCCGGGATTCCTGGTCCCTGAGCACTATGACGCGGAGCCCTGGAAGATCCACGCACCGAATTCGTTCAACTACTTCTCGGAATCCATCCGCGAGCAACTCGTCGCCAAGAGTTTGAGGTCCGCCGATCCAATAGGCGGCCGTTTCGACTATGACCAGGAGGGGCTGCTGGTTGGGAATTGGTTCCAGGAGGGGACGAATGGGTACGCGGGGGCGGATCAGTCGCGCTACTGGGCCGGACACCTGGCGGTCGCCTACGACCACCTCGACCCGTCGCTTATCGTGATTTCGCTGGGTACGTTCGGTGGAGCGTCGGCGCAGTTTGCCGTGCGGGGCAACACCCCGGATCCGGCGGATGTCTCTCTGGCATCGGGATCGGTCGTTTACGAACTCGTGCGCTACGAATACTGGGTGGGGGACGAGCCCTGGGATCGCGTCAGTCTGGTGACGGGCCTGGAAGCGAGGGAGGTAGGGGACCAGGTGTACGGTGTGGTCCTCTTCGAACTGCTCTCGCCGCGCACGATGAGGCTCGAGAGCTTCGTGGGAAAAACGGCGGCTGAGGTCGATGGCTTCACCGCTGCGGCCCAGATCTATGAACGCTAAGCCAGAAGCGCGTTTCAAGAATCGATCGGCCGAGAGTCGGGCCACGCGAAGAGCTCCGCAGCGGGATGACCCGACGTACGGCCG
>PVBE010864728.1_pt1 | contig 13244 bp, 15 predicted proteins | sample 1631181 | NCBI WGS metagenome assembly PVBE01 (sample SAMN08397723, study PRJNA350692) | Marine metagenome, whole genome shotgun sequencing project. | isolation source: water | place: Pacific Ocean | collected 2012-04
CATCCCCGATGGCGCGGTGAAGCATTGAGGTCGACTTCGCCGAACTCACGCTGCTGCTCGAAGGCATCGACTTGAGGGGCGCCCGGCGGCGCAAGCCCTACCAGCCCCCCCGCTTCGGGGGCGACACACTGCCGCATAAGCCTATAGGCTCGGACAACCACCGGGGGCGGGGGTGTGAGCCGGTAGATACGGCCTGACTTCCCCATTGGAGGAAGCTATGCCCCGTCGTTCTCCCACGGGCTCCCCTGCGATGCTGCCGTGCTTCATGGCCGACGGGCTGCGGCGGCGCTCGGAGCCGCACCACCGGGCGGACGTGTGGGTGTTGGTGCACCCAGACCTGCGCGACAACCCCAGGGTGCGGCTGTTCCGGGTGGCCATCATCCAGGCCTTGGCGGCACACGGGGCCTCAGCCTGACCTCGGGGCGAGACCTGACTGGTTACCCGGCGAGGGCCCGCCCACCGGCGCCAGCGCCCACAGACAAGGCCCCATGTCCCAGCCCACCCCCACCTTCTTCCCCACCCCTGCGGACTTCCGCGCCTGGTTGGAGGCCCACCACGCCACGGTCGACCACCTGTGGGTCGGCTACTACAAGAAAGCCACCAAGCGGCCGTCGGTGACATGGGAGGACACGGTCAACGAGGCGCTCTGCTACGGCTGGATCGACGGGATTCGGAAGTCGCGAGACGCCGAGAGCTACGTGATTCGCTTCACGCCCCGCAAGCCCAAGAGCGTGTGGAGTCAGCGGAACATTGACCTGGTGGAGGCGCTCACCGCGCAGGGCTTGATGAAGCCCCAGGGGCTGGCGGCCTACGCGTTCAAGGAGGCGCACCCCGACAGCGGCTACGCGACCGCCACCTTTGCCGAGGCGCTGCCGGACGAGATGATCGCCCGCTTCAAGCAGACGCCGGGGGCCTGGGACTTCTACCAAGCCCAACCCAAGGGCTACCGCAAGCACACCCGGCAGTGGGTGACCAGCGCCAAGCGGGAGGCGACCCGGGCGCGGCGCCTGGCGACCTTGATCGACGACTCGGCCAATGGGCTACGGATCAAGCAGCTGCGCAAGGGCTAAACGGGCCCGCATGCGAACCCGGGCCGAGTAGACTCCAAACAGGAGGCGCCCATGTGGTGGTTTGCGGCCCTGGCGGCGTGCGGCATCTGGCAGGAGGGCCCGCCCTCTGTGGACACGGGGCCCGAGCCGGACACCTCGATCTCGGTTGGGGACGCGGACCAGGACGGCTGGCTGTGGGAGGACGACTGCGACGATGGCGACCCGGCGGTGTACCCAGGCGCGCCCGAGGACTGCGGGGATGGGGTGGACCAGGACTGTGACGGACGCATTGACTGCGAGGACGCAGACTGTGTCTCGGCCTGCACCGAAGACTGCAGCGTGACCGGCGACGAGGACGGCAACGGGTACGCGGACTGCATGGACGACGCCTGCTGGGGCGTGGGCGAGTGCGGCTGGCCCCAGGTCCAGGTCACGGGCGGCCACGTGGCGGTGCAGCGCGCGCAGTATCTGTACGTCGGCGGGCCCAGCCTGCGACACCACTACGCCAACTTCTTCCCGTCGGGCAGCGTGCAGCAGGGAGACCAGCGTTGCGATTGGTCGGGGCGCTTCTTCGCCAGCGTGAGCTGGTCCAGCACCCAGAAGGTGAGCAGCATGGCGCGGGTCAGCTCGTCGGTCTCCAGCGCCTGCCCCATCGCCCTGGAGGGGGGCTGGCTGCCGGCGCCCAGCAGCCTGACGTGGGACGCAGGGCAGGTGGATGTCCAAGGCCAAGCCTGGTACCGACCGGGTGCCCTGTACGGGACCAGCAGCACCACGTGGACCTGGGCCGAGCCCTATGGCAACAGCGGCTGGGGGGAGCTCCGGTCCTACAGCAGGCCGCTGCTGTCGGGGCAGGCCATCGGTCTCTAGCCGCTCACGGCGCCCGGCCCCTCAAAGAACACCGCCATCATGGCCGCCATGCGCGCGTCCTCGCCGGCCCGGTGGGCGTCCCCCAGCCAGGGAATGTCTCCGCCCGAGCGGTTGGCGTAGGCCACGGCCTTCTTGAGCGCCGGACCCCGCTTGCCGCCCATCACGGCCTTGGCGGTCTGCTGGATGTCCTGGCCCCGGGCCAGGCCGGTGCGGTCGAAGAAGTCCCAGGGGGCCCGGTCCAGGAACCAAAAGTCAAAGGACTGGTTGTAGGCCCGCACCTCGGACACCCCAAAGCGCTGCTGCACCTTGTCGATCCACGCGGCCAGCCGGGGGGCGGCTTGGTCGGCGTCCAGGCCCTCTCGGCACACGCGGTCCACGCTGATCTTGTGCACCTGCATGGCCCGCTGGGCTTGCCAGCTGGTCAGGTGGGACCGGGGCTGTCGCACAAAGAAGGAGATGGGCGAGACCACGCGCGCGTCTTCGGTGACCACCACGGCGCCGACCTCGATGATGCGGGCGCAGAAGCCCCCCCCGTTGTTGGGGAAGCCGGTGGTCTCTGTGTCCAACACCACGCAAGGGGTCATGGGCGGCTTCTATCACGCAGGGCGGCGTGCCGAGAATCCCCGGGCCTGACCACGTCAGCTGGGCAGGGCGAAGCTGCACGACCCCGAGACCTGGGTGTCGGGCTTGTCTCCCCGGTAGTGGTTGGGGTCCCGCGCCAGCGCCGTGAATCGCAGCAGCACCTGGCCGCCGCGCACCTCGAAGTGGGCGTCGATGTCCCACAGGCCCTCGTGCTCGAACACATACAGCCGCTGCCGCGCGTCCCGCTCCGCCAGGTAGGTCCACGGCACAATGACCTGGAAGTCGTCCAGCTCGGCCGGCTCCAGCGAGGGGACAGGCAGCCACAGGGTCAGGCTTGGGCTGGCCCATCCGCACTGGTCGCCCTCGGGGGCGGTGTCCACCGTGGCGGGTCCGCACCAAATGTCCACCGACAGCAGCGTGGGGGCGCCGCGGGCCACGTAGATCTCCACGCGCTCCACGGGGTGTTCCTGGGTGCCGCAGAAGCGCTGCAGGCGGAGTTGGTGCTTGGGGGAGTCGTTGGTGGCCATGCTCACTCCACTTGGACCACCACCCCCAAGCTCTCCACCCCGTGCTTGCCCGCAGCGCTGATGGCCCACGAGCCCGGCTCCATGGTCAGGGTGGTTTGGCTTGAGGGGAGGATGCGGTCAATGGTCCAGGCGCCTTGGTCTTGGGCGTACACCACCCACCAGCGGGCGTCTGCGTGGGCGAGCTGCTCCCCGCTCGAGGTCTTCATCTCCCACGTGAAGGGCTCGGTCTTCAAGGTGATGGAGGAGACCGCCCTCATCGAGCTGCTGGGCGAGGGCCACATGTTCTACGAGGCCAACGACGCCGTCGTCGCCGCCATGAAGCACAGGGCGGCGGTCGAGGACGGGCTGGCGACCGACGAAGAGGACTTCGGGCCGAGCGACGCGGTCGACTGACGGCCTTGCCGTTGCCGCCCTTGGCGCGGCGATGGGCCTGACTACTCGATGTATCCGGAGAGGTGAGGAATCACTGTCGGTTGCAGTCAGTGGAATCAGTCGGTGGGATCACAGTGTCCGGCCAGGTGACAAGGGCGTACTCAGTCCTCTTGTTGCAAATGATAATCATTTGCAATATGACCAGGGTGTGCTCTCCCTTCTACTGAACTCGGCCATCGCAGGTCCCTTCGCTCTCGAGGCGGATGGCTACGGCCAGGTGGACTTCGGGTGGCACGATTACGGTGCAGACCAGACGGGCCAGGGCGGCTCCCCGCCGGACAGCAGGCTGGTCTTCGACCAGACCCGTTTCGTGCTGGAGCTGGAGGGCGAGGCGGAAGGAGGCTGGGCCTTCGAGGCTGAACTGGAGGTCGAGCACGGAGGGACCGGCGCCGCGCTCGAGCTGGAATTCGAAGAGTTCGGCGAGTACGAAAACGAGGTCGAAGCCGGTGGCGAGGTGGTGCTCGAGCAGCTCTTCCTGGCGAAGAGCGTCGGCCCCCACGTGACGGTGAAGGCGGGACGCCTGTACGTCGCGTTTGGGCAGCTCTACACCGCCCATCGGCCGACGGATCTGGTCGCTCTACGCCGTCCAGAGGCCGAGATCACGGTGGTCCCCGCCACCTGGGACGAGATGGGCCTCTCGGTCGAACTCCGCCGCCCCTCTTTCGAGCTCACCGGGCAGGTGGTCAACAGCCTGGACTCCACCGGCTTCAGCTCCCAGAGCTGGGTGGCCAGCGGCCACCAGCGTCGCTTCGAGGAGGTGCGGGCCACCTCCCTCGCGGGCGTGTTCCGTGTTGACTTCGTCGCCGTTTCTGGTCTCGTGGCCGGGACCTCCGCCTGGTTCGGTGGCACGACCGGCAACCGCCCCAAGGCTGACATGGCCGGCGTCTTCGCCCCGCTGCTCCTGGTCGACGCCCACATCGCCCTGAACCGGGGGCCTCTGCGCGCCAACGGCGCCCTCATCTGGGGTTCGCTCTCCGAGGCGCCGCTCATCAGCGAGAAGAACCGCCGGCTTTCGAACAACCTGGACGTGCTGCGCAGCCCCGTCGCGAACCAGGGGCTCGCCGCCTGGGTCGAGGTGGGCGTCGACGTCCTCCCGGCAGGGGGCCACCGGCTGGAGCCGCACCTGCGCCTGCAGCGCTACGACACGATGTTCCGCACCGACGAGAGCATCTTCGACAATCCGCGCTTCGAGCGAACGGTTTCGACCGCTGGCCTCGCCTACTCCACCCGCGACACCGTCGCCGTCAGCCTGGACGCACAGCGCCGCGTGCTGGGTTCGGACGAGTTCCGCCCGGAGCACTCCGTGCTGCTGTCGTTCGGCTTCATCTACCAAACAAGGACCTCCTGATGACTCTCATGTTGCTCGCCTGCACCAACCCCACGGACAGCCAGATCGCCTTCGATGACTTCGAGGCCTCCGAGGCCATCGCCCAGGACTTCGCCTGGGAGGTGGTCGTCGCTGACTACGAGCTGCTCGCGGACCGCCTTGGCTTGCTGGAAGAGGCCGTACTCACCCTGCAGGCCGACCCCGCCCAGGCCAACCTGGAGGCCTCCCAGCAGGCCTGGATCAGCGCCCGCGAGCCCTGGGAGCTGAGCGAAGGTTTCCTCTTCGGTCCCGTGGACGCTGGCGGCTATGACCCCGCCCTGGACTCCTGGCCGGTCAACCGCACCGACCTGGACGCCGTGCTGGCCAGCGACGACGTGCTCACCCAGGAGTACGTGAGCAATCTGGACCCGACCCTGAAGGGCTTCCACACCGCCGAGTACCTGCTCTTCGGCGTTGACAGCGGCCGCACCGCGGACGACCTGAGCGACCGCGAGCTCGAGTACCTTGTCGCCGTCACGGCCGAGATGGCCTCCATCGGTGACCTGCTCGCAAGAGAGTGGACAAACAACGGCTACGCCGAGCTGGTCGCCACCGCCGGGGCCCTGGACAACACGGTCTACACCTCGCGCCAGTCCCTTGGCGAGGAGATGGTACGCGGCATGATCGGCATCCTGGACGAGGTCGCCAACGGCAAGATCGCCGACCCCTACGACGAGGCCGACACCACGCTGGTGGAGAGCCAGTTCAGCTTCAACTCGCTGGCCGACTTCTCGGACAACATCCGCAGCGTGCAGAACGTCTACACCGGCGACCTGCCGCAGGGCGGGACCGAGGGTGACGGCCTGGACCTGTACGTGGCCGAGGTCGACCCCGAGCTCGACGCCCGGGTGCAGCAGGAGCTGATGGCCAGTCTGGCCGCCCTCGAGGCCATCGAGGGCCCCTTCCGTGACGCCATCCTTGACCCCGACTCTGCCGACGACATCGAGGCGGCACAGGAAGCCATCCGGACCACCCAGACCACCATGGAGCAGGACCTCCTGCGCCTATTCACCAACTGAGGTCGACCATGCTCCTCCTGGCGCTGGGCTGCACACCCGAGACCGAGCCTCTCGAGCCCCCGCTTGCAGGCGGAGAGACGACGCTGGCCGACACCACCTACACGGCCTTCGAGAACCCGGCGCCGAACCTCTCCGATGAAGCCTTCGACCAGCACCTGGACGGCGACGTCCAGTTCGAGGCCACCTTCGTATCGGCGCCGGCGACGATCAACCCCGGGCTGGGTCCCTTCTACAACAGCCGCGCGTGCAACCTCTGCCACCTTCGGGATGGCGGCGGGCTGCCGGTGGTCGGCGACTCCCTCGCCGGCACCCAGCTGGTGGTGCGCGTCGCCCAGGGCGGCGAGGAGCCCGTTCCCTGGTGGGGAGTCGCTCCCGTGCCGGGGCTGGGCCTGCAGGTCCAGGACCACGCCATCTACGGCCAGGAGGCCCCCGCGACCGTACACCTGGAGCCGGTCTACCAGGACGTGACCTTCCCCGCGGATGGCGCGACCGAGATCCTGCGCCGCTGGGACGTCAGCGTGGTGCTGCAGGACGGCTCCGAGCTGGGCTTCGACCTGCAGATCTCACCGCGGCTGCCTCCGCCGGTCTTCGGCCTGGGGCTGCTCGAGGCCATCAGCCCCGCCACGCTGGAGGCGATGGCCGACCCCGACGACGCGGACGGTGACGGCATCTCTGGACGCGTGAACCACGTGTGGAGCGAGGAGGCGGGCTCCTACGTCGTGGGCCGCTTCGGCTGGAAAGCCAGTCAGCCCACCCTGCTCCAACAGGCGGGGGTCGACTACCTGCTGTCGATGGGCGTGACGAACCCCCTCTACCCGGAGGGCGGCGAACCCGAGATCGACGACGTCGTGCTGGAGGACTCCGCCTTCTACACGGCCACCCTGGCCGTGCCGATGCGGCGGAACTGGGACGACGAGCAAGTGCTGGCGGGCGAGGAGCTCTTCTTCGACATCGGCTGCGAGAGCTGCCACACCTCCACCCTGGTCACCGGCGACCACGAGATCGCCGCGGTCTCGAACCAGACCATCCACCCCTACACCGACCTGCTGCTGCACAACATGGGCATGGGTCTGGCGGACAGCCGCGAGTCCTTCGAGGCGACGGGGACCGAGTGGCGCACGCCGCCGCTGTGGGGCATCGGCCTGACCTCCCGTGTGCTCGGGGACGCGGCCTACCTGCATGATGGGCGAGCCGAGACCCTGGAGGCTGCCATCCTGTGGCACGGTGGCGAGGCCGAGCTCAGCAAGGAGGCCTTCCGCGAGTTCTCCGCCACCGACCGCGCTGCACTCATCGCCTTCCTCGAGTCGCTGTGACGCTGCTGATGCTGGTGGCCTGCGGGCCGATGGACGCCCAGGAGAGCTTCGAGCTCGAGGTCGTCCCGGTCTTCGAGGCGAGCTGCGCGTCGACCACCTGCCACGGCGTCGCCGCAGACGCCGAAGCCAGCGGACAGGTCATCGCCTGGGACACCTTCGTCTTCGAGGTGGACGGGGGGCGCATCGTGGACTCCGAGCAGGCCCGGGAGGCAGCGCGCCGCGCCATCAACACCGTCGAGGACCCGGCGTTTTCCTCGCTGCTCCGCAAGCCGCTGTCCGTCGAGCAGGGAGGCCTCCCGCACTACGGCTACGCCAACTTCACCGGGCCCGAGGACCCCGTGTACCAGGCGGTCGCCCGGTGGATCGAGCGGGAGGACCATGGCGGCGAGGATCCCGAGCCGCTGGACGAGCTCGAGCAGCAGTTCGCCGACACCGTGCAGCCCGCCCTGGTCGAGGGCACCTGCTTGAGCAGCGGCTGCCACGGCCTGGGGGCGGGAGGCGTCCCCTACGCCCTGGACGTGGGCTACGGCGGCGCGTTCTCGATCGAGGCCACCCGGCACAACTACGAGGAGTCCCTGGAGCAGCTGTCACTGCACGGCTTCCCGGACCAGTCGCGGCTGCTGCGCAAGTCCCAGGCGATGGACCGCGGCGTCGCCCACAAGGGCACCAACTTCGACTTCTTCACCGACGCTGGCGAGCACGCGATCCGGGAGTGGGCCTGCGCCGAGCGCCTGGCCCGGACCGGCCAGGGCTGTGCCGTTGGGCTGCCGATGAGCGGCCTGGTCTTCGTCGGAGGCCCCGTGGAGCCGGAGCACGCCTTCGAGCTCGAAGGCTACGTCCCCGGCAGCGACCTGTACCTGGCCACCGTGGGCGAGCAGGGGGTCACGGCCCTCGAGAACCTGACAGAGGAGCTGCACGAGCAGCCCGCCGACGTCCGCGACCCCGCCGTGTCTCCCGATGGCTCCGAGCTGCTGTTCACCATGCGCCGGCAGGACGACGAGGGCCACAGCCTGTACTGGATGGACCTGGCCACCCGCGAGGTCACGCGCCTCACCGATGCGCCGGGCAGCGACCGGGACCCCACCTGGGGCGCAGGGCGAACCATCTGGTTCGTGTCCACCCGGCGCGGCCTGCTGGACGACTCGGGCCAGCGCGCCGACGCGGACCTCTTCAGCCTGGACCTGGACACCGGCGCGCTCCGCCGCTGGACCTCAACCCCCCACACCGAGCGAAAGCCCGGCTGGTACGACATCGGCCCCAATGGCGGCGAGATCAGCGTCAGCACGCTGCGCGAGGTGGTGCCCGGAGAGGCCCGCGCCCACCCCTTCCGCTTCCCGCCGAACCTCTCCACCGAGTACCACCAACACTTCGGCGTCTCGCCAGGGCCAGACCTCTTCTACGACATGCGCGAGACCGCGGATGGCCGCTACGTGGCCATCGTGGGGGACCTGGCCAACGCCTGGCCCGCCGGCCAACTGGGGGTCGTGGACCGCAACCTGGGGCCGGAGATCAACGACGGGGCCGAGCCCGCGTTCCAGCTCTACCTTCCGCCGCTGACCCTGATGGACGAGGACTCCTCGCCCTGGGGCGGCACCGCCTGGCGTGACCCGGCGCCGCTGGCCGACGGCCGGCTGCTCGCGGCGGCCAGCGCCGAGCCGGTGGACCTGAGCGACCCCGAGGCCACCCCGCGCTTCCGGATCGAACTGGTGGGCTTCACCGAGGCCCTCGACGGGAGCGGTCCGGTCATGACCGAGCGCGAGGTGCTGGTGGAGCTCGAGGGCCTGTCTGCGTTCGACCCGGAGCCCATCTGGCACCACGCCCCCCACCGAAGCGAAGGGCAGCACCAGCCAGAAGGTGACACCGGTCTGTTCCTGCACCACGGCCTGCCCCTGGTGGACGCGCTGCTGGGCGCCCTGGCCCCGAGCGGCGCACGCCTTCCCCGCCACGACATCGTGGGCGTCCGGCTGGTCGAGGCGCTGCCCACGACCTGGCTGGACCGCACCCCGCTCGCTCCGGAGGAGACCCGGCATGGCCAGCTGGAGGCCACCAGCGCCGGGCTGGTCCGGCACCCGCCGGCGCGCATTCTGGCCGAGATCCCGCTCGCCGCCGACGGCAGCTTCACGGCACGGGTCCCCGCGGACGTGCCCTTCCGCCTGCAGGCCCTCGACCAGGACGGCATGGCCATCGGCACAATGCACAACCGCTGGTACGAGGTCGCGGCGGGGCAGGTCGTCATCCAGGGCCTGACGGTGCAGCACGGCTCGGAGCGCTACGGCTCGCTCTGCGCGTCCTGCCACGGGAACCTGGACGGGGACGACGGCGCCCCTGCCCTGGCTGAGCCCGACATCATGACGGGCGCCTCGCTCACCCTGAGCCGCTACGAGAACCAGGACCCGCGCCGCCCCATCGAGCCCGAACCGGTCGGCGACGACCTGCTCGAGGTCGACTTCGTGCGGGACGTCCAGCCGGTGCTGGTCGAGCGCTGCTCAAGCTGCCACGGTCCCCCTTCCCCCGCCGGTGGCCTCAGCCTGACCGCCACGTCGACGCTGTGGTTCTCCGACGCCTACGAGAGCCTCCTGGCCCCCGGAGAGCGCTCCGGCGGCGGCTTCGACTACGTGGACGGGGACGCGGGCATGGCCTCGAACAGCCTGCTGGTCGAGGTTCTGAGCGGGGAAGAGCTGTCAGCGCCCGGCAGCTTCGACGGACCGGACCACGTCGAGCACCTCAGCGGAGAGGAGCTCTTGCTGGTCATCCGCTGGGTCGACCTGGGCGCAACCTGGGAGGGCACCCGATGACCCTGCTCTTGCTGGCCTGTGCGATAGAGCCCGGCACGATGGACCTGCCTCTGGGCGACCTCGAGCGCTTCGAGCAGGACGTCCAGCCCGTGCTGGTCCCGACCTGCAGCAGCCCCTCCTGCCACGGCGACGCGTCCCGCCCATTCGAGCTCTACGGCGTGCACCAGCACCGCGCCGACCCGGACGAGGTGTATCTGGACACCCCCCTCCGCGACGACGAGGTCTGGCACAACTTCGTTCGGCTCTCGGCCCTCAACACCGGCCTGGTCGAGGCCGAACTCAGCCTGGCGCTGGCCAAGCCCCTGGACCCCGACGCCGGAGGCGTGCCCCACGAAGGCGGCGCCTGGTTCTCCACCACCGACGACTGGGACTACCTGCTGCTGCACGCCTGGATCGAAGACTCCCTGGAGGAACCATGATCGCCCTGCTCAGTCTGGGCCTGCTCGCCGCGCCCATCAAGGCCCCGCCCGAGACCGCCGCGCTCTACGCCCTCACCCCCGACCACGAGGGCCCGCTGCTGGTGAACTTCTGGGCCAGCTGGTGCTCGCCCTGCGCCGCCGAGCTGCCCCTGCTCGCCCACCTGGACGACGAGGTGGATGACCTGCGAGTGGTGCTGGTGAACATCGACCACCAGCGGCGTCGGGCCGAGGCCATGGTCCGCCGGCTGGAGCTGGACCTGCCTGTGATCTACGACACCGACGGCGAGCTCACCCGAGCATTCGACCCGGCGGCCCTGCCGTCGAGCTGGCTGCTCGTCGAGGGAGAGGTGCGACAGGTCTACGAGGGAGTCATCGAGATCGAGCAGGTCCGCCGCGACGTGGAGGCGCTGTGATCCTGTTCCTCTGGCTGGCCTGCGTGCCGCTGAGGCCCTACGAGCGTGCGCAGCTGCAGGCGCGGCTGATGGCGGAGCCGCTGGAGGACCTCGAGGGTGGCGCCGACGCCCACGTGCTGGCCGCGCGCGAGTTCGCCACCGGCGCGGCGGTGACCAAGGGGTCGGCCTGCGGATGCAATTGATCCTTCTGGGGCTTGCCACGGCGGGCGAGGTCGCCACCCGGGTCGACGTCTACGACGACGGCTGGGTCGAGGTGGTGATGCCCGCCGTGTCCGTGTCCGTGGACCAGGACCATGGGACGGTCGGCGCTACCTGGACCGCCGACATCCTGAGCGGCGCCACCACCCAGCTCGACGCGGACCTGGTGAGTTCCGCGACGACCTACAGCGAGACGCGGCACCAGTTGGACGTGCAGGGCCTGACGCGGCGGCACGACTGGCAGCTCGGCGCTGGCCTCAGCGAGAGCCGGGAGCCCGATCACCGGTCGCACAGCGGAGGGGTCGAGCTGAGCCGCGAGCTCTTCGAGAGCATGAGCACCGTCAGCGTGGGCTACGGACTGAGCGTGCAGCGCGGCGGGCGCGTCGACCAGGAGCAGGCGTGGCAGCGCTCGGTGGAGCACGCCATGGACCTGACCTGGACCCAGATCCTGGGCCGGCGCACCGTGATGAGCGTGCTGGTGTACGGCGCGATGGCGCGCTGCGGCGAGCAGCTGGGCTGCTACGCGAACGCCTACCGGTTCGTGCCCCTGGAGAAGGGCCTGGTGGTGCCCGAGCGCAACCCCCACCAGCTCGGTCGAGCGGCGGCCGCCCTGCGCTTCGCCCAGGCCCTGGGCAACCGGGCGGCGCTGCTCGGCGGCTACCGCTTCTACCAGGACACCTGGGAGGTGCGGGCGCACACCGCGGACCTCACCGCCAGGCTGCTGGTGATGGACGAGCGCTTGATGCTCAGCGGGACCGGGCGCTACAGCAACCAGAGCGGGGCCTCGTTCGGCGCCTCGCCGCAGGTGGCCGACCTGGCCGTCCCCGGGTGGCGCTCCGCCGACCGTGAGCTCTCCGGCTTCGTCAGCCAGCACGCGGGTCTGCGCGCCGAGTGGTCCTTCTTCGGGGTCGGACCGTGGCTCCGTCTCGGCGTCTCGGCCAGGGGAGCCCGCATGTGGACGACCTACCTGGAAGGGAGTGAGCGGGCTGCCTGGATGGTCGGTGTGGGGCTCACGGGTGAGCGTTAGCCTGTGGGTCGCCACCGCGTGGGCCTCGTGGGCGACGGTCTCGACCGAGGCCATGTCCACCCGCGTCGACCTGAGCCTGCCCGCCGAAGACGCCGAGAAGGCGGAGCTCGCCTGGGAGGTCTTCGCCACGGTCGAGGCCCAGGCCAACGAGTGGCGCGAGGACTCCCCCATCGGCCGTGTCAATGCCCGGGCTCCCCAGGCCGTAGTCGTGCCCGAGGACGTCTTCGCCCTGGTCCAGAGGGGGGTCGAACTGGGCGCCCTCACCGGCGGCGCCTTCGACATCTCCTGGGCGGCGCTCTGGGGCTTGTGGGACTTTTCCACCCCCGGGCCCGTTCCAGACGCCAGAGAGTGCGCCCGCCGCGCTGCCCAGGTGGACTACACCCGGATCGAGCTGGACCCCGAGCAGCTCACGGTGCGGCTGCCCGAGGGCATGAAGATCGGCCTGGGCGGGCTGGCCAAAGGCCACGCCCTGGACCGGGCCGCCGCAGCCCTGCGCGCCGCCGGAGTGCGCGACTTCGCCCTTTCGGCCGGCGGGCAGGTGCTCGCCAGCGGCGAGAAGGACGGCCGCCCCTGGCGGGTCGGCGTGCGGGACCCTCGCGGCGCCCCAGACGACTACTTCGCGTTGCTCGACGCCAGCAACACCTCCGTGTCCACCAGCGGCGACTACGAGCGGTACTTCGAGCACGACGGCGTGCGCTACCACCACATCCTGGACCCGCGCACCGGCCTCCCAGCCCGCGGGTTGCGCTCCGCGACGGTGGTGAGCGCGGACGCCACGCTGGCGGACGCGCTGGCCACCGCCCTGATGGTCCTCGGCCGCGACGAGGGCCTCCGGCTGGTCGCTGAGCTGAAGGGGACGGAAGCGGTCGTGGTGGATGACCATGGGCGGGTCTTCTCCACTGACGGGCTCCAGCTCACCCTGGCCCACGCCCCCCTACCCTGAAGCTCCTGGCGATCCGGAGTCCTTCAATGGGCCGTACACGATGCGAGGCCTGACGAGGCGCTTCCCGGGGCACGTCAGGGACGGCCTGGGAAGGTCTGGGACGGGTCCCCCTACTCGATGTATCCGGTGAGTTGAGGAATCACCACGGGTTGGGGCTCCTGGGATCAGTTGGTGGGATCACTTTGTACCAGAGCGCCCCAACACGCAGCTCAAACCTGCCACCGCTCTGGGATACTCAGCTGGTGCACGGCACCGAACCGCACCAGGGAGGGAGTGATGGCCGAGGTCCAACAG
>PVBE011886101.1_pt1 | contig 13243 bp, 13 predicted proteins | sample 1631181 | NCBI WGS metagenome assembly PVBE01 (sample SAMN08397723, study PRJNA350692) | Marine metagenome, whole genome shotgun sequencing project. | isolation source: water | place: Pacific Ocean | collected 2012-04
GCCTGCACCTCGACCTTGGCGCCGATCTGGCGCAACAGCTGCGCCGTCACCAACGAAGCGCCGTGCAACACCGGAATGTCGGTCGGGTCCATCAGGATCAGGGTCTCGCCCTTGTAACCGCCCTCGGCCAGCAGCTTTTTCGCCATGGCGAGGTCCTGCTTCACCAGCGGGTCAGACCCGATCAAGGTCTCGAGCGGGGTGCCGCAGATGAAATAGGCGCCACACTCGGTCCAGTACTCCTCCTCGCCGGCGATCGAACGTAGGTAGTCGGACTGCTTGACCATGTGGAGAAGCGCCTGGCGCGCCTTCGGGTTGTTGAAAGGCGGGTGCAGATGGTTGGGACGCAACCAGCCCTGCGTGCCCAAGGGATCGATGTTGACGAGCTTGACGCCCGGGCTGCTTCTGAGTTGCGCGCGCAGGTCCGGCGTCGGCGTCTCCCAGAAGTCGACCTCGCCATTCTGTAGGGCGTTCAAGGCGGTGATGGCATCCGGCATATAGAGCCATTCCACCCGGTCCACCTTGGCGAGCTTGCCGCCGGCCGCGTAGCTGGCGGGCTCGGATCGCGGCTTATACTCTTCGTTCTTGACGTAGACCACCTTGGCGCCGGGCACCCACTCGTCCTTGACGAAACGGAAGGGGCCGGAGCCGATGGTCTCGGGTACCTTCTCGAAGGCGTCTACCTCGGCCAAGCGCTTCGGCATCATGAAGGGCGTGTTGGAGCTGATCTTGCCGATCGACTGCAGGACCAGGCCATAGGGCTCCTTCAGGGTCAGTCGCACCGTCTTGGCGTCGACCGCCTTCAGCTCGGCCGTGAAGTCCATCAACTTCTGGCCCATGCCGTCGCGCTTGCCCCAGCGCTTGATCGACGGGACGATATCCTCCGCCGTTACCGGCGCGCCATCGTGCCAGCGCAGGCCGTCGCGAAGGGTGAAGGTATAGGTCAGGCCGTCCGAGCTAATCTTCCAGCCCGACAGCATCTGCGGCTGCGGTGTCAGCTTTTCGTCCATCGCAATCAGCGTGTCGTAGATCAGATAGCCGTGGTTGCGGGTGATGTAGGCGGTGGTCCAGATCGGATCCAGGTTCTTCAGATCCGCGTGCGGCACCACCTTGAGGACGCTCTTCTGGGCCGTCGCCGTGCCGGCGATTCCCGCCAGCGCGAACGGCGCCAGCATCGCCGCGACGCCCAGCGTCCGCGCAAGTGCCTTGGTTCTCGCTTTCATGTCGTTCTTCCCTGTTGTTGTATCGCCTGGGGATGCCATGGCCCCCCTCTCCAGGCTCGAGTGGCAAACCTGCCAGCTTCCGCCGATCGGAGCAAGCCTTCCCGGCGCTGCTCGCACGAACGAATATTGCGCTCTCGGACCAGCTTGCGGGACCGGCCCCGGCGGGATTAATGTCGAGCCCTTGGCCGCCGCCGATTTCGGCGCTTCGGCGGCATTGTTCGGAGATCGGAAATGTATGATTTGTTGCTTCTAGGCGGCCAGGTCATCGACCCGGCCAGCGGCCGGAACGGCGTCGCCGACGTCGCCTTCCAAGACGGCAAGGTGGCCCGGATCGGCACCGACCTCGGCCAGGACGCCAAAGAGACCAAGGACGTCGCCGGCGCCATCGTGACGCCGGGCCTGATCGATCTGCACACCCACGTCTATTGGGGCGGCACCTCGATCGGCGTCGACCCCGACCGGGTGGCACGACAGAGCGCTGCGACCACGCTGATCGACGCGGGCACCGCCGGCCCCGCCAACATGGCCGGATTTCGCGCCCACGTCATCGAGCCGGCCGCGGTCCGCGTGCTGCCCTTCCTCAACATCTCCTTTCCCGGCATCTTCGCCTTCAGCCGCTCGGTGATGTACGGCGAATGCGTCAACCTGGAACTGCTGGACGCCAAAGAATGCGTCCGCGTGGCGCGCGAGCACGCCGACCTTGTCGTCGGCATCAAGGTCCGGGTCGGCCTGCGTGCCAGTGGTGCCAGCGGCCACCACCCGCTCGATATCGCCCTCGAGGTGGCGGACGAGCTGGAACTGCCGCTGATGGCGCATCTGGACTACGCGCCGCCGACCCGCAAGGAGGTGCTGGAGCGGCTGCGCCCGGGCGACATCCTGACCCATTGCTTCCGCCCCTTCCCGGCCTCGCCGGCCGACGGGCGCGGCAACGTTCGCGAGGAAGTGCGGCTCGCCCGCGAGAAGGGCGTCATCTTCGACATCGGCCATGGCCAGGGCTCGTTCGGCTTCGAGACCTGCCGCGCCATGTTCGCCGGCGGCTTCGAGCCCGACTGCATCTCGAGCGACGTTCATTCGATCTCGATCGACGGACCGGCCTACGACCTTTTGGTGACGATGTCGAAGTTCCTCTGTCTCGGCATGGAACTGGAAAGCGTCATCCGCGCCGCCAGCGTCGGCCCGGCCGACGCGGTTGGGCGGCCCGAGCTCGGCCGTCTGAGCGAAGGCGGCATCGGCGATGCCAGCGTCATCGCCATCGAGGACGGTGCCTTCGACTACGTCGACGTGCTGGGCGAGCAAATGGCCGGCGACAAGCGGATCGCCGCGCGCGGCACCGTGCAGGGCGGTGTCTGGATCGAACCAGCTTAGGGAGGCCCGGCCCGTGCCCGATCTTTCGGCCCTCGACGAGATCCCGCTCGACGGCGCCACCAAGGGCGTGCCGGGCGGCACCCGGCCCTTCCGCCTCGGCGAGATCGCGGGCCAGGGCTGGAACGTACTGCGGGGCGATCTGCCGCTGCCGCTGGCCGTTCTGAAGGAGACCGCGCTCCGCCACAACGGCGACTGGATGCGCCGTTTCCTGGCGCTTACCGGCACCAAGCTGTCGCCACACGGCAAGACCTCCATGAGCCCCGAACTCTTCCAGCGCCAACTCGACGACGGCGCCTGGGCGATCACCGTGGCGACGGCGCAGCAGGTCGAGATCTGCCGCCGTTTCGGATTTCCCCGGATCATCCTGGCCAATCAGTTGCTCGGCCGGCCGGCGATCGACTACGTGCTGGAGGAAATCAGGCGCGACCCCGGGTTCGACTTCTATTGCCTGGTCGATTCAGTCGCGGGAGTCGGGATGCTGGCCGAGGCGGCGGCGGCCGCCGCCATCGGGCGGCCGCTACAGGTGCTGCTGGAGGGTGGAACCCTCGGCGGGCGTACCGGCTGCCGGACGCTGCAGGATGCTCTGGCGGTGGCCAACGCCGTCGATGCGGCGGCGCCCCATTTGGCGCTTCGCGGCATCGAGGGCTTCGAGGGCCTGATCGCCGGCGAGACGCTGGAAGCGCAGGATCGCAATATCGGCGCCTTCCTCGACTACCTGGTCGAGATCGCCCGCGCCGTCGATCGCGCCGGCCAATTCGCCGATGGCCCGGTACTGCTGACCGCGGGCGGCTCCGCCTTCTACGATCTGGTGGTCGAGCGGTTCCAGGGCGCCGGCCTGTCCAGCGAGGTCGCCGTGGTAACCCGAAGTGGCTGCTATCTGACCCATGATTCAGGTCTCTACAACCGTTTCTTCGAGCGGATCGCAAACCGTACCGAGGCGGCGCGGGAACTCGGCGACGGCCCCAGGGCGGCCTTCGAGATCTGGGCTTACGTGCAGTCGCGGCCCGAGGCCGGCAAGGCGATCCTGACCATGGGGCGGCGCGACTGCGGCACCGACGCCGAGTGGCCGACGCCGTTGCTCTGGTACCGGCCGGGCCTGCACGGGGCGCCGGTGGCGGCACCCGAGGGCTCGGCGGTGGTCGACATGAACGACCAACACACCCACATGACGGTGGCGGAGGATGCCCCCTACCAAGTCGGCGACATGGTCGCCTTCGGCATCTCCCACCCCTGTACCACCTTCGACAAATGGGACCTGATCCAGGTCGTCGACGACGACTACGACGTCATCTCGGCGATCAAGACATTCTTCTGAGCCAGGCGCCAGAGCGGGAGATAAGCGCGATGTCCGATCTACCGAAGAAAATTCACATCCTCGAGGCCGGCCCACGCGAGGGCTTCCAGATCGAGCCGGGGCCGATTTCAACCGCCGACAAGGTCCGCTTCATCGAGGCCCTGGCCGAGACCGGGCTCAAGGAGATCGAGTGCGTCTCCTTCGTCAACCCGAGGCGGGTGCCCAGCATGGCCGATGCCGATGAAGTGGCGGCCCAAATCACCAAGTTGCCCGGCGTCGACTACACCGGCATCTGGCTCAATTTGAAGGGGCTGGAGCGTGCCGTCGCCTCGGGCCTGCATGTCCGGGGCCGGCTTTCGGCCAGCGCGTCGGAGCCCTTCTCGATCAAGAACGCCGGCCTCGACCTGGAGGGCGAGTTGGCCCGGCAGCGGGAATACGTCCCCCGCTATCTGGAGCTCGGTTTCAGCGACTGCTCGCTTTCGATCATGACCGCCTTCGGCTGCAACTACGAAGGCGACACCGACCCCGTCCATGTCGTCGAAGTGATCCGCCGCAGCATGGCGAACGTCGAGGCCGAGGGGGCGCGGATCACCCGGATCAGCCTCGCCGACACGGTCGGCTGGGCGACCCCGATCGCCATCGAGCGCGGCGTCGGCGCGGTCCGCGAGGCCTGGCCCGAGGTCGAGGTCAAGCTGCACCTGCACGACACCCGCGGCACCGGCATCGCCAACGCCTATGCCGGGCTCCGGCTGGGCGTGGCGCGTTTCGACAGCTCATGCGGTGGCCTCGGCGGCTGCCCCTTCGCCGGCCACAAGAGCGCCGCCGGCAACATCTCGACCGAGGATCTGATCTTCATGTGCCACGAGATGGGGATCGAGACCGGCATCGACCTGGAGGCCCTGATCGAATGCGCCAAACTGGCGGAGGAGGTCGTCGGCCACCCGGTGCCCGGCAAGGTGATGCACGGCGGCGGCCTCGACAAGGTCCGCGCCCAGGCGGCTTAGCGGCCGCTTCACGTTGACGATGACGCCAGGTCCGGCCGCGCCAGCGGGGTCTCGGGCATCGGGTGGATCGCCTCCCGGTGCATGGAATCCAAGGTGACCATGTGCGGCGGGGTACCGTCGAAGCCTTCCGACTTCAGCTTGGCGTAGAACCGGGCCGCATCCGGATAAGTCACCGGGCCCAGCGTCTCCGGCAGATCGAAGTAATTGGTCAGCAGGGACGAATAGACGCATCCCGTCATGCATCTGGGCCAAGGATTGATGATCCGCGCCATCTTCTCCAGCAAGGCCTCGAACTCAGGGGGCCCGTCCGGTCGACGAGGCGACGTAGTCCAGCTCGAACGGTGCCACGCCCTCGAGGCCGCCGGCGATCGTGATCATGATGTCGGTCGCGGTGGCGAGCCGCGAGGCCGCGCGTTCGGTATCGAAGCCGAAGGGGAAGGAATCGTCGACCAACAGCGAGCCCGGCCGAAACCGATCGACATCGACGACGAGCGGCGTCGAGGTCGCAGACAAGAACAGCGAACAACGATCGTAGAGCCACGCCGGGAGGCCATCGCCCTTGTGAATCGTCACTATCTCGACCTCGCCCCGCAGTTCCGCCTCGATGGCGAGCAGCCGGTCCTTCTTCTGATGAATGTCGACGACGAAGACGCGCTTCGGCGAGAAGTGCTCGTCGAGCAGCCTCAAGATACCGGCACCGATCGAGCCGACCCCGACGAAAGTGACGCTTTCCCCGCCGTAATCTCTGCCGGCGGTCTTCAAGATCCGCTCCACATTGAAGGCGAAGGCAGCGACCACCGCCGCGTGGCCGGAAGTCAGGCTGGGCAGGCCTTCACCTCCGACCCGATCCGCGATATCCGCCACATAGGACGTGGCGGCGGGGATCATGCCGGTAAAAGACACGCACCGCGCCCCCGCCTCGACAGCCAATCGGACCCCCATCGAGGCGGCCTCGACGGTCTTACCACGGTCCTCGAACAGCTTCATGTCGACGACGGGGATCAAAATGGTGCCGACACGGCCATAGGGGCTGTTCCAAATGTGGGTCAGCAAGGGCGCGCCCCGCAACACCGCGTCCGAGAAGGCTTCCGCCGTCGATATTTCGTGTGAACGGTGGTCCGCCGTCGGTCGTTCGACGGGCAAAGCGACCAACGACGCGGCATCGATTTCGGGCAGGCCCATGGTCCGCACCCTAGAGGCCACGCCCAGGGCGAGCATTGAGCTAAATCAGCCCGGCAGCGCCTCGCGAAAGCGACGGATCACATCGATATGAGCGTCGGCGCCGACGGTGCCGGCGCGCATGGAATCGATGCAGACATGGCTGCAGCCGACCGCCACCAATTGCGCCGCCGTCTCGGCCCACTGCTCCGGCGCCACATCGCGATGCATGATCCAGGCCTCGATCGGAAAATCGGCGGGATCGCGGCCGGCTTCCCGCAAATAGCCATGCATCGTCTCGATCATTCCCGCCATTTCCGGGTCGCCCGCATCCAGTTCCATCAGCCAGCCGTCACCGAGCCTAGCGATCCGCCGCATCGCCGGTTCGGAGCCACCGCCGAACCAGATCGGGATCGGCCGTTGCACCGGCAGCGGCTTGATGCCGGCATCGACAATGTCGTGCCACTGGCCTTGGAAGGTGATGGTCTCGTGGCTCCAGAGCTGGCGCAGCACCTCGACCTGTTCCTCGACCCGCCGGCCGCGATTCCGAAAGTTCTCGCCCAACGCCTGGTATTCGACCTGGTTCCAGCCGACACCGACGCCGAGACGAAAGCGGCCGCCGCTCAGCACGTCCAGCGCCGCCGCCTGTTTCGCGACCAGCGCGGTCTGCCGCTGCGGCAACACCAGGATGCCGGTCATGAACTCGATCCGGCTGGTGATCGCGGCCAGATGGCTGAACAGTACGAAGGGTTCGTGAAAGCCGTCATGGCTAGAATAGGGTGCACTCCAGCCAGGCCGGCTGGCCGGGTTGGCGCCCAGCACGTGCTCGAAGCAGAGCATGTGGTCGTAACCTAGTGCCTCGGCCGCCTGGGCATAGTCCCGCACCTTGACGGGATCGTCGCCGATCTCGGTCTGTGGAAACACCACACCTATCTGCATGCGACTTCTCCTTCTTACCATCCTCGCGCCGAAATCCGTCGGGTAACCTACTCTACGTCGAACTGCATGCCGCCGGCACCGGAACGTTGTCGATGAGGCGGGTATTGGAGAGCCTCGCAGCGGCCAACAGGCGGGCCGGCCGGTCAGCGCGGGCGAGCAGCGTCAGATCGCGAGCATCCGCCAGCTCAAAATAGTCGACCTCGTCGAAACCCGCCGCCTGCAACCTGGCGACCGCGTCTTGGAGCAGCGGCGCGCTCTCGCCACCTTCGCCCAAGGCCGCCGCAACCTCGCGCAGCAACTCGGCCAGCAGCGGGGCCAGGCGCCGCTCCGCCTCCGACAGATGCACGTTGCGCGACGACATGGCGAGGCCATCCGCCTCTCGAACCGTCTCCACCGCTTGTATCCTGGTCGGAATATCGAGATCGCGCACCATCTTGGCGACCACCAGATATTGCTGGTAGTCCTTCTCGCCAAAATACGCGACATCCGCCCCCGCCTGCAGCAAGAGTTTGGTGACGACGGTGCTGACGCCATCGAAATGGCCGGGTCGGTGCCGCCCTTCCAGGTCGTCGGTCAGGGTCGCGAGGGAGACCGTGGTGGCGAAACCCGTCGGGTACATCTCCTCGACGCCGGGCGCGAACAGCAGGTCCGCGCCGACCTCCTGCAGCAGCGCCGCATCGCGAGCCTCGTCGCGCGGGTAGGCCGTCAGATCGCCGGCCTGGCCGAACTGCTTTGGATTGACGAAGAGCGTCGCGATGGAGCGCTCGCACTCGGCGATGGAACGGCGGACCAACGCCAGGTGACCGTCGTGCAGGCCGCCCATGGTCGGCACCACGCCGACCGAAAGGCCGGCGCGACGCCAGCCGCCGACGGCGCGGCGCAGTTCGTCCACGGTTCTGACGGTCGGCAGTTTTCCGGTCTCGCCCGTCGCGCTGTCCCTTCTCTCAGGCCCCCCGCGCCACCCTACTCCGCCGCTTCGGCCCAAGGGAAGACATGCGGCCAGCGCGAAGGATGGCAGCGGCCGTAATTGTCGGCATAGGGCGTATCCGCGCCCAGCGCCTCGGCCGCGTGCCAGGCCCAGCGCGGATCGAACATCATGCCGCGGGCCAGCGCCACCATGTCGGCCTGGCCCGACGCGACCACCGCTTCGGCCTGCCGCGGCTTGGTGATCATGCCGACGGCCATGGTCGGAATTCCAACCTCTTTCTTGACCTTCTCGGCAAACGGCACCTGATAGCCGGGGGCGAGCGGGATCTGCTGGGCGGGGTCGTTGCCGCCGGACGAGACGTCCATGAAGTCGCAGCCCAACGCCTTCAGCTCGACCGAGAAGGTAACCGTCTCTTCCGGCGTCCAGCCGCCATCGACCCAGTCGGTAGCCGAGACCCGGACCCCCAGCACCGTGTCCTCGGGCAGCACCGCACGGATGGCGGCGAAGACCTCCAACGGCAGCCGCATCCGGTTCTCCAGGCTGCCGCCGTAGTCGTCCTCGCGCCGGTTGGAGAGCGGCGAGAGGAACTGATGCATCAAATAGCCGTGCGCGGCGTGCAGCTCGATCACCGGAAAGCCGATCCGGACGGCGCGCCGGGCGGCGGCGGCGAAGTCGTCCGTCAATTGGCCGATCTCGTCGACGGTCAGCGCATTGGGCGTCGGCCAGTCGCCGAAGGGCACCGCCGAGGGCGCCACCGTCTGCCAGCCGCCCGCCCCCTCCAGCACCGGCTTGCCGCCTTGTGCCGGTACCGCGGTCGAGGCCTTGCGACCGGCGTGCGCCAGTTGGATGCCCATGGTGGCGACGCCGTGCTTGTCGCAGAAATCGATTGTGCGCTTCAGCGCCGCCTCGGTCTCGTCGGAATTCAGAATCAAGCAGCCCGGGCTGATCCGGCCCTCGGGCACGACCGCGGTCGCCTCGGTGAAGACCAGGCCGGCGGCACCCATGGCGTATTGGCCGAGATGCATCAGGTGCCAGTCGTTGGCCTTGCCGTCGACGGCCTCGTACTGGCACATCGGCGCCACCACGACACGGTTGGGGATCGTCACGCCTCTGAGCGTGATGGGTGAGAATAGTGCGCTTGCCATCGTCGTCGTCTCCTCGGTAATACTCGAACGAATGCCCGCCCGATTTTTCGGTGCGGGTCCCTGCGACCGTTTTTCGCCCAATTCCGGAGCGACGGCAACCGCCGGCCGGGAACCGAACGGATTCTGCGATGCATCAGGGCAGGCGCTGGCCTTACTTTCGGTACGGGGAATATGCTCCAATCGGCGCCAGCCTCGCGGGGGACGGGGTCGGAACGACGGTATCGAGTTGGAGGGACCAGTAGATTATGAGTGCCGGAGAGCGACTGCCCGGAACCCCCGTGCCCATGCACAAGTGGAACGGGGCGGGTAATGTAACGATCGCGGGCGACACCTGGGGCGACCCGAAAGAGCAGCTCGTAGCACTCCTGCATGGTGGCGGCCAGACCCGCCACGCCTGGAAGGGTGCCGGAGAAAGCCTGGGCCAAGCCGGCTATCGGGCGGTCGCCTTCGATGCCCGGGGCCACGGCGATAGCGATTGGGCACCCGCCGACGCTTACGGTGCCGACTACATGGTCGACGACCTTTGCCGCGTCGTCGAAGCATTGGGTGGCGATGCGCCGATCCTGGTCGGGGCTTCCATGGGCGGCGGCACCAGCCTACTCGCCATCGGCGAGGCCAAGTTGGAAGCCCGGGCCCTGGTGCTGGTCGACATGGCGCCGCGCATCGAGCCCGAGGGCTCGCGCCGAATCCAGGAATTCATGGACCAGAAGCCGGACGGCTTCGACAGCCTGGAGGAAGTGGCGGAAGCGATCTCCAACTACCAGCCGCATCGCCGGCGGCCCCGCACGCTGGACGGCCTGGCCAAGAACGTGCGGCTGGCGCCGAACGGCAAGTACCGCTGGCACTGGGACCCCGCGCGCCAACGAAGCCGCGTCGGCATCGCCGCCTACCGAGAGCGCCTGAGCGAATGCGCCGACGAGTTGGAACTGCCGACGCTGTTGGTGCGGGGCGGCCTGTCCGACGTCCTGAGCGAGGCCGGCGCCCAAAGCTTTCTCGCCCAATGCCCGCACGCGGAATACGTCAACGTCGAGAACGCGGCGCATATGGTCGCGGGCGATCGCAACGATATCTTCGCCGGCGCCGTCACCGATTTTCTTCGCCGGGTCGTGCCGGCGGAATGAAATCGGGACACGATCTCGTCCCCGAGGAGAAGCCAGACATGCAAAACGAAGGGGTCGTCAGATGAGTTCCGAAGAACTTCTAGCCAGGCTGCGGGCGCGATATCAGGACGCGGACGCCGGCGACATCCAGGACCCGGATTTTCGGCGCGGCGCCGAGACCGTCTTCGACAAGACCGGCCGGCGCAAGCTTCCCTATAGCGGCATCCCGACCCTGCTGGACGCCCCCCACGAGCCGGCACCGCTGGAAGGCGGCGATTTCGGCGATCTGGAGATCGCCCTCGTCGGCGTGCCGATGGATCTCGGCGTCACCAACCGGCCGGGCGCTCGATATGGCCCACGCGCGGTCCGCACGATGGAGCGTATCGGCCCCTATCACCACGTCTTCAAGATGGCGCCGGTGTCGGAGCGCCGGGTCGCCGATATCGGCGATGTGCCCTTTCGGAGCCGCTACAGCCTCGATTCCTCGCTCGAGGATATCGAACATTTCTACACCACGATCGCCCAAGCCGGCGTCCGCCCGCTCAGCGTCGGCGGCGACCATTCGATCAGCTATCCGATCCTGAAGGCGCTGGGGCGGGACCGGCCGGTGGGACTGATCCATATCGACGCCCATTGCGATACCAGCGGCAAGTTCGAGGGCACCAAGTTTCACCACGGCGGACCTTTTCGCCACGCGGTGCTGGACGGCGCCCTCGACCCGGAGCGGACCATCCAGATCGGGATCAGGGGCTCGGCGGAATATCTTTGGGAGTTCTCGTACGACTCCGGCATGACCGTGATCCACGCCGAGGAGTTCCATCTGATGGGCGTAGAAGCGGTGATCGCCAAGACGCGCGAGGTCGTCGGCGACGGCCCGACCTATATCTCGCTCGACGTCGACGGCATCGACCCCGCCTACGCGCCGGGTACCGGCACGCCCGAGGTCGGCGGTCTCAGTCCGCGCGAGGTGCAGATCCTGTTTCAGGGCCTGGACGGGATCGAGGTGATCGGCGGCGACGTCGTCGAGATCGCGCCGGAATACGACGCCACCACCAACACGGTGCAGACCGGTGCCCAGATGCTCTTCGATATCCTCTGCCTGATGGCCAGATCGGCCGGCTGAATCAGTCGACGCCCCTCAGGCGCAAGTAGTACATCAAGTCCATCTCGGGCGTCGGGTGCCCGAGGCCGGAGATGATGTCGGAGGCCTGGCCCCGATGGTGCGTCGCGTGGTTGACGACGTGGGTGACGATCCAGTGCAACGGTGTCTGGAAAGTATCGCCCCTGGTGTTCTGGTATTCGATTGCACTGGTGAAGACCGCCTCGTCGGAAGCCTCCAGTTGGGCGATCAGGCGGGCCTCCTCCGCCGCCATCGCCAGGCCGAGTGCCCCACGGTCGATCTCCAGGACCTGGTTCAGACTCTGAAACCAGGATTGATCGCTTCCCTGGCAACGATCGAGCCACATCCGCGTCCCCACGACGATGTGGTTCAAGGTGCCCGACAGCGAGCCGAAGAAGGCGCCCCGGTCCTCATCGAAGGCGGCATCGGGGATCGCGTCGGCTTTTTCGCGAAGTCGCGCGCCGGCCCAGGCGTTGTAGCGGGCGAGTTCCTCGAACCGGTCTTTCATGCAGTCCTCCCCTTCTGAAGGTACCCTGCCAGCTATTGCTCGCCCGGTTGGAATTCGTTGGAAGCGACGACGGCGTCATACAGCAATTCGTCCGCGATCATCCGGGTCAGCCTGGCGACCGCATCGACCGGATACGCCGCCGAGGATTCGTCCCCGAATTTGCCGGCCGTCACCAACTCGGCCGCCGCCTCGATGCAACTGCCGATCAGAATTGCCCGTCGATTATCCGCCATCTCATTCTCCCTCGCTCTGAGACCGTCGCCCAAAAGCCGATGATAACAGGGCGGCGGCGACACTCAAATCTTCGGAATGATTTCAGCCGCGAAGCGCTCGACCTGTTGGATCTGCTCCGCCGCGTCGGTGCCGATGTAGCGCAGGATGACGCCGCTGTAACCAAGCTCTCGAATCTGTTCGATATCGTCGACGATCTCTCGCACCGAGCCGGTCCCGGGCGCCCGGCCGCCGCCGATCGCTTCCTTCGCCTCGCCGATGCCGAGGAATATCTTGTGGTGGAGCGAGAGGTTGGCAGCGTCCCGGTCGTGCTGCTCGCAAAGCCGGCGAAGCCTCTCCAAACGCTCGGGAATCTCCTCCGGCCGCAACGCCACCGAAATCCAGCCATCGCCGAGGCGTGCGACACGGGCCAGCGCGGCATTGGTGGTACCGCCGATCAGGATCGGCGGATGCGGGCGCTGCACCGAGCCCGGATAGGACAACACCGGCTCCAGCTGGTAATGGCTGCCGGAATAGGAGACCTCGCCGCCCTCGCAGATCGCCTTGAAGATCTCGAGGTATTCGTCGGTAACCCGACCGCGGGCGGCGAACTCGGCCGTCGCAAGGGCCTCGAACTCCTCCTCCAGCCAACCCGAGCCGGCACCGAGTATGATCCGCCCACCCGAAAAGACATCCAATGTGGCGAGCATCCGCGCCAGCAGAACGGGGTTTCGATACGGTATCACCAAGACGGCGGTACCTATCTTCAGACGGCTGGTGGCGCCGACCAGCACCCCCATGGTGGCCACCGGCTCCAACAGCGGCTCGTCCGCCGCGACGGGAAAGTCCCCACTCGGGCTGTAGGGGTATTTCGAGTCGATCGTGGCTGGAAAGACGACATGGTCGGCGAGCCAGAGCGATTGAAAGGCCGCCGCCTCGGCCAGTTTGGCGAGCCCCAGAATGTCGCCAGGCGTCGCCAGACGGCCATAGACGCCGACATCCAATCCGAATTCGAAATCCTCGGCCATCGGTTCGCTCCCAATATCGCGGCTCCACATCCCGCTTCTAGCACCCATGTTATGCTCGGTATTGATGGAGACAAAGCCGGCCATGCCGGGAGGGCCTCATGCGTGCCATTCTTGTCGCGTTGGTGGTGGTCGCGGCGCTTGCGGGCAAGGCTCGGGCGGGCGAGCGGGTCGATCTGGAACTGGTGCTGCTGGCCGACGCCTCCAGGTCCATCGACGACGGGGAA
>PVBE011559885.1_pt1 | contig 13242 bp, 8 predicted proteins | sample 1631181 | NCBI WGS metagenome assembly PVBE01 (sample SAMN08397723, study PRJNA350692) | Marine metagenome, whole genome shotgun sequencing project. | isolation source: water | place: Pacific Ocean | collected 2012-04
CAGAGGGTCTCAACCAACTTTCAGGTTCTCGAGATAGAAGCAGATCTGGCAGAGAGTCGGTCTCTGGTACTGCGCGCGGCGGTAGACTATCGCATCGCGTTGGCTGATCTGGCCCGTGCCATGGGAACGACACTGGAAGTCCTTGATTGGCCAGTGCAGATGCCATGACCAGAAAAGACAGTAGCACTGCTCTGCAGCATCTTGCCCGTGGAGGTGTGCTTAGGCGGCCCTGGTTGCTGCTCTTCATGGCAACCCTTATCACCATTTTCAGCGTCGCGAGCTTTCAAGCAGACGTTGATCTCGACCTCTCCATGGTTGCTACGGGTGCACCTGTCGCTTCGCAACTCGCAGTCGGGACGTTCGTCCATGGAGTCGGTAAGAAAGGGTATGTCGGCCCTAAGGGAAGCCTGTCGATCTACAGTGCTGATGATTTCTCAGTCATCGAGCGCTTGTCGAAAAACACGCGCGCCGTAAATTCTGTCGAAGGCGACCTTCTTGTTGTTGGACCGAAGCAGGTTTCTATCTTCAAAGCATTCGGGGAAGCAGGCGACATTCTCAATTCTCCGAATGTGGTCATTCCTCTGGCGAACAGTGGTGTCGTGCCGCTGCTCGTTGGTCGTCAGCGGTCGAAGGTACGCTTAATCGGAACGGCGTCTGAAGAACCAGAGAAGCTCATTTCAGCGAAGAAAGCGTTCGGAGGGTGGTCGCGCGAGCTGATTGGCACCTTGCCGGATTCGAATGGACCGGACGCCCTTGCGCTTTGGGGAGGCGAGCGATCGGGAGTTGTGTGGAGCGACACATCAGCAGGTGTTGCTTCGCTACACATCCATCTGGATAAGACACCAGACCTGCCCGCCCTCAAATCCTCTCATCGCTTGAGGGATGACGAGAGGCTCTCTGCCATCACAACAGTTCATCTTGATGGCCACGATTCCATTGTGGCCGTCTGTCTAACAGATGTCGGCGCCGAACTTGTAGCCTGGAGCGTCGCGAGGGTTGACGGTCGTCTTGGTCCCGGTGCTTCTCTACGCCTGACCCGTGGCACCGAGAAGAGCGTTGATTGGAGCGGCGATGGTTGTCTCATTACTCGTGGAAGAGGAATTGAGCGCGCCCCGACGCTACTTCTCGCATCTGACTCAAGGACTCATCACTTCGACGTGTCGTCGAGGCGCGGGGCGTTGGAATTCACTGCTGTCGATGGAGCACAGCTTGGTTTCCAACCACAGTTTGTGTCACGCCTCATTTTTCAGATTTTGTCAGGTCTGGCGGTGCTTGCCTTGTTGGCTTCTGCGGCTGTTATTCACCGTCGTTCGGTAATGGACGGACTTCTCATCAAGGGTGCTCCCTACCTGAAGCGCGCGCTCGCTTCGGGAGTTGATTTCTTCCTGGGCTACCTTGTCTCTATTCTTGGGTTTGTGGTGTTTGGTGCTTCCACGTTGATCGGGTCGCAGCTGCAACGTTCGCTGGACGGAGAGGCCGCTTCCGGGATTGGTGGATTTGAGGAGATCGAACTCAGCCAAGGGGGCTGGGTGTTCCTGGCCGCCCTCTATATTCTCAATGTCGTCGGTGGTGCGTGGATGGAAAGTCGGCTTGGGTGGACACCCGGAAAGTACCTTCTTCGATTGCGCGTTGTGTCTGATTCAGGGTTGTCGGGGATCTCATTTGGTCGGGCCATTGCTCGGCGCCTGATCCTTTTCGTCGATCTTTCATTCTTTGCCATCGTTCTGATGTTCCTCAATCCTCGCCGCCAACGACTTGGTGATTTTGCTGCATCGGCAATAGTGGTTGACCGAGACGGGGGCATTGATTTGACTTTCACTCGTGAGGTTGATCCATCTTGAGCGACTTACAGCACTCAAAGGTCGTATGCTCTCTCTTCGTTTTCGTCATTGCGCTGAGCCTGAACGGCTGTGGGAACGACACGGAAGGAACTGAGCGCCCCCAGTCTCAAGATGTCATGGAAGACCCACTGTGGTATCGGTCGTTGTCTGATGCAGCGATGGTGTTGGCCGCTCAAAAGCGCCTGGATCTGATGACTTCAACTTCGATCCCTGCAAATCGCGCAGGACCGATCAAGGATGAGCTCGCTCTCCTTTGTCGTAGCGACAGCGTTGTCGATCTCGTCGAGGAGAGCTTCCGACGGCGCAAGGGTGTTAGCAACGCGCAGTTATCGGCCTACATGGAGATCTTCGGGAGAATCCGGCATCCTCGATTTGCCAGGCTTCTCGCGGATGGGCTCGGTGAGGCAAGGCAGGAAGTTCAGATGAATGCGCTTGAAGCGGCAGTGATTCAACGTTCTGCTGAACTCGTTCCCTACCTTCTGGAGGCTTTCAAGAGCAAGGATGGATACGTCGGTCGAAAAATCCTCTCCGCCCTCATCGGCATTGACTCACCCGCCGCCAGAAGCGCCATCTGTAAGTCGGTGGAGCATAAAGAGGAGAGCATTGCTGTCATGGCACTCTCTGCAGTAGGTGGCATGCAATTGACGGATGCCCTACCAGAGGTCTTGAAGAGAATCTACGATGGTCCTGATCAAGTGCGTGTCATGGCAGCATGGGCTGCGGCGCGAATGGGGCAGTCGTCTGGGGCAAGGAGCTTGGTCCGTTTTGCGGTCGACCGATCATTTGGTGCCAAGGCCAGGGCTCAGGCCTTGCAGAATCTGACGCTGCTCAGATGGTGGGGTGCGGGAAAGGGCATTCGGCCCCTTCGAGAAGCGACGGTGGCAGAGGTCGTTTTGGAGTCTCATGTCTTCCTGGCATCCGCGCGCGACTCCGATGAACTGGTATGGCTCGATCAAGCCCTCGAAGGAGATGATCCATTGGATCGGGATATCGCGCTCCGAGTGTGCGGACGCACTGGAGACAGTGCCGATCTTCTGCGAGTTCTGGCTCATCGAGAGAAACTGACTCCACGGGAGATGGTTGTCTTTGCGCGATCCCTACTGATGGGGCGTCCGGAAGGATCGCTTTCTTTCATCGCCGAGTTGATTGATACTCGTCCAGCGCTGCGCCTCTCATTGATCAATCTCGTGGGACAATTCGGTCGCCCTGGTCTTCGTGTGCTGGAGGATCAACTGGACCGCGATACTGGTGATGATTCGGCATGGACGCTCAGCCTTATTGGTGCTGTCGGTATAGTAGGCCACCCTGAAGCTGAAACTGTCTTGAAGCGTTTTGACGCATCGCCTGATCGCCGAATATGGCGTTTCGCTCGGGAGAATATCCGTCTCATTGAGCAGCGCCTCTTGAAGTCTGCCTTGCCCGAGTATCGCCGACCGACGGGCAATCCTGCTCAGCGTTGAGGGTGAGAGCAGCCGATCATTATCTACTCAAGGGACAAGGTCGCTCGTCATGAACGATCGTGGATGACTTCAATCTCACCGATTCCTGCGGCTGGCTTCCAGGCGTGGCCTGGATTGGTTTCCAGAATAGTCAGTTGGATCCTAGAGATGACCATTGCGCGGGGTAGACGGATGATCGTCTTACGCATGATGTCCGGCTTCATTGTCACTTCAATGCCCTGGCGATTTCCATTGACGCGTACTCGAATGCGGCGTATTTTCGCGGTCCGCTGCCGGTCGATGTGACGCATGTTTGCGTGGCTGATACGGATCATGTTGCCACGGATCGGCTTCATAATTCGAATGGAGATGGATGGGTTTGGGTCCGTGTCAGAAGGCAACCAGTCCGTGCCCTGGAAACCGTCGAAGGCTCGAGTTGCCCATCGTTTTTGGAGAACACTGGAAGAGGTGATGGTGCATTCCTTATCTCTCAGCAGATTGCGCGATCGATCGGTGGCATAGCTCAACGCCTCGGCATCGATCGCGTCGGTAATCTCGACCCCAAGTTCAGGAACAGTGATGGGCTTGGTGCTGCCGTTGGGAAGTGCGAGATCCACCGAAGCTGCAACGGTGCGGGAACCGAGGCCGCTGAAAGAATGCTTGACTGGGAACCTTCGTCCAGCCATAGGGCGTGGCTTGTCCTCGGTGAGACGTGCGATGATGCGGTCTGTCACGATGTCTGCAGCTACCACTTGGTGGGGGCCTGTGTTTGGAGCTTGTACAACAAGTAGGTTCTTGCCCGGTTGGAGCACATCAGTCAGAGGTAAGAGTGGCTCAACGGTCTGCAGCGTGTTGAGTGATTTTGATGAGGACCACAGTAGCTTCTCGTTGACCCAGATTTTTAAGTCGCCTGATGACGTTTTCTTTTGGTTCTTCGGGGTCTTCTTGAGGCTCTTGAGATCGGATTTTCTCCGTCCAAGCTGAATGCTGTCAAGGTAGGCGCACTTGCCCCCGACAGTCGCAAAAGCAAGCCCGGAGATGACCGCGTCCTTGTTTCCATAATCGGCGTAGAGGTCTCGCGTGACTTCGGTCCACTTTTCGGGGAGGCCGGATTCCTGAAGCTTGAATGAAGGCTTCCAATTGAGGGCATTTGTTCCTGCAAAGTAACGGAGGCCCCATCCACCTCGATTTACGAATTGAGCCATGAGTTGCTCGCCGTCCGTCTTTTTCCAGGCGAATCGAAGATAACGGTACTCGCCTTTCTTCGGATTCTTGGTGATCCGAAACCCCCATCCAGGAATAGCAATCGAGTAGCTCTGTTTGGCGGTCAATTTCAGAGACAGTTTTCCAGAAGCAGCGTCTTCGTCCGTTATGACACACTTGCTTCCATTTTGGTGAGTGTCCAGGTGAGCCGCAAAGTCGGTGTTCTCATTGAACAACCAGACGTGCTTGTCAGTAGGAGGTCGGTCAGTTGAACGAACGTCGCCTCTCGTGTTCTGAACGTGGAGCTTGGGATGTGGGTTAGTGGTCGGGTCCCAATTGAACGATTTGCGAAGGGTCAACTGGTGGGATTCCCAGGACGTCTGGTAGGGCGTGATCGGTGTGGCCGGGTGACCAAACGGCATCTCACCTTCCGCCCAATGGTTGTCGATCATGCTGATCATCTCGAACCCTCGAGCTATCTTCCCTTCGATATAGCGCCAGCCTGTCCCGGTAGCTGCCTTTGATGTGAGCGACGCTGCTTTCGGCTCAAAGTAGGTCACTCCTGCGATGCGCGGACCGTTCGCTGCGTTGTCGTCCGGCCAGATATCACCGAGTACAGGGTTGCCAAATGCCGCTAACCAAATGGTCATGGGGGTGTCGCCCGATGCTCTCAGACTGAATGAGTGGTCCTTCTTGATCTCTCCGTACTTGCGGGTCGTCAGGGGAGAATTTCCGCTTGTCCCGGATGTTGCTCGGGCCAGGAAAAGGACTCCAAAGGCGGTGTCCTCCTGTTTGTAATTGCCCCATGCACTCCAATCTCCCTTGCCTCCCTGGGTCTTGATCCACTTCTTGGCTCCAAGTGTGTACCAGTCGTGCTTGCCAAAAGTCTTGATCCGAAGAAGGTCGCCAACTCTTTCGAGCCCGTAGAGGTAGTAGTGGAGCCTCCAGTTGTTCTTCTTGCCAGGTGGATTGTCATCAACACTGAAATTCTTGGTCATCCATTCGACGCCACCTTCGCGAGCACGTTGGAAGGACACCACCCGACGGCCTTTCTTCTGCAGTTGCTCTTCGCAGATAGCAAGGACCGCAATGCCGGCAGTTGTCATACTGCCTGTAGCACCTCCCTTGGGTCGGTAGCTGAACCCGACCGCGCCGTAGCCTTTCTTGCCGCCGACCTTGTGGTTGAGTGTGGCTTCGCCAAGGTCGAGCCATACTTTCGCAGGAATGGTGATCCCCCGTTTTGCCGCTGCACGCAACCCGAGTGCAGCGTACTGCGTGTTGGATAAATCGGGTGTGTTTGCTGGATAGCCGTAGGTCCCCCTTTGCCACGACATGAGCAGGTCGGCGCGTTCTTGAATAATACCGATGTCCTTCGGGTTATTCAGTGCGACCAGAGCCATCAATTGGCAAGCACAGGAATAGGTTTTGATGGGAGGGTTCGTGCGAATGTAGATGGCCGAGCGGAGGATTGCGTGGTGTGTCTTGGGCAGGCCGGACTTGATCATGGCATAGAGCGCGAGGGCAGTCATGCCCGTTGGGAACCCGCCCTGCGCGGACGTGAAGGAACCGTCGATCTGCTGTTGTGAGATCAGATAGTCGACACCCTTGCTAATGGCTTGATCAATCTTCTTCTGCAGTGCTTTGTCCTGAGCCGCAACGGGGCAGGCACATGCAAGTGTGAAGACGACAAACCCAAGCAGGAGTAGTCCTGTCAGTCGATTTGGGGGGATTCTCTGCATCGGCGCTCAATGTATTGAAGAATGAACGTCCGTATTGTACAGGAATTGTCGCCAATTGCAGGGAGATAGCTGAGTCGGAGCGCCTCAGGTAGGATGGGGTCATGAAACGCATAAATCACCTGAGCGTCGCCCTTATCCTGCTTCTGGTCTTGTCAGCTTCGGTCTGTGCACAAGGCAAACTCGGAGTCAAAGGTCATCTGCGGGATCTTGACGGCACCGCCGTTCTGTTCACGCACGGCACCCCGTTCGAACAGGGAGAGGCCGAAGGCTATCTCATGGCTCAGCAGATTGTGTCCGGGTTCAAGGGGTTCGCTCTTTCCAAGTCCATCGTTCCCATGCCAAGACTATGGGACACATTTCTAAGGCCGCTCATTGAGAAACGTATGAGTGTTCCGAAGCGAGTCAAGCAATACGCTGATGGGGTTATCAGCGGCATCAAGAAACGCAACGCCAAACTCCTGCATCTCAAGGAACTCGACCGAGACCTGAATGCGACTGATATCTGCTCCATATCATCACTGCCAGATTTCGCTGGCTTCTTCTGCTCTTCGTTTGCTGCTTTGCCTCGCACTCCGAAATCCAGAAGCGGCATCGTCATCGGTCGTAATCTTGATTACATGGCCAGCCAATCGCTCCTGAATGCTTTTGTTATTCGTGCGCACGCCCCGAACGGCGAACGACACGGGTGGCTTGATCTCGGCTACGCAGGATTGCCGGGTTGCCTCACAGGATTTTCGGATGCTGGTACCTATGTTGCGATTCACGATGTGTTTGTGCGCTCCAACAAGAAATCGCAGGAGATGACTCCGCGCTTGATTGCTCTCATGGAACTGATGGAGACAGTTCGTCCTACAGGGAAGGTGGCCGATGCTGCAGTAAAACAGTTAACGGCGCATTCATTCGCAATGGGTGGAAACGCCATGTTTGCCTGGGATGCCTCTTCGTCCGCACTCGGCGCTTGTGTTCTGGAGTTCGGACCGGTGGTCGGTGAAGCGCCTCACGTCGTTGCTCGACCCTTGGGGCCTGAGGGGTTTATCGCGTGCAGTAATCACTTTCGCCTGCGAACAGAACCCAGCCGCTGCCGACGTTTTCAGTCAATCGTAGATAATCTCGCTCTCGGCAAGGCGCTCACAACGCAGAACTCGTGGGCGGTGATTGAGTCAGCCAGCGTTCGCGGCACACTCTATCGGCTGGTGGCTGACTTGCGGAGTGGGGCAGTGGAGTTGGATCGGAAAATGAAGCCCCGCGCGAGTGAATTCAAGGCAAGGCTCAAATTCAACTACCGTGCCTTGCTCCGAGAAGCAGCTCAATCAAAGGTCACAATGGTCGATCAGTAGACTGGCCCGCAATTGTCGAAGCAAGAAGAGCGAAAACGCGACCTTCCCTTCGCGTCGCTGTTTGCCTCGATTGGACGTCGCAGAAGCGTTGAGAGACGTCTGCTCAAAGCACACAGCAACCGACGAATTCGCTTCGACGGTGAGTCCTTCGTCAGTATCACGGATGTCTTCAACTCGGAGACCCACTGCTTCTCTCTCTTATGTAGCGCCGGTTATGAATCAGTCGACAGGTCTGTTTCTATCCAACTCGGTCCTTGACGAGGAGACGGAGGCGCCCCGGTTGAATCGCGATGGATACATCTTGGGAGCATTCGTGCACCACTTCGCCATCAGCATGGACAGGGAGTCCGAGGGAACACTCAATGGAGGCAAGGACGCATTCATCGAGCCGCACCGCTCGGTGCGAACCGTGCGTTCCTCTGAGAAGAGCCACCATCAGGGGGATCATTCGCCAACGACTGACGGCCCTCAGGATCCCAATGTTGAGGCAGCCATCATCGGCTTTGGCATCAGGTGTCAGGCGAAAGCCACCTCCTGATCGCGGGCCGTTGCCAAATGTCACGACGTTGCTTTCCCCTGTCCAGGTCTCGACGTTGCCGTCTGGGCGTGTCCAGGAGACGGTCAGTTCATAGTCGATATTTCGGCGGAGTGCCTTGAGCAGTCCTGCCAGGTAGAGAGTCCTCCCCCGAAGTCGTTGAAAACCCTCCGCCTCCTTGACCGCGCTGGCTTCCAATCCCAGCCCAAGGCTGTTTGCGAAGAAGACCGTTTTCGCGCTCTTGTCAATTCGAGCCATCCCTAAATCCAAGTTGACCGTCCGATGCCTCCTCAATGTGCTCAGTACTTCGGGAAGGTCTTTCGCTGTGCCGTGGGTTGCACTGAAATCGTTGCCGCTACCCGAGGCCAACAGCAAGATTGGCGGGAGCAACTCTGTGTCAGGCGTTGACTCAGCAAGACCTTGTACGACTTCATTCAAGGTGCCGTCCCCTCCAACCACGATGAAGAGATCTCGCTGGGTGGCTTCTGTTGCCAGTTTGATCATGTGCCTGGGATGGTCACTCGCCAAAACTTCTGCTGAGTACCCAGCCCCTCGCAAAGCCGCCGCGAGGTCCCCTCTGACATCTGCACTGCGGCCTCGCCCTGCGATCGGGTTCACCAACACAGTAATGCTTGTGTTCGGGTTCACTGTTTGAGTGCTCGTGTGACGGCCTCGGGCGGCAATGCCGCATCTTGCGTAAGAAGGTTCCTGCGAGATTCACTGCGCCAGGGAGCGTCCTTGGGTGCTCCACCTATCAGGAGCCTGCAGGGAGGGGGAATGCGACCTATGATTGCCTCCATTCCTCCCAACCTCAGGATTTCCGGCAATTGCGGTCGTCGGTTGCCATCCTGTCGATAGGACTTGCCGTAGGTCGGGACAACAACATCCTCAATGCGTTTTGCCATCGTTGCAGCAATCAAACCGGCTGGCCCCTCATCACCCATAGTGACGAGACGCACCCGATCGTTGCCTGGAAGGGAAGCCGCGGCACCCGCGATATCGTGTGCCGCAATGTAGCCGACACCGCATCCCAGCAAGAGTCCGTTGCGTTCCCAGTGCTTTTGTAGGCGACCTGCGTCACCGCTGAAGCGCGGCGTCATGATGGCGAGTTTCTTGAATTGCAGCAGGGCTGCTGACAGGCCCCTCGGAAGGTCGGCAAGTGGAAGAGCCGAAACGGCGAGTACCCATGGTCCCGGTTCCTTCGTCGCACCTTGTTTCAGAAGAAGGGTAATGGGAGCACCGCCTTCGCCTCGGAATTCGCGTCTGTCGAAATCGCCTGATGCGGGAGCCTGCTCCGGAATTGTCAGTGGAGAGCGTGACGGGTTCCATGAGAGTGCGGGCGCAAGTTGGTGACGATGGATGAGTGCAGGGCGCCTTGAGAGGAATTCTCCTGCCAGAGTCTTCTGGTGAGGCGATCTCTTCTTTGGTCCTCCAAGACTCTTGCACACTTCTCGAGAAACGTCTGGGTCTTGGGTCTCGTTGTCAGTGCCTGAGAGACCCAGTGTCTCCTTGAAGAACCGGTAGACCGCGCTGCGAAACAACTGGTCATAATTGTGTCCGGCATCGCGATGTGTGTGGCTGATGGCATTCAAGGCGCCGTAGCTTTCATAGATCGATCGAATGTCCTTGAGACCTTGCTCTGGAAAGCGCGCCGTCCAATCGCCCGTAACGCTTCCGTAGAAGACGGGGCGTGGCGCAAACAGAGCGCAAAACAGCGGTTCGTCTCCGAGGTAGCCCATGGACGGCGGATGGTTGCAACCGCAGTGCGATGAATTCTCGTCAAGGATTTCTGAAAATCGCGTGATCATGCAAATCGGTGCGGCGGCTCGAAGACGGTTATCCAGAGCCATCATGTACATGGTCTGCTGGGCACCACCACTCGCTCCTGTGATCCCCACTCGCGCAGGATCAACATCGGCAAAGGACAGGAGCAGGTCGAGCGCTCGGATGTTGTTCCAGGTCATCGCGCCGATGGATGAGACTCCCGCAGCGATGTTCTCCACGTGGGCGTTGTCAACGACGAGTACGCGTGCGCCCATCAGTGCCAGGTGAGTTGCTCGAGCCCGAACAACGTCGTGCAGCGCTCCATCGCTCCAATGACCGTGGGGGCATAGAACGGCCGCTCCCGGAGAGGTGGATCGCTCGCGATGGGTCCACATCCACGCACCTGCGCGGTGTCCTGGCCATGTTCGAAATGACACTCGCCGCACAATGACATCGCCATCCGATGCTTCTCCGTGAACTTGAAGGTCAAGAGGGGTACGCATTGGAAAGGGGGCCAGACCCAGCGAGGTGGCAACATGAGTTCGTTGAGCATCTCTGGACGAAGTGATGCCTCGTTGACGTGCCTCGCGCTGCATCTGGCTGCGCCATCCCTTCAGGCTGCGTGCCATTCGTTCGCCATGCGTCGGGTTGCTGGAGTGCGGTGTCTTGCTGAATGCTTCCCAGTGAGTCTCGAGTTGCCCTTTGGGCATGTGGCCGTCACTGATGAGGAAGCGATATCGGAACGTGCGAGATTCTCCCAGTGGGATTCTGAGATTGCCTGCCCCTTGTTTCATCCCTGTAAAATGATGAACACCAAATGGGTTTGCAGCTACCAACCCATAAGTTCTTGCGTGCCACCAGCACGGATGCCGTAGGTTGGATGGATGATCGAGAAGACTGACACTGATCGCTGCCCGGTTGATCGTCCCGAAGTAGTGAACCCATCTGGCTCGTTTTCCCCATGCGGATCCGTCTGTATGGCCCTCTGAGTTGAGGGCGTGACCCGTTGCGATTTCTCCCTTGACGCGGAGGGCGGGGTGGAGGCGAATTGCCATTGTTCCTTCTTTGGTGTCGCCCAGGGTGATCGAACCGTGCGATGCGATGAGCTCAACCGTGAAGTCAATGACGTTTGTCTTTCCGTCATTGGCGACAGTGATCGTGCGTTTGTCGGTACAGATCGTTTTGCCGTCGCCTGAGACCCATTTGCAGCGGCTGATGATCTCGTGGGTTGCGTCCCTGCTGCCTGTTGCCGCGTCGATGGCAACGATCCGCCCGGCACCTTTGTGCTCTGACCAGAAGTCATGGCCATTGACATCGCCATGGGCAAACCAGATAGACTTATGGTGGGGGTGGTCCTTCCGAGCACCGGCTCGTGCCTCTTGGAGAGGCCAATTGCGAGTTACCGCGACACCCATCGGCGTGAGGACAGGAAAGAGGGTCGGTCTGCCATATTGAGAAGGGTGAAGTGTTGAGACGCTGACACCGTTCGGGGCAACGAGTGCGACACTCGGTTTCCTTTGAGTCTGTGCATGAACGATCATGGTGCAGAGGGCAATGAGGATCAGCGACCCAAAGGTGTTTGCTCGGTTCATTTGACTTTCGGCTCGCTCCTGGAGGCTCGATTAAGAGGCAGGTTGGAACCTGTTCTGCGGTTGATTGCATCGATTTGGTGGTCGACTCCAATTTCTGCCCGAGGCTTGAACCCAGGAACAGCGACCACATGAATAACGGCACCCCCCAACCCTCGGTGGACCACACCTCTGGGTAGATAGATCAGGTCTCCTGCCATGAGTTGCGTTCGTACAAGAAGTTCATCCGCCTCGGGCCTTGACACTTCATCGGGCGTGAGGATTCGTTCGGTATGGGTACTGGTGATGAGGACAGCATTCGGGGTGCTTGACTGCACAAGGTAGAACTCGTCAAATCCCCCTAAGACGGGATGAAAGTGAGTGAAGGAATCTCTGATGCGAACGCGATGAGCATTCAAATCGTGATGGATGTACTTGCCCCGCGACTCAAGCCACGTCAAGCAGATTCGTCGGTAGGCATCGCCTTCTTCTGCACAACCACCGGGACTGTCGGTGATGTTGGGATCGTTGTCAGGTGAGATGAGAGTCGGAATGTCGGTGTCAAGCGGCTTGGGCAATTGGAAGAGGATCGCGGCAATGGGTTGGCTCGTCGCCCGAAATGACTCGTCGGCATGAATCTGGTAGATGTCCCCGCACTGCAGGCTCACCGAGGCTCCATTTGCTTCCATTGTTCCGTCGGATTGAATGAACGCCAGTCGCTCAGTGTTCTCACTCATCAACTTGCTGATGTCAGAGGTGAATCCGACTGAGTAACCTCTATTGGCAGACGAGAAGACTCGGTTCAGTTCCTCCAGCCCTTTCATCTCACCGTCGGCATCAACGCGCGCTATAAATGGGTGACGGTCGCTCGGTTGCGGGCGGTCGTATTCTCGAGCCGACGAAGCGCAGCCTGTCACTAGTAAGATCCCTCCCAATGCGCACAGTCCAATGGTGTTTCGAATCATCTCACTTCTTCTTGAGTTGAGAGAGGAAGGATACCAGATCACGGAGTTCTCGAATTGTGAGCTGGTCGATCAAGTCGCCGGGCATACTGGATGCCGTCCGAATGCGCGTCACAATATCGCGGACGTGTAGTTGTTTCACTTCAGGCGTGCCGGAATCGAGAAGCTCGATCTTGAGAGTGCTTTCAGTTTCGGCGAGGAGGCGACCTGCGTAGCTACGACCGTTTCGGGTTTCGATGAGGACGTTTTCAAAGCCGTCCGCGATGCGTTCATTCGGCCTTGCAATCGACTCGAGAATCTCCTGTGGCTTCAGGCGCCTCCCTACATCCGTAAGGTCAGGACCCGGCAGCTCTGTCTTCTTCTCGGTCAGGTTGTGGCATCGGTTGCACTGTGCCTTTGTAGACTCAACAAAGAGCTTTCGGCCTTTCCGCGTGTCGCCCCCGGCGAGGGCTGCAGCGAAACGAAACAGGGGGGCGTCGGCATCTGCTGACTCACGATAGTCATCGAGGAGCCGTTGCAGGCCGTTACTCATTGATGCTGCAGCTCGTCTTCTGGTTGCTTCGAGCAATTCCAGCAGGCAGTCTGAGGGGTATTCTCCCCTGATGGCTGTCCGCATATGCTGCGCCAGCAGAGCATCTGTTTTTTGTGTGTTCATCTGCCCAAGAGCGGTAAGTGCCAGCTGCTGTTCTTGTTGACTTCCCCTCTCAAGAGCTGCGGCCACAAGCTCGGCTGCATCGCTGCCGCCCAGGCTCACAATGAGGTTCAGTGCCGCTGCTCTCACACCGCCGTTCTTGGATTGCAGTGCGGCGCGGGCGGTGGCGGTGCGACCGGGGACCCCTATGCTTGTAAGAGCG
>PVBE012619744.1_pt1 | contig 13242 bp, 18 predicted proteins | sample 1631181 | NCBI WGS metagenome assembly PVBE01 (sample SAMN08397723, study PRJNA350692) | Marine metagenome, whole genome shotgun sequencing project. | isolation source: water | place: Pacific Ocean | collected 2012-04
GCGAAGGCTGCGCCAATCTCGGCCACCAGTTCCTCGCGGGCACGGTCGCTGTTGCCACGGAGGTCACGGAGGTCGCGGTCGATACGGGTTTTGGCGCCAGTCCAGTGAACCAACTCGTGCAGGGCGGTGCCGTAGTAGGAGACGGCGTCTTCGAACTGCTCGAACTCAGGCAGTTGGATCTCGTCCGTCGAGGGCCGGTAGTAGGCTTGGTCGCCACCGTGCTTGATGACGGCCTTGGTGTTGGCAACGTAGGCCTCGACATCGTCAAGGCGGGTATCGCCATTCTGTTTCTCGGCAGGCGTGGGATAGAAGCGTGCCGGCAAGTCTGCGATCTGCTCGACGTTGAAGACCTTGTAGTAGCGGACCATGGGGATCTGCTTCTTCTCTTCCTCGCCGGCCTCGTTGGTCTCGGTGATGGTCAGCTTCTTGAAGAAGGTGACGTAGGTGCCGGTCTCGCCCTCGCGGACGTAGCCGCCAAGCTTCTTGGCCTGGAGGTAGGTCATCCAAGTCGGGGCGGAGCGGCCCTGGAGCCACAGGATCAGGACGTTGATCCCTCGGTAGCGTTCGCCGGTCACGCGGGTCGGCAAGCCACCGAAGCCAGAGGTACTCCAGGCCTTCTGCCAGGGAGCCGCGCCGGCTTCGAGTGCGGCGACGATGTCATCGGTGACCTTCTTGTGGATGTCGATCTTGGACTTGGGCATCACTGTCTCCTAGAACTCTCTGATGGCGATGATGGCGCCGGGGCCAACCTTCTCGGTGGCATTGTTGACCAAGCCATCTCGGGTACGACTGCGGCGGACACGGACCCACTTGTTGGAGGGGCCGCGAAGCTCACCCTTCCACCAACCATTTTCAAACTCGATGTGGAAGTCAAAGCGGGTAAGGGTGGGCATCACTGTCTCCGGGTTGGAGTGGGTGTCTGGGTAGTATGTAGCAACGATGCTACAGCCTTTCAAGGAGTTTTTCGATCTGGACGGCAAACTTTTCTTTGGTGAACTGGTCCTCGTGCTGGCCGCAGTAGCGGTCCCCGAGGGCGTCCACCTCGGTGACGGCGTCCCGCTTACACAGCCGGGGCCGGTTGCCGTTCCGGTTGGTGACGATGGCGCAGCACCCGCCACGCTCTGCGCGAGCGCGACGGGCGGCGAAGAGGGCGAAGCCTCGGCGCATCAGGAGACCTCCTTCTGAGGGAAGTCGATGCTGGCGCCAGGGAGCAACCCCCTGACGGCTGCCTCGATGGTGGGGTAGGTCTGCTCGCCCCATTGCCGGTATCGTTGCGGGTTGCCAGGGATGTCGGCTACAAACACCCAACGCTCGAAGCCGAGGCGGCGGATGGTTCCCACCTTGTGGCCGTTGAGGCTCACGGTGGCGCGGCTGCATTGTTTTCTCATCTCAGTCTCCTGTGTTAAGGTAAATTCGGTCATGGTATTCTCTGGGTTCCTTGGGTGGGCGTTGCTGTCTCTGTCTAAGATGTAGCAACGATGCTACACACTTTCAAGGACTAATTTGTTGACAGCGCAAAAAAAATGCCTCAAGCTCCAACCTCGCCCGCGCCGAGGGCGTAAAAACCGGCGGATCGTCTCTCTCACGTCACGAGAGGTCTCGCTTGCAGCGGCGGTTTTGGCTGCGCGATTGACCAACTCAACGTGAGGAAACAACCACCATGGCAACGACGCAATACGGGGTCAACCACCCCTTAGCCGTCAAAGTCTGGTCTACCAAGTTGATGCGAGAGGCTCTCAAGGAGACTTTCGCGAGCCGGTTCATGGGGAAGACGAAGGACAGCCTGTGCTACGTCAAAGATGAACTGACCAAATCGGCAGGTGATCGGATTACGGTTGGACTGCGTATGCAGTTGACCGGCAGCGGCATCTCGGGTGACGGCACCCTCGAAGGCAACGAGGAAGCTTTGGTCACCTACAATGACAACTTGTTCATCGATCAGTTGCGGCACGCCGTCCGAAGCGACGGGCGCATGTCGGAGCAGCGCGTTCCGTTCTCTATCCGCGAGGAGAGCCTGGACGGCTTGCGTGACTGGTGGGCGGATCGCATCGACAGCGCGTTTTTCAACCAGCTTTGCGGCAACACCGGCCAGACGGACACCCGTTTCACCGGGCTGCAAGCGACCTCGGCCCCGACCAGCGCCAGTGGCAACACCCGCATCATCTACGGCCCCCTGGACGCGACCACGGAGAACTCGCTCTCGGCTTCGGAAAGCGGCAGCGCCGACTTCCAGCTTACGATGATCGACAAGGCCATCGCGATTGCGAAGACGGCCACGCCGCTCATTCGACCGCTGAAGGTCAACGGCCAGTCCAAATACTGCGCCTTCTTGCATCCCTGGCAGGTCTTCAATCTGCGGACGGATGCCACGGCAGCCCGTGTCACTTGGTACGACACCCAACGGGCGCGTGTCGAGGGCGGCGAGATGGACAACCCGATTTATAACGGGGCACTCGGTGAATATAACGGTGTGATCTTGCACGAAAGCACCCGCATCCCCACCGCGCCATCGATCACCACCGTGCGTCGAGCGGTCTTCTGCGGCGCCCAGGCAGCGTGTTTTGCCACGGGCCGCGAAAACCCCAGTGATCAGCAGATGACTTGGGTTGAAGAGCTGTTCGATTATGGCAACCAATTGGGCGTATCCGCCGGCCTCATCCACGGTCTCAAGAAATCGGTCTACAACTCGACCGACTTCGGGACCATCGTGATGAGTTCCCACGCGGAAAGCCCGTAGGATAGAGGAGAAGTAGCATGACCACGTTCACCGCTTCCCTCCATCAGTCGCAGCCTCGGGAGGTCCACGTTGGCCTTCAAAGCGCATCGAGCAAGCTCACCACCGCCCTGACCGGCACTGCCGCCAGCACCTTCCTGCTGGCGAAAGTACCTAACGGCGCTCACATCAAAGATTTTCACTTCTTTGCTGATGACGCCGGGGCCAACCAGACGTGGACCTTGGGCATCCAGAAGCCCGAAGGATCGACCTCTGGCTCGACCACAGTAGACGCCACGGCGTTGCTGGCGGCGACCTCGACCTCGTCGAGCGAGACCACCATGCGACCCGCAGGGGGCCTACTCCCGGTCAAGGTGAGCATTTCCGATGAGGCGTTGCCTCGTTGGGCCTGGATCGTTGCAGTCAACGGCGCGGCCATCTCCGCTTCTGTGGATATGACCTTCGTTGTCCAGTACGACATGGACGACGACGCCGCCTAGCTGCGACACCGAGGAGGAGACCACGTCGCATGACGTGACGAGTTGGGGGAGGTGGCGTTCGCGCCTCCCCCCACTCTCTTTTTTGCCCCGCCTGGAGCGGGGTTTTTTTATGGAGGATGTGTGATGAGGAAGACCGGCTACAGATACGTCTCGGCAGCCGACAAGTTGGAGGAGGCCAAGGAGCTTCACTCTCGCGGCCTGGAGGCCACGGGGAAGGAGCAGGGCCAGCTTTTGACCGCCGCCGAGGATACCTACAACATGATCCTCAACAAGAAATTTGGGGAGCCGGTGGTCTTTTACTTCCTGGGCATGCTCTACTGCCAGAAGGGCTACCACGGCCTGGGCGCCTTCCTCCTCGAAGAGTGCGTCAGGCACATGCCCGAGCAGGGCGATGCCTGGAACAACCTCGGCATCTGCTACCACCGCGAACAGAACCGCGAGAAGGCCCTTGAGTGCTTCGAGATGGCAGCCTCCCTAGTGCCAGAGGGTGCCGGCGACATCTGGGCCAACGTGGCCAGCCTCTACATCAACATGGGCCAGCCTGACGAGTGCATCAAGCACGCCAACAAGGCCCTGATCGCTGACCCCGGCAACGCCCTGGCGATGTGGCATAAGGCGCTGGGCATGCTGGAGAAGCAGGACTGGGCCAACGGCTGGGACATCTACGGCGCTCGCCTGGAGAGGGGTGCCAACTGCCCCATCGCCCTGAGGAACTATTCGGGTGACCCCGAGGCCGTGACGCCCTGGTGGGATCACGATGCCGGCGCTGGCTTGGTGGTGATCCACGGCGAGCAGGGCCTGGGCGATGAGGTGATGTTCGCCTCTGTCATCCCCCACCTCGCGGCCAGCTATGGCTCGACCGAGTTCGTCTTCGAGTGCGCCCCCAATATGCATGGCCTGATGGACCGCAGCTTCGCCGGCATCCCCAACATCACCGTCCACGGCACGCACGAAGTCGATGGCCACGAGTGGCTCAAGAAGGGCGAGGTGGTCGATGGCAAGATTGCCCTCGGCACGATCCCCAAGACCCTCCGCCGCAAGAACGAAGACTTCCCCGGCACCCCCTACCTTATCCCTGACCCGAGCATCGCGAAGAGCTTTCGCAAGAGGTTCGACAAGATGGGGCCGAGGCCGAAGATCGGCATTGCTTGGCAGGGTGGCGTGCAGCGGACCCGCATCGATCTCCGTTCGATGATGCCAGACACCCTGGTCCCCATTCTGAAGCTGGACGCTGACTTCATCTCGCTCCAGTACACGAGCGATGCTGGCGACGTTCTGAAGGAGTTCCAGACCGACACCGGCCTCCACATCCACCACTGGAAGAAGGGCGCTGGTGGGAAGGATATGGAGGCGAAGGCGGCGCTGATCTCGGAGCTTGATCTGGTGGTCTCCGTTTGCCAGACGTGCATTCACATGGCCGGCGCCCTCGGCACCCCGACCTGGGTTCTCGTGCCGGCGGCGCCCGCATGGCGGTACGGCGTTGCTGGCGACATGCCCTGGTACAACAGCGTTGAGCTGAAGCGCCAGCAGCCCGGCGACCCATGGGACATCCTCGTGGGCAGCGTAGCCTTTGAGCTTGAGCAGTGGCTCCGCGAGCGGAGGGGGAGGGGTGCGTGATGGATGACTTAGCGATTATGAAAGACCTTCTTCAATACGCGGAGGAGCATGGGGGGTGCCTTCGCAGGAAGATAGCTTGTTTCATCATGGCAGATGATGGCGAGCGCATCGGGCGGGGCTGGAATGGCCCTCCCGGCATCCGCTGCCAGGACAAGCCCTGCCCCGGTGCTAGTGTCCCTGCGGGCGAGGGTGCCTACCGAGAGGTGGAGTGTCATGGCGTCCATGCCGAGGTGCGCGCCCTCATGGACGCCTCTCTCTATGCGGATGAGGCCCACTCCATTTTCTGCACCAAGGCCCCCTGCCAGCGGTGCGCCAAGATGCTGCTTCACGCCACCCCCGACACCGCCCGTCTCGTCTTCGCCGTCTGGCCCAACGATAAGTCGGGCCTCGAAGCCTGGAGCGATGCCGGGCGCGAATACAAATGCATTGGAGATGCCTGATGCTAATCAGTGAGGAATACCAGCGCCTCAACGCCGAGATGCACGAGGCGAACGAGGACTACGGCACCTCGGGTCACGAGAGCATCAAGAAAATTCTTGAGCTAATGTCGCTCTCGGGCGCCTCGACCTTGCTCGATTACGGTTGCGGGAAGGGCACCCTCAAGAGGTCTATCGAGCTATCTGGCTTCCCTGAGATTGCCGGCGGCATGCGTGAGTATGACCCGGCCATCCCTGGCAAGGAGGCCCCGCCAGAGCCGGCGGATGTGGTGGTCTGCTCTGACGTGCTTGAGCATGTCGAGCCTGACTGCCTCGCGGAGGTTCTGGAGGACTTGGAGAGGGTGACCACGGTCGCCATCTATCTCCTCGTCTCGACGCAGCCGGCCATCAAGTTCCTACCTGATGGGCGGAACCCGCACCTTATCATTGAGCCGCCGGCATGGTGGCTTCCCAAGATCATGGCGCACTTCGACCTCATGTGGTTCGAGCGCGGAAAGAGGGGGACATTCGAATGCATAGCGATGCCGTTCAGCGCGTCTACATAGGCTACGACAGCCGCGAGCATGACGCCTTCGAGGTGTGCAAGCACACCCTGCTCAAGCACGCCACAGTGCCTCTGCTGGTCGAGCGCGTCGATCAACGTGCCCTCCGCCACGCCGGCCTCTATCGCCGGGCGCCCCTTCCTGGGACGTGGACCGACAGCGTGGATGGCAAGTCGTTCTCGACCGAGTTCTCCTTCACGCGCTTCCTCGTGCCGGCGCTTTGCCAGTACGAAGGGTGGGCCTTGTTCATGGATTGTGACTTCCTCTGGCGGCGTGATGTGAGGCACCTCTTCGACCTGATCGAGGAGAACCAGAACAAATCGGCCTTGGTTGTTCATCACAACTATGACCCCAAGGACACGATCAAAATGGATGGCCGCGAGCAGACGGTCTACAGCAATAAAAACTGGTCGAGCCTGATGCTGCTCAACTGCGCGGCCTGCTGGGAATTGACGCCTGACGTGGTCAACACCAAGCCCGGCATCTGGCTGCATACTTTTCGCTGGGCGGGGATGACCTACAAGCTGGGGGCACTCGATGAGACTTGGAATTGGCTGCCGGGGCACAGCAGCGAGGGCATCAATCCTGCGGCAGTCCATTTTACCCGTGGCATCCCCTCGATGCCCGGCTACGAGAACGAACCTTACGCCGACGAATGGTTCGCGGCGCTTAAAGAGGCGAGAGCAAGATGACGATTACAGAACGCATCGACGCCATCACCGGCATCGACCCCGAGTATCTTTCCGTCACCCCGCCCTGCCCTCGGTCAGTCAAGATTGAGCTGACGGGGCGGTGCAATTTCATGTGCGCCTTTTGCGCCCGCTCGCAGAACCTTCGAGAGCAGAAGGATATGGACCGGGGCATGTTCGAGGACTTGCTCTCTGAGATGAGGCAGGCCGGCGTCGAGGAGATCGGTCTTTTTTATCTCGGGGAAAGCGTGATGGTCCCCTGGCTTGCCGAGGCCGTCGAGTTCGCGACGACGGTCGGCTTCCCATACGTCTTCCTGACCACCAACGGCTCGCTCTCCAACCCGGCCAAGGTCGAGGCTTGCATGGAGGCGGGCCTTAGCTCGCTCAAGTTCAGCCTCAACTATGCCGATGCAGATCAGTTTACCGAGATCGCTCAGGTCAAGCAGGCGCTCTTCTACAGGATGATCGAGAACATCAAATCGGCCCACGCGGTCAGGGAAGGCGGCGGATATGATTGCGGCCTCTACGCCAGCTACATCAGCTACGACGGCGACCAGGGCGAAAAGATGCAGGCCATGATCAAGGAGCTTTCGCCCTACCTCGATGAAATTTACGAGCTTCCGCTGTACAATCAGGCCGACCTCGTGACCGATGAGGAGAAGGCCCGAGGATGGAAGCCCTCCGCCGGCAACCGAGGCCGTGCCGGCAATCTTCGAGACCCCCTCCCCTGCTGGGCCACCCTGACTGAGGGCCACATCACTTGGGATGGAAAGTTGGCGGCATGCTGCTTCGATCACAACGATGACTTCACCATGGCCGACCTGACCCAGGTCAGCTTCATGGAGGGCTGGCACTCGCTGAAATTCCAGCAGCTCCGAAAGGCCAACCTCGCGAAGGATGTCACCGGCACGCCGTGCGAGCGTTGTGTGGTCGGAGGCTAGTTTGCCGATGCACCCCTGAAGGTGGTAGAATGAGGCATGGAAGACCTCGCTGCCATCAAGGGCATCCTCCCCATCGGGGCAGCCATTGTCACTCTGGTCATGGCCTGGGCCGGCATGAAGTATGTCGGGAAGGAAAACGCGGCCAAGATCGCAGCCCAGGATGAGAAGTTCGAGGAGGCCATCGCGACCCTCCATGCGCGGGTCGAAGGGCTGGCGAAGCAAATTCGTGACCAGTGGGCAAAAGCAGATCAGGCCAGTCTTGCGACCCAGAAATTCGATACGACGATCAATTACATCAAGCGAGACATCGACCGCCTCTTGGAGGAGGGCCGCTATCAGCGGCGCCGAGGCGGTGGGTGACACGCCTCCCTCGATAGGGTAGGCTGACGGGGAAGGAGACTGCCATGGCTTTCGGATTGCCTCGAATGGTTGCCGGCGCGGGAGGGGGCCTTTGGAATGGCGCCCTTGGCGCTGCCCCGGCTGCGCCTCCCCCAGCTCCAGGGCTTGACATTGACCCGGCTGACCTTGCCGGCCTCTTCCCCAAGCCCTCTCCGTCAAGCCTCCCTCCGTATGCCCCCGCCAACCCCTTTGGTCGGCTCCCTGGCGACCTTTCGATGGATGTGCGAACCTATCGTGACCCCCTTACTGGTTACATCCACTATGAGAACGGTCTCGACCCTACGCCCCCGCCCCCTGGCTGGAAGCCCGGCCAACCATCAACTGGCAGCCCTGTGTGGTCGGGAACTCCCGGCGCCACTCCCAACCTTATGCCTTCATTCGGCAGCCCCGTATCGAAGGGCTTGGAGATGCTCCCTGACGGTCGATATTGGCGCCCTGAGGGGCCGGGTGATGTGCCGTCGAGTGGGAACATGGTGGATATGACTAAGCTCTCTGGCTTCCTTACCCCTGGCCCCAGGCCCCCTATGGGCGCAGCCCGACCAATGCCATTCCCAGGCCCCGGCCTACCTGCCCCATGCCGGCGCCCCAGCCCACCAATGCCATGGAAGAGCCTCGAAGGCTCCGCCGGCCCATGAGTGCGGCGGATAACTGGGCGCTGAATATTGCTGGGGACTAGTGATGGCACACCAACCTCGACAACTTCCCATGATGGTTGCCGGCGCCTCCCCGGTGCAGCCTGTCGGCCTAGATATGAACCCCCGAGAGCCTTCGGGTGGCGAGCAACGCCTTGCCCCCATGTTCGAGAGCCTCTCGCATCGGATATTTGATCGGATATTTGACAGGCGCCCCGGCCCCGACATGATGGAGGAGTTCTACGCCAAGGAGCGCAGCTTCAGGGATATGATTGCCGAGATGGGCAGGCGGTACGCTCCTCTCTTGGGCGCTGACGATGACCCCAGGATGAGGCAGATCAAGAAATACCTCTTCCAGAACGAGATGCGGAAGAGGTTAATGAGGCCTCCCTCAGGCGAGTTCGACATCTGAGCCGGGGTGACAACCCCTCCCGCTTCAATTACAATACGGATGATAGAGGTGCGATATGAGCAGACGTTCGCAGATAGCGGCTAACCCAGGTTTGCAGGAGAGTACGGAACGAGCGACCCATCCAATCCCGCCCCCCGCCGGCAATCCAACCGTGGAGGGGGTGCCCTCGCCAAGGCGGCACCACTTCTACCGTGCCCAGAGGGTGGCTGATCAGGAGACCATCGCGGCCAACGAACGCCGTATCGCAGAACTCGAAGCCGAGCTTAACACCCGCCGCGCTCAAGCGGCACAACACGAGGAAGAGACCCATGCAGAACGACAGCATGCGAGTGAAGAGTTACAAAGCCGGGCACACCGGGGACGTGAAGAACACGCCGGGGGGCCGGGAGAAGTACACGGCGACACCAGCGTCAGCGGTTCAGGGCCGGGCCGGGGACGCGAAGACGACCACGGACAACGCCGGGAAGAGCAAGAGCCGGCCCAGCAAGTCGGGCTACTAGTCTGCCCTGAGTGCGGGCAGGCCTGCAAAAACAAGGCGGGTCTGTCCGCCCACAAGCGGTACAAGCACCCACCTCAACAGTGACGGAGGTGACGCATGGCTGGCAATCCCCCAACGGCAGCCGAATACATCCCAGTTGGGGCAGTCTATCGAGAGACTGACCCCAGCCTGAAGGTCGAGGCCCCCGAGGCGCTCCGAATGGACGCCCTTGGGTACTTGCAAACGACCGCGCAAGGGCTGCCTCTCTCTATTGCTATGGGCGCAACGCCGGGCGCCAGCATCGTCAATAAATTCGGCTTCAATGAGGCCATCTCAAATACTGAGATCACCCTCTGGTTCCAGGGGGGCCTTTACACTTATCCGACTGACGCCGCCGGCAAGATTGATATGCTGCTGTTCGACAATTAGGAAGCCGCCATGACTTACCTCGCAATGCGAACTCGCATCCAGAGTGAACTGGTCCGCACCGATATCGACGGCAGGATCAATGAGGCTATCATCTCGGCCATCAGGCACTGGGAGCGGGAGCGGTTCTTCTTCAATGAGGCGACGACAACTTTCGTGACGGTCGCTGACCAGGAGCAGTATACCGAGAGCGATGGCGTCCCCACGGGGCTGGTGAAAATTGATGAACTCACTGTCGATGTCAACTCGACCACCTACCCCCTCACGCCTCGAACTTATTCCTTCATCGAGAACATCAAGAACAGCACGAGCTACACCGGCTTCCCTTATTCTTATGCCTACTACCAAGAAAGTTTTTGGCCCTACCCGATACCAAATGGCTCCTACACGCTGAACCTCAGCTACATCCAGCGGCTGGCCGAGGTCACTCTTAGCGCAACGGACGCTGCCACTAATGCCTGGATGGTCGAGGCGGAAGACCTCATTCGCCTGCGGGCGAAGAGCATCATTCGCATTGATGTGCTGGAGCAGGAGAGGGCCAAGGCCGAGGCGGCGATGATGGCGCAAAAGGGCAGCACGGCGCTGTCCATAATGGAAGACAGCGTCCTCCAGGGCATCCAGGGCGAAGTCACCAAGCGGGTCCAGACGGGCCGCGTGCAGCCGACGCAGTTCTGATATGCCCACCTTCCCCTCAGACGGCTCGATCATCGAGTTCGCGGCGTGGCTGCCTGATCAGCCGGCGTTAAACTCGCCTGGGGCCACGGTAGCGAGCAATTGCCGCCCCTCCGCCATCGGTTATAGACCGATGCCTGACATCAAGCCCTTCACCACGGCAGCCCTCGATAGCTTCGCCCAGGGCGCCATCAGTGTCACGGCCATTGATGGCGAGGTTACGTCCTACGTTGGGGATGCCGCCAAGCTCTACGACATCACCTCCGCAGCCGCGACTGATGTCTCGGTTGCCGGCGGATACTCGACAGTTGCGGACGGTATATGGGACTTTGCCAAGTGGGCAAATACGGTGATAGCCACAAACCTTTCCGACCCCGTTCAGACAATTACCATTGCCGGCGCGAACTTTGCCAACCTCATATCCTCGACGGATACGCCCAAGGCCAAGTTCGTTTCAATTGATGATAATGGCTTTGTCATCCTCGGAAACATCTCCGATGAAAGCGGGAGTGCCCCGACAAGGGTTCGATGGTCGGCGCAGAATGATCCGACTGACTTTGATGAAAGTGCGGCAACTCTTTCGGACAAGCAAGACCTCCAGGGCGAGGGTGGTGATGTTCAGGGGCTGCTTTACGGCGGAGATTTCACCACGGTCTTCAGGGAAAATTCTATACATCGCATGCAGTTTGTGGGACCGCCTTTGATTTTTCAAATCCCCCAGGTCGTACAGAATTTGGGCTTGAGAACGCCCGGCGCTGCGGCGGCATTTGGCAGGATGCACTACTTCCTTGCCAGCAGTGGATTTTACGTTTTCGATGGAGCTACCGCTCAAAACATCGGGTCGGAGCAGGTGGATCGCTTGTTCTGGGACACGGAGGGCGGCGCGAATACCGATGCGGTTGATGTCGTAAATATTCACCGCGTTAGGGCGACCATTGACCCTGACAACCAGCAAGTCTTCTTTGCGTATCCCACGGCTTCAGCGCCGGCAAATGCCTGTGATCGCATCCTCTGCTACGACTGGACCGTCCAGAGGTGGAGCCTGATTTCGGTCGATACCCAATTGCTATTCCGCCACCTCAGCGAAGGGTATACCCTTGAGGGACTAGACAGCGTAAGCACGTCAATCGATGCTCTTCCCTCCGCCGCAGCCGAGCTGTCCTTGGACAGCAAGGCGTGGATGGGTGGCGCCATCAAGCTGGGCGCTGTTGACACCACGAACAAGATGGCGACGTTCGAGGGCAGCAATCTCGCGGCGGTGATGGCGACCGCCGAGATGAACCTCGCGGCCTCGGGCGGTTCGCCGGGGTATCGCTCGAAGCTGACCGAGGTCGTTTCCCTGGTCGATGGCGGGACGCCCACGATGAGGATCGGCTACCGCAACCTCCCAGGTGACACCGTCACCTACACGGCAGCCGTCGCGCAGAACGCCTCGGGCTTCCACCCATTCCTGATCGACAGCAGATATTTCCGCGCCGAGGTCACCGTGCCGGCGGGGTCATCGTGGACCCATGCCCAAGGCGTCAATGGCGTCGAGTACGCCGTCACAACGAAGAACTGATGGCCTTTATCGGAAGGGAAAATCTCCCCCTCACATGGTATGACCTCGTCCAGATCACTCGCAAGATCGTGACGATGGTCAATGGCATCACGAACGAGGGCTGGTCGAATGCCAAGGGGTCAGTGACCCTTACGGCCTCGGCCACCACAACGACCATTACAAATATCAACATCTCGACAGAGAGCGTTTTCAACTTCGAGCCAAAGACCGAGAGCGCGGCCCTCTGCCTCCCCTCCCTCTATGTGTCGAGCAAAACAAATGGAAGCGCAGTTATCACACACAACTCCCGAGAAGCCACCGACCGAGATTTCGATTACTCCTTCCAAGGATGATTGGGCCTTCGGTCATGTAGTCGATTTTTCGATCTGGCCCCTGATCGAGGATGACATCTCGGCAGCCCTCGACCGCTCCGAGGGGCGCCTTTGGTCCGAGGACATCCTGGCAAAGCTCCAGGCCGGCATGATGCAGCTTTGGCTTGGCGCCGATGCTGAGGGGGTCAAGCTGACCATCGTGACGGAGATCACCCAGTGGCCCCGCCGCAAGGCCCTCTCCATCGTCATCTGTACCGGGTCCGACCGGGGGCGGTGGCTCCATCACACGGCTGACTTGGAGGCCTTTGCAAGAGGCCACGGATGCGATATGATTGAGGCCTGGGCACGGCCAGGATGGGAGCGTGTGACGGGATGGAAACGCACCCACGTTCTTCTTGAACACCCGTTGGAGGGTGACGCATGAGCCGTCAAACTGGTACGCAGCAGCAGGTCAGCACCTCGGAGCCTTGGGCGCCGCAGCAGAAACACCTCGAAGACATATTCGGGTCCGCGAAGGGCCTCTACGGCAGCGGAGGCCCCAGCTACTACGGCGGGGACACCGTGGTGCCGTTCGCGGCGGATACCCAGAAGGCCATCGATCTTACTCGAAGTCGAGCCTTGGGTGGCAGCCCCCTTGAAACGGCTGCTCAAGCATCTGCCTTCGGCACTCTGACGGGCGACCCCACAGCCAACCCGGCCTTCGATTACTTGGGCGACATCGCCTCGGGCAACACCGGCCCCACGGCAGCCAATCGCTATCTGGCCGGCACGGCTGCCGGCGAGAACCTCACCGGCAACCCCTACCTCGACGCAATGTGGGGCAACGCCTCGCGGAAGATCACCGATGCCTACAAGGAAAGCACCCTCCCCGGCATCAACTCGATGTTCTCGATGGCTGGCCGCTTTGGCTCC
>PVBE010852715.1_pt1 | contig 13241 bp, 14 predicted proteins | sample 1631181 | NCBI WGS metagenome assembly PVBE01 (sample SAMN08397723, study PRJNA350692) | Marine metagenome, whole genome shotgun sequencing project. | isolation source: water | place: Pacific Ocean | collected 2012-04
AAGAAGTCGACAGCGAAGAAGTCGACAGCGAAGAAGTCGACAGCGAAGAAGTCGACAGCGAAGAAGTCGACAGCGAAGAAGTCAGCTACCAAGAAGGTGGCTGCCAAGAAGTCAGCGGCCAAGAAGAAGACCAAGAAGGCCTGAGGGGCGCGCCCGTGGGTAAATTGGTCCTGGCTTCGTCTTCTGCGCGTCGCCGGGAGTTGCTGGCCGCCGCGGGCTGGGTTTTTGAGGTGTGCCCGGGAGACGCGGATGAGACGCCGCCGGAGGGCATGGCTGCGGAGGATGTGGCCGTGGTCTTGGCGGAGCGCAAGGCCAGGGCTGTGGCCCGGGGCCTGTCCCGGGACTGCTCCGGGAGTGTCGCTGGGGCGGGAGGCGGGGAGGCGCTGCTGGTGATCGGTGCCGATACCATCGTGGCCTTGGGGGAGGGTGTCGCGGGCACGCGTCTCTTGGCGAAGCCAGCCGATGCCGCCGAGGCCAGGGCCATGCTGGCCGCCCTCTCCGGGAGCCGGCATCGGGTTGTCACCGGTGTCTGCGTGCTGGAGCATCCCGCGGGCTGCTGCCACGGGGCCTGGGAACGGACCTGGGTCACCATGCGTGAGATCAGCACGGAGGAGCAGGAGGCCTATGTGGCCTCCGGTGAGTGGCGGGGGAAGGCCGGGGGATACGCGATCCAGGAGAGTGCCGATGCCTTTGTGACCGGCCTGGAAGAGGGTGGCTTTGACAACGTGGTTGGTCTCCCGGTGGGCCTCGTGGGCGAGCTGGTGCGGGCCGCCGGTGGGCGAGTGCCGGGCGCGGAATCCGGGCCCCCGGGCCCCGGCTGCCAACCCTCCCCGCCCCCGGGGGGGCTCCAGGACCGGTGAATACGGCCCTTGCCAGGGGGCAGGGCAGGGGCTAGGCTCTTTGGCCGATTTCAGAGGCGCGTCTCGGCCCCTCTCCCGTCGGGCCCCCAGAACGCAAGCTCCAGCGGCCCCACCCCAGCACCGGTCAGAACCCCTCCGGCAGAACCATGAAAGACAAGATCCACCCCAAGTACATCGAGTGCACCATCACCTGTGGTTGTGGGAACAGTTTCACCACCCGCGCCACGGTCAAAGAGATGCGCATTGAGATCTGCAATACCTGCCACCCGTTCTACACGGGCAAGCAGAAGCTCGTGGATACGGCGGGGCGCGTGGACCGCTTCAAGAAGAAGTACGCCAAGGCCGCCGCCAACAAGGGCTAGGCCCCGAGGGCGCCTGGCCGCCTCCCCGGGTTTGGGGGAAGCCGGTCTCCTTCGCCCTTCTGTCCCATAGTCGTCCATGGAGTTCGCCGAGCCGATTGTCGCCAAGTTGCGCGAGAAGATGGCCCGTTACCGGGAGGTCTCGGCGCAGCTGGAAGATCCCGCTATCGCCTCGGACCCCAAGGCCTTCCCACCCCTGTTGCGGGAGCGCGGCTCCCTGGAAGCTGCGACTGAGTTGGGGACGCGCCTGGAGGCCATGTTGGCCCGGCGCCTGGAGGCCGAGGAGTTGCTGGAGGCGGGCGAGGACGAGGAGTTGTGTGAGTTGGCGCGCATGGATCTGGATGGACTGGATGCGGAGGAGCTGGCCCTGGACAGCGAGATCCGCACGGCCCTGGTCACGGAGGTGGACGACTTCCGCCGCAAGATCATCATGGAGCTGCGTGCCGGGACCGGGGGTGACGAGGCCTCGCTCTTTGTGGGTGATCTGCTGCGCATGTACAAGCGCTTCGCCGAGACGCAGAAGTGGAAGGTCGAGTTGCTCGAGGGGCAGGTGACTGATGTGGGCGGCTACAAGGAGGTGACCGTGGCCGTTGCCGGGGACGGGGCCTGGCGGCGCTTGCGCTTCGAGTCCGGCGGGCACCGGGTACAACGGGTGCCGACGACGGAGACCCAGGGCCGCATTCACACCTCTGCGGCGACGGTGGCGGTGCTGGCCGAAGCGGAGGATGTGGACTTGACTATCCGCGGCGAGGACCTGCGCATCGACACCATGCGCGCCGGCGGAGCCGGGGGGCAGCATGTGAACAAGGTGGAGTCGGCCGTGCGGATCACGCACCTGCCCACGGGCGTTGTGGTGGTCTGTCAGGACGGCAAGAGCCAGCAAAAGAACAAGGCTACGGCCATGCGTTGGCTGCGCACGCGCCTCTTCGAGGCCGAGCGGGAGCGGCTACACCAGGAGCGGGCCGCGGAGCGCAAGAACCTGGTGGGCAGCGGTGACCGCAGCGCCCGGGTCAGAACCTATAACTGGCCTCAGAATCGGGTCACGGACCACCGCCTGGGAGAGAACTTCTCCCTGGAACAGGTTGTATCCGGCAAAATGGATGGCCTGCTGGACTCCCTGGAGGCCTGGGATCGTGAGGAGCGCATCCGCAACCTGTAGGATCTGCCACGGACAACGCCTGATTGTATGCGGCGCGGTATTTGACCCGTAGCCTAGTGGCGAGCCCCCGGTAGGGGACGGCCATGCAGAGAACAACAACCCCCATGAGCGACAGTGACATGACACCCCTCGAAGCCGACGACCTGCAGCCCCTGGAAGAGCACGAGGAGTTGGAGGGTCTGGAAGAACTGGATGAGAGCGCGGAAGCTCCCGTCGCGCCGGAGCCGACCGCGGCCCCGGAAGCGGAATCCGGCGCAGGCGCGGGCCAGCCCCGTCGCCGTCCCGGACAGCCGGCTCCCGGCGAGAAGCGCGAGCTGCACCCGGCCCAGATCCACGTGCGCAAGGCGGCCCTGATCGTGGCCGCGGGTTCCATGCTGCCCTGGATGACCGGCCAACTCGAGGAGCTCGCCATGGGGCCGGGGTTCGCTGCCAAGGTCCTGATTCTGGTGGCGGGCTGGCTGCACTTCGAAGGGGCCAAGGCGCGTCACGACGAGCTCGCGGTGGGCTTCGTCAAGTCCCTGGCAGGGGTGCACAAGCTGGCGGTGCCGATCCTGGCGGCCATCATCGCGCTGGTCGGCGTGGTGCCCCTGATCGATTCTGAAATCGGCGGCGCCGGCCCCTGGGCCGAGAAGTTCGGCCTGGTGCTGGCCGGCTTCACCATCGTGCATGTCTACGAATACCAGTTCACCGGCAAGTTCAATCCCGTCTTCCCGCTGATGTTCCTGGGCCCGGCCGTTGGCGGACTGGTGGCCATCATCGGCACCTTCCCCGTAAACCCCCTGGGGGGAGTTGGCGCCGTAATCGTGGCCGCCGGTGGCTGCATGGCCTGCTACGCCATGTACGAAGCCATGAAAGAGGCCAAGGAGGACGGCGAGCGCAAGAAGGCTCTGGCCCGCGATGCACGCAAGGCCGCCCGGGCCAGCCGCAAGGGTTGAGTTCAGCAACGGGTGAAGGCGGGGGAGGCCGGGCTGAGGCGCCCGGTGGCCAGCGGGCGGGCGGCGGCTCGGAGGGCCAGGCCCGCGCCGGAGCTGTGGCCCCCGGTCCCGGCCGACAGCCCGCGACCGCCGGAGAGATGCTCGCCATGGCCCGCTCCTTCCTGCTGCGCAAGGAACTGCCGGAGGGGCGCTTGGAGGCGGAGCTGCTCGTGGCCCGCGCCCTCGAAATGGATCGCCTGGGCCTGTTCATGTCCCTCGATCGACCCGTGAGCGGTGCGGAGGTGGACCTGGCCCGGGACTATCTCGTGCGCCGCGGGCGCCGGGAACCGACGGCCTACATTATTGGCCGGCGCGAGTTCTACTGCCGGGACTTCGGCGTGGGGCCCGGTGTCTTGATTCCACGGCCGGAGACCGAGCTGCTCGTGGACCGAGCCCGGGAACTGGCGGCGAAACGGCCCGCGGACAGCCCCCTGCGCATCGCGGAGCTGGGCACGGGGTCCGGCTGCCTGGCGGTGACCTTGGCTCTGGAGTTGCCCCGGGCACAGGTGATTGCCACGGACATTTCGAAGGCTGCCCTGGAGCTGGCGCGCACCAACGGGCAGAGCCTGGGGGCGCAGGTCGAGTTCGTGGAAGGCGACGGCCTGGCGCCCTTGGTGGAGCGGGCGGAGCGGGACGGCCCCTACGACATGCTGCTCTCCAACCCTCCCTACATTGGCGCGGATGAGGCCGCGCAGTTGGCCCCGGAGGTGCGTGAGCATGAACCGCCGGAGGCCCTCTTCGCTCCGGCGGGCGAGCGTGATTACTGGCTGAATCTGTTGCTCACCGAAGGCGTGCAGCTGCTCGCGCCCGGGGGCCACCTGCTGGTGGAGCTGGGCGCCAGCCAGGGGGGTGCGGCCCGGGGGCTTTGCGCGGACCTGGGCCTGGCCTGCGACGTGCGCCCGGACCTAGCCGGGCTGGATCGCGTTCTCGAACTGACTCGGTAGGCGGGTCAGGGCCACTGGGCCCGGTCGGATCAGTTCGCGGCAGCCTGGGCCTGGTGGGCTTCACTGTCCTGCCAGGCGTCCACGTACTCCTCGATGGTGGAGCGGTCCGGACCGGCAATGTCGTGCAGGAAGACGGCCACCTCGTAGTGGTCCAGGCCGGCGCTGATGCGCTCGCTGCGCACCACCGCGCCGTTGCCAGCTATGCGCCGGATGCCGTCGGGCACGGGCAGGTCGAGTTCGATGCGCAGGCGTGTCATCAGAGGCAGGCCGCGGTCGAGGAAGAAGCACACGCCGGCGCGGCTCACATCTCGCACGCGGGCCTCATGGGCACCGTCCTCCAGGACAATCGTGATCGGCCATTCGGCGTTGGCCCGCGGGTAGCGCCGGCGCTCTGCACCCCGGGCCGGACGGTCCGGCTCGGAATTGGGTGAGCCGGCTCCGGCCGGATCGCGGGGGGGCTGGGGGGTGAGCTGATCTTCCGGGGGGATGGTCATGGCTGGGCGCGGTGGTGGCGCGGCGGGTGGCGCGGGGGGGGCGAAGGAGGCTGCGTGACGACTCGACAATAAATGGCCGGGCAACTCCTGTCCATGGGGACTACACCCGCTTTGGGAGATTCGGAATAGTGTCAGAGGATGGGCTGGAAGCTGTGCCTTGAAGGCGTAGGATGGGGGGGCGCGCAGGGCGGCGCTTTTCACCTGCAGCGGGCGCGATGCCGGTTTGGCGGCGCGCCACGGACGCTGCGGGCCCGAGACAACCACATAGAAGGAACTGAAAATGGCGAATTACAACAAGGTCATCCTGATGGGCCGCCTGACCCGCGATCCGGAGCTGCGCTACACCAAGAGCGAAACTGCTATCTGCAAGGTCGGGCTAGCGGTCAACCGGCGCTACAAGGACGGGGCCAGCGGCGAGTGGAAGGAAGAGGCCACTTTTGTCGATGTGACCATCTGGGGCAAGCGCGGCGAGGCCTACGAGAAGTATCACAAGAAGGGGGACGCGACCTTCATCGAGGGCTCCCTGCGCCTCGACACCTGGGAGGATCGCGAGTCCGGCAGCAAGCGCAGCAAGCTCTATGTGGTCGGCGACAACTGGGAGTTCGTCGGCGGCTCCGGCGGCTCCGGCTCCGGCGGCGGTGGCGGCGGTGGCGAAGGCCGTGAATACGAGTCCAGCGCTCCGGCTGCGGCGCCGGCCGCAGGTGGCTCCGGTGGCGGCGGGAACCTCGACGCCGACGATACGCCCTTCTAAGGCAGACGCCCAGGAGCGCGCGAGCCATGCGTCTCTCCGTGCGCCTCTTCGCCGTTCTACGGGAGCGGGCGGGGGTGGATGAAATAACCCTGGAAGGCCTGCCGGATCAACTGGATCTGGCGGGCCTCAAGTTACGCGTGGCCAAGGCCTATCCCGAGCTAGGCAACCTGTCCGCCGTGGCCGGCGTGATCGGAGATGCCTACGCGACGGATGACACGCCGCTTTCAGAGGGAGATGCCGTGGCCCTTTTGCCTCCGGTCTCCGGCGGTGGGCCGGATGCCTACGAGGTGGGCGTCTTTGAACTCAGCACCAAAGCCCTGGATGCGGCGGCCTGTCAGGCGCGCGTGTGCGCGCCGGACTGCGGGGCGGTCTTGCTTTTTACGGGCACCACCCGGGCGCGCAATCGCGGCCAGGAGGTCAAGCGCCTCGACTACGAGGCCTTCAGTGAAATGGCGGGGGCCGAGATGACTCGCATCTACGACGCCTGCCGGGAGGAGTTCGGGGGCACCCTGGCGGACAAGGAAGGTCCCGTGCGCATGTTGACCGTACACCGGGTGGGCACCGTGGCCGTGGGCGAACCATCCATCGTGATCGCCGTGGCCAGCGCCCATCGGGACCGGGCCTATGCCGTCTCGCGCTTCCTGATCGACCGCCTGAAGGAGCGCCTGCCGCTTTGGAAGAAGGAAGTCTACGCGGATGGCCACCACTGGATCGGAGATCGCTCATGATGTTGCGCCGCACTGTCCCGGTCACGCCGTTCCAGCAGAACTGCACGCTGCTCGCCTGCCCGCTGACGAAGCAGGCGGCGGTCATTGACCCCGGCGGCGATGTGCCGTGCATCGAGGCCGCCCTGGCGGAGGAGGGCTGGCAGGCGGAGGTTATCTTGCTGACCCATGCCCACGTGGACCACGCCGCCGGGGCCGCTGAGCTCTGCAGGAACACTGGTGCGCCGGTCGTCGGGCCCGGGCGTGGGGACGACTTCTGGATCGAGGCCCTGCCGGAGCAGGCGCGCTCCTTTGGCCTGGCTGCGGCGGAGGCCTTTACGCCCAGTCGCTGGCTTGAGCAGGGTGATCGCGTCAGCGTCGGAGAGGAGGTGCTGGAGGTCCTGCACACACCCGGGCACACGCCCGGGCATGTGGTCTTCTTTCACCGCAAGGACAAGCTCCTGGTGGTGGGGGATGTGCTCTTCCAGGGCTCCATCGGCCGCACGGATTTTCCGCAGGGTGATTACGACACGCTGATCCGGTCCATTGAAGAGCAGCTCCTGCCCCTGGGTGATGATGTGGCCTTCACCTGCGGCCATGGCCCGGACTCAACCCTGGGAGCCGAACGGACCAGCAATCCGTTTCTGCTCGACCCGGGCCGCTACCGCGGAATGGTCTAGGGAGCATCCAGCAGGCGGCGGAGGGCCGCTTCAGGTACCCGCCAACCCCGGTTTTACCTCAGGAATCTCGCCCCGGGATGGCCCGGACGGGCTCCCAGCCGCTAATCTCTGCGGCTCGTCGATCGCCCCCCGGACCGCAGCTCCCGTGGCCGCCGGTCCAGCCCCTGTCGGAGTACCAGAGCCGTGACCGAAGACAAACAACGCAGCCTCAATGCAGCGGACACTGAGCGCGAGGAGCTCCCTGTGGATGTGGCCCTGGTGGGGGCCGGTCCCGCTTCCCTGGCGTGTGCCATTCACCTGCGGCGCCTGCTCGCCGAACGCGGTCTGGAGGACAAGACCGTGCTGGTGATCGAAAAGGCCGAGGAGATCGGACACCACACGCTGTCCGGCGCTGTCATGGACCCCAGGGGCCTGGCCGGGCTCTTTCCGGATTGGCGCGAGCGCGGCTGTCCCATCGAGGCCCAGGTGGGCGAGGACTGGGCGGAGATTTTGCGGCCCGGCGGGGGCTCGCGGCGCATTCCCGGGCCGCTGACGCCACCGCAGCTGCGTAACCACGGGAATGTGATCATCAGCTTGAACAGGCTCGTGCGCTGGCTCGGGGAACAGGCCGAGGAGCTCGGTTGCGAGGTCTACCCCGGCTTCCCGGCGGCGGAAGTGACCTATGACGGCGAGCGCGTGACAGGCGTGGTGACCCGGGACAGTGGCCTCGACAAGCAGGGCCAGCGCAAACCGACCTTTGAACCTGGGATGCGCATCACCGCTGACGTAACCGTCTTCGCCGAGGGCACCCGCGGACACCTGACCCGGGGCCTGGTCAAGCGCCTGGGGCTGGACGCCGGAGCAAATCCCCAAACCTGGGCCACCGGTGTCAAGGAAATCTGGGAGGTGCCCGAGGCCACCGGCGCCGCCATGTTTGGCAAGGTGATGCACACCGGCGGCCATCCCCTGGGCACGGATGCCTACGGCGGCGGCTTCGTCTACGGCCTGGGCGAAAACCGCCTGGCCCTGGGCTTCGCGGTGGGCCTCGACTACCACGATGCGCGCCTCGATCCCCACGCTCTGTTCGTGCGCTGGAAACAGCATCCGCGCATCGCCGGCCTCCTGCGGGACGGCAAGATCCTGCGCTACGGCGCCAAGACGATTCCCGAAGGCGGTGTCTTCGCCCTGCCGCGCCTCTCCGGGGATGGCTTCTGCCTGGTCGGGGACGCCGCGGGCATGGTCAACGCCTCCACCCTGAAGGGCGTGCACCTGGCCATCGAATCCGGACGCCTGGCGGCCGAGGCCATCGCCGATGCCTTGGCCGGCAACGACACGGGAGCCCAGGCCCTGGCGCGCTACGGCCAACTCTTCGAGGCCTCCTGGGCCCACAGGGAATTGTGGGGCGTGCGCAACTATCGCCAGGCATTCGACGGTGGCCTGTTCGCCGGCATGGTGGACTTCGCCGCCCAGCGCGTGACCGGCGGGCGCGGTTTCTTCAAGCGTCGTCCGGGCCATGCGGACTTCAGCACCACGCGTCCCGTGCGCGAGTCGAAGATGTGTGCGCCTGACTACGACGACGGTATCGCCCTCGACAAGCTGACCGATGTCTACCACTCCGGCGCCGTGCACGAAGAGGACCAACCCAGCCACCTGGTGATTCCCGACCCGTCCATTTGCGTGACGCGCTGCACGGAGGAGTACGGCAATCCCTGTCAGCACTTCTGTCCGGCGGCGGTCTACGAGTGGCCGGAGGGCGAGCTGCAGCTGAATCCGAGCAACTGCGTGCACTGCAAGACCTGCGACATCGCCGACCCCTATGAGAACATCGAGTGGGTCGTTCCCGAGGGCGGCGGCGGCCCCAAGTTCACGGATATGTAGCTCTCCGGCGGCCCGCTGCCGAAGAGGGCTGTCACCTTTCAGATCAACACCGCGGTACGGCGCCGCCTGACCACAACCGAGCAACTCAAAACACCGAGCTTCATGCGCATCACAACGACCAACCCCACCCGCATTCCCGCCTGCCCCGTCACGATCTCCTTCTGCTTGGAAGGCAAGCGGCCGGAGCTGCCGGCCACGGTCAAGCTGGCTCCCGGTGTGCGCGCTGACTTCAAGGGCAAGTTCCGGGAGCTGCGGCTGACAGAGGATCTGCGCGGGAAGAGTGCCGCGGGTGGACGCGTGATGCTCGTCGGCTTGGGGGCCGGCAAGGGCCTGACGACCGAGCGCCTGCGGCGGGCGGCGGCCATTGCCGCCAAGAAGGCGGAGAAGCTCGGCGCCGCCAAGGCCGTGGCCCTGGTGCCCGCCGCCGTGACCAAGCTGGCCGGCGGTCCCGGCGAGGTGGCCACGGCCCTGGCGGAGGGGGCTGTCATGGGTGCCTACAGGAACCTCAGCTCCAAGAGCAAGCCGGCCAAGGCGAAGATGAAGCAGCTGATCCTGGCGGGGACGGGGAGCGGGTTCTCCGCCGGCGCCAGGCGTGGCCTGGCCATGGGGCAGGCCAATTGCTTTGCCCGCGAGCTGCAAAACGCCCCGGCCAACCGCATGACGCCCAAGGACCTGGCCAGCGCTGCCCGGGCCATCGCCAGGAAAAGCCCGCGCATCAGTGCCCGCATCCTGGACGAGCAGGCCATGGCCAAGGAGAAAATGGGCCTCCTGCTCTCCGTGTCACGGGGATCCGTAGAGCCGGCACGGCTGATTCACCTGGTGTACAAGCCCAAGGGCAAGAGCCAGGGCCGCATCGCCCTTGTGGGCAAGGGCCTGACCTTTGATTCCGGCGGCATCAGCATCAAGCCTTCCGGCGGCATGGAGGACATGCGCTACGACATGTCCGGCAGTGCGGCCGTGCTTGGCGTGTTTCAGGGGCTGACGGCTTTGGATGTAAAGCACGAGGTGCACGGCATCGTTGTGGCCTGTGAGAACATGCCCGACGGCAAGGCCAGCAAGCCCGGTGATGTGCAGACGGCCATGAATGGCACCACCGTGGAGATCATCAACACGGATGCCGAGGGGCGCCTGGCCCTGGCGGACGGCCTGACCTACACGCGCAAGCACATAAAGCCCGAGACGATCATTGACCTGGCCACGCTGACCGGCGCGGTGGTCATGGGCCTCGGCCACGAACTGACCGGGGCCTACGCCAGCACAGAGGGCCTGCGCGACGCCATCGTGGCCGCGGGCGAGGCGGCCGGGGAGTTGATGTGGCCCATGCCTTTGCTCGACTGCCACCGGGAGATGGTCAAGGGCGGCTATGCGGACCTGACGAACTCCGCACCCCGGGCCCTGGGGGGCGGGTCGATCACCGCCGCGGCCTTCCTGTCGCACTTCGCCCTGGGAGGCCAGGAGAGCCTGGGCCCGGATCCTGAGTGGGCGCACCTGGACATTGCCGGTACCTCCTGGAAGACGCGCCAGCGGGACTGGGTCGGTGGTCCCCACGGCACGGGGGTTGGCACGCGCATGCTCCTGCGTTACCTTGGTGCGCGCTAAACCCCGCCGGTATCAGAACTAACGCCCGCCGGGCGAGTGTGAACCGGCACGGGAAAGGCGCCGCGCAACCGCATTACCGGAGCAAAACACCGTGACCGTCCAGGAAAAAACCCTCGTCCCCGGCCTGGCCGGGATTCCCGCCGCTGAGAGCGCCGTCTCCTATATCGATGGCCACGCCGGCATCCTCGAATACCGCGGCCACCGCATCGAGACCCTGGCGGAGCACAGCAACTTCGAGGAGACCTGCTGGCTGCTGCTCTACGGGCAGCTGCCCACGCGGGACGAGCTTGAGGGCTTCCGCGCCCGCCTGCGGGAGCACCGCGCCCTGCCGGAGCGCCTGATCAATGTCATCCGCACCCTGCCCGGTGTCGGCCACCCCATGGACGCCCTGCAGGCTTCCCTGGCCGCCCTCGGCATGTTCCACCGCAAGGAGAACTACTCGTCCCGCGAGGAGTGCGACGAAGCCATCGTGCGCATCATCGCCGCCGCGCCGGTGATGATCGCCAACTTCGAGAACTTCCGCTCCGGCCGCGACTATGTGCCGCCCGCTGACGGGCTCGACACGGCGGCCAACTTCCTGTGGATGATTAACGGCAGCGTAGCCGACGAACTCGTCACCCGCGTACTGGACGTGGCTCTGATCCTGCACGCGGATCACACCATGAATGCGTCGACCTTCGCCGCCCGCGTGGTGGCGTCCACGGAGGCCGATCCCTTCACCGTTTGCTCCTCCGCCGTCGGCGCCCTGACCGGCCCCCTGCACGGCGGCGCCAACGAGCGCGTCCTCGACCAGCTGAAAGCCATCGGCGCGGCGGAGAATGTGCCGGCTTGGATGGAGGCCACCCTGGCGGCCAAATCCAAGATCATGGGCTTCGGCCACCGCGTCTACACCACCAAGGATCCCCGCGCCAGCATCCTGCAGGACCTGGCCCGGGACCTCTTTGAGACCCACGGCGTAACCCCGGCCTACGAGACCGCCCTGGCATTGGAGGCCGAGGTCCTCCAACGCCTCGGTTCCAAGGGCATCTATCCCAACGTGGATTTTTTCAGCGGCATGGTCTACGCCAAGCTCGGCATTCCCACGGACCTCTTCACGCCGGTCTTCGCCATGTCCCGCGTGGCCGGGTACCTGGCCCACTGGCGCGAGCAGATGACTGACAACCGCATCTTCCGCCCCACCCAGGTCTTCGTCGGCGGCCACGACGCCAAGTACACGCCGCTGGAACTGCGCTAGGCGGGGGCCTGTTCCCAGGCCATCAGGGGCGCGCGGCCCGGGCGTGCCTGTTTCTCCACGGGGCTCAGCCCCGCGGGCGGAGTGGTGGGGAAGCCGGGGCTCGAACCCGGACGGCCCAAGGGCCTTCGGATTTTAAGTCCGATGCGTCTGCCAATTCCGCCACTTCCCCGGCGGGGCCATATCCTACCGCCTTTCCCGCCCCACTCCACCTTGACCCGGCCCCCAGCCGGAGTATGCTTCCCAAACTGGCGCGAGGCCCCGGTGGTCGGCACCAAAAACAGTGAGGCGGCATAGCCAAGTGGCCTAAGGCGACGGATTGCAAATCCGTTATCCCCGGTTCGAGTCCGGGTGCCGCCTCCATTACTGCCATCCATTGGGCAGGCGAAATCCATGGACAGCTTCCGTTCCAAGCAAGCATGAAGTACTGGCTGGTGAAGTCCGAGCCGGATGTCTACTCGTTTGCTGATCTCATGGCGGAGCCGGGGGGAACAACTCCCTGGGATGGGGTGCGGAACTACCAGGCGCGGAATCTGATGCGCGACGAAATGTGCGTCGGAGATCTGATGCTCTTCTATCACTCAAATGCCAAGCCGCCGGGGGTAGCGGGAATCTGTGAGGTGGCGAGCGAGGCCTATGCGGATCCGACACAGTTTGATCCACAGTCCAAGTATTTTGACGGAAAGAGCGATGCGGATGATCCACGTTGGATGCTGGTGGATGTCCGTGGCGCAGAGGAACTGCCGCGGTTTGTGTCCCTGGCGGAACTTCGGGAGGTGCCAGAGCTGGCCGGCATGGCGCTGCTGCGCAAGGGACAGCGCCTGTCCGTGCAGCCGGTGACAGCCGAGGAGTTCGCGGTGGTCAAGGCCCTGGCCCAAGGCTAGGTCGGCGCGCGGTCGGGGCAGATCCCCTGGTGGGTGCGTTGCCGCTTCAGGCTCACCCGCCCGTCGCCCTGCCTGTCTAGTTGCCTTCCCGGGGCTGGAGCAACAGCTCGCAGGCCAGGCGCAGGCCGAGTTCCAGGGCGCGTTCGTCGGGGTTGAAGTAGGGTGTGTGGACCATGGCGGGCTCTGTCCCAGGCGCGAGAGCGGTGAAGTCGCTGACGCCGAGGAAAAAGTAGAGGCCGGGGTTTGCTGGGCAAAAAAAGCGAAGCCCTCGCCGCCCATGTGGGGTGGCCCGGGGGTGATGCCGCCCTCGCCGAGGATGCTGGTGAAGAGAGGGCGGGCGCGTTCGACCAGATCTGGGAGGTGTACTGCGGGGCACCCGCGCCATGCATGTTGCTTCGCAGATGAAGAGTCGGGTACCGTATCGAGCATGTTCGCAGCTATGGCTCTCTGTGCCCTCGCTCAGTTAGGGGATCGGGGTGCGATTCTCCACCGTGTGCCTAATCTTAGTTGTAGGGACGCTGTAGCTGGTCCAGTGATCGTGTTCGGTCCCGATGCTTTTGCGGTTGTCAGTGGGGGACTCTGGGGCAGCGAAGCTGAAAATGAGCGGGCGAACCAGCAGATGGAAGCAGTCGTAGGAGCTGCGCGGTTCGGGAAGGGGCGGGTGGTTGCCATTGGGCACAGCGGGTTCCTTATGGGACATGGGCGGGGCTGGCCTCTCTTGCTTGAGAATGCAGTTGAGTGGGCA
>PVBE011120674.1_pt1 | contig 13241 bp, 12 predicted proteins | sample 1631181 | NCBI WGS metagenome assembly PVBE01 (sample SAMN08397723, study PRJNA350692) | Marine metagenome, whole genome shotgun sequencing project. | isolation source: water | place: Pacific Ocean | collected 2012-04
GCTGAGCTGCGGGGCGATGCCATGCGGGCCATGGACGATCTTGGTACGGGACTGGCTTACTTCCCACGCCTGAAGGAATGATGGCGGGCATCCGGCCCTAACAGAATCTCCCGTTGACGATCCGTCACACCTTCGAGCCCATCAGGTGTCGGATACTCGCAGTGCCATGCGACGGGATGCGGACTGTACTTGTAAAAAATCGTGCGGCGTTCATGATCGCCCGTCCATGGCAATGACCCATGCGTCAAGGCTTCCGTAAACAGCACCGCAGTCCCCGCAGGCCCGATCACACGGCTCACCGACGGGTGAGGCTCAGCTAGATTCTTCCACTCGGACGGGATCGGAAAGTTGCTCTTGTGACTACCGGCCACACAACCAAAGCCTCCGTCACCTGGATTGACATCAGCAAGGTTGTACGCCAGTACCGACAAGCCGTTATACATCCGCCCATCAGCAAATCGAAAGTATTGCCCTGGATCAAACGGCGTCCCTCCACCGTGCAGTATTCCGGCAGGACCCAGTCCAGATCGAATGATGTCAAGGTAGGTGTGATCCAGTCGGAACTTGGAACCCAGGATAGCTTCGAGATGCGGAGTGACAGTCGGCAGGTCGATCAGATCAAGATACGGCTGACCCCAATCAAGCACACCAGGAAACGAATGAAAACTCACATCGGGCTCAACCGCTGCTGCGATACGTTGATCCACGACAGCATTTAGTTCGTCAAGAAGCTCCGTACTGAGCGCATTAGGAATCGTGATATATCCCTGCAAATCAAACAGGTACCGCTCATGCTCATTCATCGAATCCTCCCGTTGTGCACGACGGTCCGGGAACCGCCTCACCCAGGGTCGCGCCTGGCCCGGTATCGTCCGTTATCGTTGCGCACCGTGCAAGGCCTGGCATGAGTCCACCCTCGGCCACAAAACTTTCAGCACACATCACGGAAACCCGAGCAGGGATCGCCCCCAACATTGGACAGGAGCTAGAGACTGGGTCTTGTCCTCGCCTGAACCATAGACTCAGCCTGAAAACTCAGCGACGACGCGTTACGGTGCCATCAACCCGCTGCTCATACCGCGCATTGGGCCCTTCGAGAATTTCCCGTTGGCGATCCGTTAAACCATCCAAACCCTCAGGCGTCGGATACTCGGCCCACCACGCCAGTGGATAGGGACTGTACTTGTAAAAAATCGTGCGGCGTTCATGATCCGCCGTCCACGGCAAGGACCCATGGGTCATCGCTTCAGTAAACAGCACCGCGGTCCCGGCCGGCCCAACAACCCGACTCACGGCCGCATGTGGCTGGGTTAGATCCTTCCACTCGGAGGGGAACTGGAAATTACTCTTGTGACTGCCAGCGATGGCTCCAAACCCCCCGTCGCCTGGATCGACATCGGCAAGGTTATAGGCCACCACGGAAAGCCCGTTATACATCCGCCCGTCACTAAACCGGAAATATTGCACCGGATCGAAAGGGAAGCTCCCACCATGTAACGTGGCCCCAATAGGACCAAGTCCTGATCGAATGATGTCGAGATACGTGTGATCCAGTCGGAACTTTGGACCGAGGATGGCTTCGAGATGCGGGGTGACGGTCGGCAGATCAATCAAGTCAAGATACGGCTGGCCCCAGCCGAGCAACTCGGTAAACCGGTGGGTACCCGCATCCGGGCTCACCGCCGCATCGATCTGTTGATCCAGGACGTCGTTTAAGGCGTCCAGTCGTGCAGGGTCGAGAGCGTTGGGAATCGTGATATAGCCCTGCAAATCAAACAAGTATCGCTCGTGCTCATTCATGCGAAGCTCCGATGTACCCCCGAGGACCAGTTACCACTGACCTCATACTAATCCGACCAGTATGGTGCGTGATTCTCCCGGACGCTGGCAACGGACGCCATCAGCCATGCTTCCACATCATGTTCCGGCCGCGTCACAACTTTTAGACAACAAGGCAGCTGGCCGGCATTCGGGCACTCGTCGTTTAACACCTGCAGGATCTCGGCCAACGGCACACTGCCCTCACCAATAGGCGCGTGAAAGAACGCCCCTGTTGCGATCTCGGTGAGTGCCTGAACCCGCATGTCCCGAAGGTGTGTCGCCACGGTATATGGGGCCGCTCGTACTACAGCGTCGAGCGGATCTTCGTTAACACTTAGGGGATTGGCCACATCAAACACAAGGCGGAGGTTCGACGATCCAACTGCTTCGATCACCCGCACAAACTCCACGCAGCGAAAATCCATATGGGGTTCAAGCGCCAGAGTTAGCTCAAGCGCTGCCGCCTCCGGCACCAGGCTGGAAGCATTCGAGGCCATGCGATCGAGTTGACGGGCCACGGGCTCGGAACTGTCGTACCGATGGGCTCGCCCAGGTTGCCCATGGACCAGGCTCAATGTTGATATGCCAGCAGCTTTCGCTAGCGTCATAGCCATCGACGCAATCGCCATCTCACTGGCCCCAATCCATCCCGTCCGCAATGAACTGGCCTGTTCGGCATCAAATCGTGCTGCATCCGGTGTGCTCGATGCGGTATCCCACGCATCAGGCCCAGCAGCAAGATCCAACGACACACTTCCCAGAAGCTCCACTCCGACAGCGGTACATCGCTGGCCAAACGCGCGAGCCTGCACAATATCCCCCAATAATCCAACGTCGCAGGTCAGCACCTTCAAGCCATGCGCGACCGACCGAGCCAGCAACCAATCTGGAACAAACGCGTCCAGCTTTGGAGGCGCGGTAGAGAGGGTGTACGGGGCATAGTGGCCAGTCGCCCGGAACTTGGAAGTATCCGTCCGCATCCACGGAAACGCGATCCACCGATACGTCTCCGCTGACAAACCAAGCCTCACGACGACACCTGCGCGGGAAAGTGGTCAACCTCGTGCTGACGAAGGTGGTCAAGACTCGTTCGAACCCAGCGGTCGGGGTCGATCTGGGGCACTCCCGCGATCTCGATGTGCGCCAGCAACTCATCCGGGTCGGGTGCCTCGGCCTGTAGCACGTCGAGAATCTCTGCAATGGGAGAATCCCCCTGGCCGACCGGCGCCCAATGCAACGCCGGCTCCCAGGTTTCCGTCAACGGATGAACCGTGAAATCCTTCATATGCAACGCCACGGTATAGGGTGCTGCCTTTCGGGCGCCCTCAAGCGGGTCCTCCAACACAAGGAACGGATTCGCGGTATCGAGGGTGATACGAGCAAATTCAGACCCGAGCCCCTCGACCAAGGCAACAACCTCGCTCAGTCGGTAATCCATGTGGTTTTCAAACGCGAGTGTCACCCCGTGGTCTTCGCATTGGGGCAAGACTGTTCGAAAGTTCCGAATTGCTCGATCGATCTGTTCCTCAACCGGAGGCTCGGTGGTGAAGTGATTGTGGATGCCAGCCATCAGGTGGGTAACCGTAGCCACCGTCACGTGCCCGACCGCATTGAGCGCCACGTGTTCAACAACCTTGTCGTGCCACTCTCGATCCCATTCGTCAGCGCTCGCCGCCCAGTTCGCCCCCAGGCCTCCATTCAGAACGATGCCAGCCGACTGCATCCGTTCACCAAGCGCCTGCACCGTAGCCCTATCACCGACATCAGCCGCATGCGTATAGAACGTCTCGAAACCGAGTTCGATCGATTTCTCAAGCATCCATTCCGACCGCGACTCATGTATGGCGGGTGGCACATTCGATTGCAGAAACGCAGGGGGCCATCCTTTGTTTCGGTGCTCAGGCCGATCACGACGCCGATGCGCATCGAGCATCCACCGATAACACGCAATTGATGCGCCGAGCTTCATGAACGCCCTCCCGAGCGTGAGGGCAGATCTACCCGCGCGCCCTGACATCCAGTCGAACACGCGGATCGACATAGGTATACAGCACATCCACAAGGAGGTTCATGAACGCATATATAAGCGCGGCCAGTAGAACCAATCCCTGCACCACCGGATAGTCACGCCCAACAATCGCCTCAATAAGCCGCATCCCGAGACCCTGCCGGTGGAATACCATTTCAATCACCACAGCACCAGCAAGTAGACCGCCGAACTCAAGCCCAATCACGGTGATGACTGGAATCAGGGCATTGCGTAACGCGTGAACCCAGATGACCAATCGCTCGCGCAGACCCTTGGCACGTGCCGTACGAATGTAGTCGCGCGAGAGGACGTCCAGCATGGACGAACGGGTAAGGCGTGCCAGGATCGCCGCCGCCGCTGTACCAAGGGTGATTGAGGGAAGAATGAGTTCCTTCCCATGACCATTAGAAATTGCCGGCAACCATCCAAGCACAATGGCAAAAATCCAGACAAGGATCAGGCCCAACCAGAAACTCGGGAACGAGACACCCAGAATCGCAAAGACCTGTGCCCCATGATCGAGCCACGAATGGCGCTTGACCGCCGACAAAATGCCAGCGAAAAGGCCGATAAAGATAGCCACTGCCATCGCTGACATGGTGAGCTGGAACGTTGCCCCCCAGTGATTCTTAATGATGTCACCAACCGACTGTCGGTATTGAATCGAATCGCCAAGGTCAGCGCGGACCACATCCCACACGTAGAGCACAAACTGGTGGGGACCACTCTTGTCCAAGTTATAACTTTCCCGCAGCCGCTCGATCGCCTTCCTGCTAACCCCACCCCCAGACTCTCCACCTGACGATCCTGACCCGCCGCCAATATCACCCGAGTGAAAAAAGATCGTAATCGGATCTCCAGGAATCTGCCGCATCAGGATGAACACAACCAGCATCACCCCAAACATGACAGGGATCGTCATGAGGACGCGCCGGAGAATATAAGCAGCCATGGGTTATGGGGTTTATAGAAAGATCGCTACGCCCGGACACTTGGTCCCCCTCAAAAAGAGGGGGACCAAAGCGTCCGGACCTATATAGCTCTCCTTGCTACTCCTGGGTGCTGTACCACTGCCCGTAGTAGGGCAAGTAGTCAATACCGAGGAACAGTTCGCCACCAACACGAGCCGGGTTGGTTAACCACGGCAGGTACTCATGGACCAACGGAACCGCTACAGCGTTCTCCATCAGGTACAACTCGGTCTCCTGCCAAATTCTCTCCTGCTCATCAGGATCGAAGGCGGCACGAGCGGAGTCCAAAAGCTTATCGATCTTGGCGCCCGGAGCCGCCTTAGCATCCACGCCGTCATGCTCGAAGAACGAGTATGCCCGGCCTGGAGCACCGTACATCGACGTGTGGAACCGATCGTACATGACGTCGCCATTAGGACCACCCACGCCGATCCACTTGGTGTGGAAATTACCAGCCATAAGGTTGGCATCGGACGTCGGGCCATCCATCTTGGGTATGGAAACCGAAATCTTCAGGTTCTTCTCGACATCGAGCTTGTACAACTCAACGACCGGGTCCCCTGTGTCGGCATAGATGAGCTCAAGAACTTTTCCGTCCTTATCTTCACGGAATCCGCTTGCGCCCACCGGGTAGCCGGCTTCGTCCAGAAGCTTGTTGGCATGCGCTGGATCGTATCGATACAGCTTGCCAGCCTCTTCACTTCGACCGATCGTCCCCGGCACCAGCAGGTTGCTGATGTTGGTCGGCGACGTCCCACCATTGGCACGCACTGTCACTGTTCGACGATCAACACCGAACAGCAGTGCCTTGCGGACGGCAAGGTCGGTCAACGGCCAGAGCTGGGTGTTCAACGGCATGTATTGACCCATACCCGGAGCCGCGAATCCGATTACATGAAACTTCGGATTTTCGGAGACCCGCTTATAGTCCGCGAACGACCAGTTAATCATGATGTCAACTTCGCCGGCCTCAAAGGCTTGGGCGTTGTCCGTCATGTTGTAGCCAAAGATCTGAATCCGAAGCTGATCTGGGTACGGAGGACCCTGATGCTTCAAGAACGACGGACCCCAGGTGTAATCCTCGTTTCGATCCATCATGATCTTGACGTTGTCTTCCCAGCTGTTCATCTTGAACGGACCGGTACCGACTGGATTACGATTGAAATCTTCACCCAGTTCTGTAATCGCCTTAGGCGAAGCCATCACCGGATGCTGATGTGCCAGCATCTTGGTGAAAAATGCTTGCGGCTTGGCCGTCTCAAACACAACTGTAAAGTCGTCTGTCTTTGAGATCCCTGAGATTCCTGCGATGTCACGAACGACGTGACCACGCGGGAGTTCTTCGTCAAGGAACCGGTTGAAGTTGAAAACAACGGCATCCGCGTTAAATGGTTCGCCGTCATGGAACACAACGTCGTTCCGCAGAGGCACGGTCCACTTCAACTTGTCGTCCGACACTTCCGGAAGAGCCTTCGCAAGCAGCGGGTAGAAAAGATTACCGCTGCCGTACGTGTAGAGCAGTTCCATCATGGCATTTGCTGGCTCAGAAGATCGTCCCGCCCATGTGGCCGGGTCAAACCCAGTGGGGTTACCGAGCGTGAAGTAGCTGACCTCGCCACCCTTCGTCGGATTCCACTTCGCACGATTGATCGGCACAGACTCATCGAGGCCGACGATGTCGATGCCTGGCGTACGCTCAGCCAACGCTTCAACGGCTACCTCGACAATCTTCTCAACCTCGACCCGCTGTCTAACGACCTTCTCAACCGTCTTAATAACGTTGCGGGTCACGATCTTCTCGACCTGAACCTCTTTAATCTGTGTCTGCTTCACGATCTTTTCGACAGGAACTTCCTTGATCACCGTCGTCTCGACAGGAACTTCCTTGGTGACGATCTTAGTCTCACCACACGCCGCCAGAGCCGCCGCGCCAACACCAGTGGCCAACGCAACTGATCCAGTTCGCAAAACACGACGCCGCGTTACGCGGAGTCCATGAGGCATAAACCAACCCTCCCCTTTCGCCGACTAGCAGTACTGCTGCACCCTAGTCGGGAACCATTGTGTAGATGCCAACGACACCTACAGCCGCTTTGCATCATATAACTCACGCTTGAATATCTATTCTGCCCACGAACTGGCCTGTGGGTCGAGCGCTTCTCGCAATCCATCGCCCAAAAGATTGATCGACAACACCGTAATAGCAATAGCACAACCATTGAATGTCGAGATCCACCAGTAACTTCTTAGTAGATGCCGGCTTTCTGAAAGCTCTAGGCCCCATTCTGGTGACGGGGACTCCGCACCCAACCCAAGAAAACTTAGCCCTGCAGACGCCAAAATGGCCCCACCTAGGCCCATCGTCGCCATGATAAGAATTGGACTTACCACGTTGGGCAGGATGTGACGGATCATAATCCGGATGTCCGACATACCGACCGCCTGAGCCGCGCGAACATACACTTGGTCACGCGCAGCGAGTGTTGTGCCCCGCACAACACGGGCATAAAACGGGATCCCAGCGACGCCAAGTGCAATCATGGCATTGCGTAATCCAGGGCCCAACGCCGCCACCACCGTCAGAGCGAGAAGCAAGCCTGGAAACGCCAGCATCACATCAAGTAGTCGACTGATGACCATGTCAACCCTGCGTCCAAAGTATCCAGCAACTAACCCGAGCGCAGTCCCGAACACCATCGCGATGCCGACAGCCGAGAATCCTATACGGAGGGATATTCGCGAACCACGGACAATGCGGCTGAAAACGTCACGGCCAATATCGTCAGTACCAAGCAGATGGCCATCGGTAAATGGAGGAATCCCCTCGTCAGGGATGCTGAACTCGGTTATCGGCTCAATCGCAATCACGTCAGCCAAAAACGCCACCATAACGATGAGGATCAGAGTGATTAATCCACCCATCGCGGCCCGGTTACGGAACAACCGACGCCGGGCCATGGCCCATCCACTGCGCGACGGACGAACTACCGCCTCAACGGCCTCCGCCACCTCGCCCGTTGCCATCCGACCTCCTGCCTTATCGACCTTAGTTGATTAACTAATACGCGCCCCCGAACCCGTCACAACAGGACGTGCCTTTGCGAACGAGCGATGAGCGCGTGCAAGCACGGTACGTGCCTAATGATCTCACCGTCAATAAATTGAGTTGGCTGTAGAGACTCAACTTCTCAATGTGTGGTCAAGTGTATAGATCGATCCTGCGGCTTCGCTGAGTATTGAGCACATGGCTGGCCCGTCGAATCCGGCCAGCCTCAATGTCAACCTCGCCAATCACCACCGTTTCCTCATCGCCTACAGCAGTCGCGATCGGCTGGCCTTCATGGTCAACCAGCGACGACACGCCGCTATAGATACGTGGGGGCTCGCCTTCGGATTGCGAGGCAGCCACGCCGACCCGATTGACTGCCGCCACAGGAATCCGATTAAACAACGCGAGCGCTGCCGGCTCCCACGGCGCCATGTACATCCGATTATTCAGCCAGACCAGCAGCTCGGCGCCTTGATTGACAAGGGTGACCGGTAACTCTCCATGATGACCGTCGTAACAAATCATCACGCCCAGTCGCACATCTGCTACATCAAGCAAGCCGAGGGTCTGTCCAGGGGCAAACGCTGTGGATTCATCAACATGGGCCGCCTCATTCACACAGAGATGCGTCTTGGCATAGGTCCCGATCACGCCTGCCGGACCAATCAGGTACGACGCGTTCTGCGGGCGGCCTTCAGAATTCAAAATCACCAAACCGACAAGGATCGATGCGCCTGTAGCTGCAGCCAATGTCTTAAGCGCCTCAACCGTCGGACCATCACGCGGCTCCGCCACCAGGGCGTAGTCCTCCGTTGAATAACACGACGTCGCAAGCTCTGGCAGCACCACGAGGTCCGGGCGCTCCCATAGGGCCTGTTCCGTCATCCGAAGCACCCGATCGCGATTAGCCTCCACATCACCATCCACGAGCGCCACCTGCACGCACGCCACTCGCATTAGACGCTAGCCCTCATCAAACGGACGGCGTTCGTCGCGAGCCAGGGGCAAGTTCACCCGGGCTCCCAACTGGGCACTTAGATACGCCGCTTGAAGAATTTCCACGCACCGGAGACCATCCTCACCGGTTAACACGGGCGCTTCGTCACGAAGCACCCATCCAGCGAAACTTGACCATTCGTGGTCATACGCCTCATCCGCCTCGTTATGCGCAAGCTGGACTTCCTGAGCGTCCTGATCTTCCCGCTGGCAGGTGATAGTCAATCGTTGGGGATCATAGGCGATGCCACCGTGCTCACAAACAATGTCAAATCCAAAGGCCGTTTGATAGTTCGCCATTGGGAAATAGGTCGACACCTGCAAGGACCCCACCATGCCGTTTGCAAATGTCAAGGCTACGGAGATGGCATCTTCTTGATCAGACACCTCAGGATGCACCTTGGGTCCAATCACCGCATAAACGGAATCCACCTCGCCAAACAGGTAACGCAGGGTATCCACATCATGAACACCGGCCCAGTACAGGAGCCCTCCACAGTCATCCAAACTACTCCAGAACCCAGTTATCCTGCGGCCAAAAAACCCTCGAACGTTCACCGCCAACGGGCGTCCTAGCCCTTCGTCAGCCAAGGCGCGTTTGAGCGCAGTCGCCGCCGGTCGAAATCGACGTTTATGCCCGACCATGAGCTTGATGCCATGTGCGTCGGCCGCTTCCTGCATCTCGTAACAATCTGCAACAGTGATCGCCATGGTTTTCTCACAAAACACATGGCGTCCGGCCTGGGCAGCATCCACCACAATGTCGCGATGGGTAGCGTGGGTGGTCACAACAGCCACCGCGTCACAGTCACAAGCCTCGAGCAACGCCTGATGGCTCGACCAGTACGGAACACCGCGAGCCGATCCCAAGCGTTCCGCCAGCTCAGGTACAACATCGGCCACCCCGACCAACTCGATCTCTGGCTGTCGGTCGAGCAGTTCGGTCGTATAGGTTCCAAAGCCACCCGCGCCGATCAGGCCGAGCCGCAGCACAGATGCTGAGGCCGGATTGTTTACGACATCCATATCGTCTCCACTACGCACACGCTTAGTCTCCTCATGACATTCACATGTAGTATGCGGCAACACGTGCGACCGTTGGTCGCTACATTCAAACAGGCAGAAAATCAGTGGCAGACCCACAGAACATTGGCCAGACCTCGGCCACAGAAGCAGAGCTTCTTGATCTCGCCGGCAATGTTCTTAATGGAGGAGCCCTCGGATTCCTCATGCTGCCGCGTGAGGCCGACGTCGTTATCCGGGAAGGACGTGGGAGCAAATTAATCAGCGTTGACGGTCGTGAATACATCGATTTCCTGATGGGGTCAGGCCCAATGTTGGTAGGCCACTGCCACCCACGAGTGATTGAAGCGGTCGAGCACCAAATGCGGCAGGGCACAACGTTTTACTTCCTTAACGAACCCGCCATCCGATTAGCCGAGCAGATGATCGAAGCCGTCCCGTGTGCGGAGGAGATTAGATATGTGAGCACCGGGTCGGACGCCACCTTCCTATCGCTCCGAGCCGGTCGTGCGTTCGCCGGCCGATCAAAAATATTGAAATTTGAAGGCGGCTGGCATGGGACAAATGACTACGCGATGTTCGGCACGGTGCCCCAGCACGCCAGCGACTACCCGCATGCCGAATGCGACTCACTGGGGGTCCCGGATGTCCTCGGCGACGAAGTCCTCGTGGCTCCATTCAACGACGCAGCGTTTGCAGAACAAGTGATTGACCAGCATGCCAGCGAACTGGGGGCCGTCATTGTCGAACCACTCCAGCGCGTACTAAAACCCGAGCCCGGGTTTCTACAAGCTGTACGCGATGCTTGCACCCGACACGGCATCGTGTTGATCTTCGATGAAATTGTGACGGGATTCCGACTGGCGTGGGGCGGGGCCCAAGAAGCCTATGGCGTCGTGCCTGATCTCGCGTGCTATGGCAAAGCTATGGCTGGAGGCTATCCGCTCGCAGTTATCGCCGGACGCAAGGAAGTCATGGATGCCTTTGGCAACGTGAGCCGGCCACCGCAATCGATTGCTTGGGCCAGCGGCACCTTTAATGGAAACCCTATCGGATCGACAGCCGCGCTGGCCGCCATGGAACTTCTCAGTGCCCCTGGTGTGTACGACCAACTCCATCGCATTGGATCCCGATTGCGATCGGGAATCGAAGAAGCGGGACGACGCCATGGACTGCCAGTGCAGGCGCTTGGTGAAGACATGGTCTTTGGCGTGCGGTTCATGGAGAACAGCCAGCCGAAAACCTGGGTGGACCTCTTGGAGAACGACAAGGCGATGGGATCCACGTTCGCCGTCGAATGCGTCAAGCGTGGCATCCTGATTGTCCCGAACGAAAAGTTCTACGTTTCGATCGCCCACACCGACGAGGACGTGGACCGGACGCTCGAGATTATCGACGAGGCGCTTAAAGTGGTGGCGGCCGGCTAGACAGCGTCAGGTCCCGACTCCACCCGTACATCCAGCGCCATGCGTGACGTCAGGGCACCATCCACGTAGAGGATCTCCCCACTGACATAGGCCGCGTCATCTGACGCGAGATATGCGACAGCCGCAGCAATCTCGGACGGCTGGCCCACCCGTCCCATCGGTATGGCAGCCCCGATCACATCCGGATCCAGGTTTTGCGATGCGTATCGATCAACCTGAATCGCGCCCGGGGCAATGACGTTGCACGTGACACCATGCGGCGCGAGTTCAATGGCCAGCGCCCTCGTAAAACCATTAATCCCACCCTTTGTCGCCCCATAAATGACATGACCAGGCATATGGACCATGCCGTGCACCGAACTAATGTTGATGATGCGCCCCGAACCCTGCTCAACCATATGCCGGGCAGCGTCCTGGCTGCCGGCCAGCATCGACATCAAATTGATATTGAACACGTCCTGCCATCGTTCTGTGGTTCCCGAAAGAAACGCTTCATCGAGGGTAAATCCCGCGTTATTCACCAAGATATCCACGCGGCCATACGTCTCCACGGACGTCGCCACCACAGCACGAGCCGCGTCCGGATCTCGAAGATCCGCACGGACCGTTTCGATCTCCACACCATTAGTTCTGAGTTCATCACGAAGCTGATCAGCCCCAGCCATGCTGTGCGAAGCCGAAACGACCAGCCGACAACCATCCGCGCCCAAACGCCGCACAATGCCGGCCCCAATACCTGTTCCACCACCCGTTACGACTGCCACTCGACCCTTGAGCCCTGCCATACATCGTGCCTCCAGCCCCAAGCAAACGCCGGGAACCAGAACATTGTGTCACGAGGAACCGTGTCGATATGCTCCGAACCTTCTAAGCTAGACGCTCCTTTTTCGTGGCTCGACGTCTACGAGTCCCCTGCGGGAGTCTGCAATGCGCATCTTGCTCATGACCGATTGGATGACGCCAATACGCGATGCGTTGAACACGGCACTACCTGACCATGACATCGTGACCGCGGAACCAGAGAAATTGCCGGACGAAATTGCTCAAGCCAATGTATTGATCCCAGCCAGGAATCCAATTACGACCGTTGAACTGCAGCAAGCAACAAATCTCCAGCTCATTCAACAATTTGGAGCTGGGGTTGACGCCGTCGATCTTGAAAGCGCAGCAGCCCTTGGAATACCTGTAGCCAATGTTCCATCCGGTCCGTCAGATCTAGCAAAGGCTGTGGCCGAATTCGCGTTGTTTCACATGATTGGCGCCGGACGAAGATTCGCAACCCTCCAGCAGGCCTTGGCCAAACAATCAATCCAAACACCGTTTGGTGCCTCCGTATTCGAGGCCCGGGTATGCATCATCGGCGTAGGCGGCATCGGATCAGCGCTGGCCCGGTTACTGCAAGCATTCGATTGTGACGTGGTCGGCGTAAAACGCACGCCAGATGACGGCCTAGCCAAGGAGCTTGGAATGGAACGAATCTATCCCAGCAATCAGCTCCGGGAAGCTGTCCGCGATTGCGGGTTCGTCGTTGTCGCCGTCCCACTTACCGAGGAAACCACAAACCTGATCACCGCAGAGGTTATTGAAGCAATGCCCCGGGGATCCGTGCTCGTAAACGTGGCTCGAGGACCCGTCGTGAACGAAGACGCGTTAATGGCCGCGCTAAACCGGGGCCACCTGGCTTCCGCAGGTCTTGACGTATTCTGGGATGAGCCTGTTGATCCGACACATCCGGTCTTTAAGAAAGAAGTGTTCACCACGCCGCATTGTGCGTCGTCATGCGACCTCTTCCTGCGAGGCACGGCACGCGTCGTGCGTGGAAACATTGAACGGCTCGAACGTGGCGAGGCACTGGAGCACCAACTCAACTAGACCAACCAAGCTGCGCAAGCATTAAATTCGGCACGGTCCAGCCACCACACGAC
>PVBE011513910.1_pt1 | contig 13241 bp, 10 predicted proteins | sample 1631181 | NCBI WGS metagenome assembly PVBE01 (sample SAMN08397723, study PRJNA350692) | Marine metagenome, whole genome shotgun sequencing project. | isolation source: water | place: Pacific Ocean | collected 2012-04
CGCGTTCGCATCCACGTCCGCGTCGACGTCCGCGTCCACGTCCGCGTCCACCTCCGCGTCCCGCATCCACGTCCGTGTCCACGCCCACGTCCGCGTCCACGTCCGCGTCGACGTCGACGACCACGCGTCCACGTCCGCGTCCGCGGCCACGTCCACGTCCGCGTCCACGTCCGCGTCCACGTCCACGTCCGCGTCCACGTCCACGTCCGCGTCGATGTCGCCACCGCCCAGGCCGGCCGCCGACCCGAAGACGAGCAGCACACCCGCGGCCAGCGGGATCAGGAAGACGATGTTGTACCAGGCGAAAAGGTAATCCATGGGCCCCTCAGCCGGATCCATACCTCGTTTGCGCGGCCGTGGGGGACATTGAGCCGCGGAAGCGTCCGCGGCGGTGCGTCCAGCCCGTCAGCACCCTGGCCTGGGACAGCCCACACTGGTAGGGGAGTCTCCCCCCCGACCGCACTGGAGGATCCATGCTCGCCCGAACGCTGTTCCCGGCCCTCATCGCCCTGTCTGTCGCATCCACTGGCTGCCTGGAGGACAAGCAGCGCGGCGGCGACGCCGGGCCGGGGGCTGACGCCGGAGACGGAGACGGCGACGGCGACGGCGACATCGTCGGCGACGATGGCGATGGCGACGGCGGCGTCGACCTTCCTGAGGACGGCGGCCAGGACGGCGCGGGCGACGACGCGGGCGGCGGTGGCGCCGAGGACGGCGGCGGCGATGACGGCGACGAGGAGGAGCCACCCCGACGCGAGGCGTGCGACGACGACGACGGCTGCACCGATGAGCGCATCTGCGAAAACGGCTTCTGCTCGGAGCCCATCTGCGAAGCGGATGGGGACTGCGGCTCCATGCTCCAGGCCTGCCGCGACGGCCGCTGCCGTGATCGCTGCCTCGGGCCCGGCACCTGCATCCGGGGCGGCATCTGCGTCGATGGCGCGTGCATGCCGCCGGAGTGCAACGTCAAGGAGGACTGCGGCGATCCCCTCAAGACCTGCGAGGGCGGCGCGTGCATCGACGTGGACCCCTGCCAGGGCGACGAGGACTGCGACGACGTGTCGCGCTGCATCGACCAGGTCTGCGAGCCCCTGCCGGTGTGTGGCGGCGACCGCAACTGCGACGACAACGAGATCTGCCAGGACGGGCGCTGCCGGGAGCAGGGCGTCTGCGACAACGAGGAGCAGTGCGGCGACGCCGAGGACTGCATCGGGGGCCGGTGCGTGCCGTTCGTCTGCCGCGGCCACGCCGACTGCGACGAGGGCACCGAGTGCCGGGGCGGCGAGTGCCTGCCTCCCCTGGACGTCCCGATCTCCGAGATCATCATCCTGAGCCGTGCCCGGACGCTGTTCCCGGACCAGGAGGTCCAGCTGCGGGCCATCGCGGTGGACGCCGCGGGCGACATCGTGGCGACCAACGGCTTCGTCTGGGAGTCCAGCGAGGCCGGCGTGGTCGGCGTGGACGAGGCCACCGGACTGGCGACCGCCGGTGATCAGGCCGGCGCCTCCGAGATCCGCGCCGGCATGGCCGACGCGGCGGGCGAGGTCCTCCGGTCCGAGCCGCTCACGCTCACCGTGGCCGTCATCGAGGACGTCGAGGGCGTGCGCGTGCGCGTGACCGACTCCTTGACGGGGACCCCGATCCCCGGCGCCTCCGTCGTCTCGGGCGCCCTGTCCGGCGCCACCGACGACCGAGGCATCGCCGTGCTCGCCGAGGTCGGCGCTGCGGTGACGGTGTTCGCCGCGGGCCACGACACGGTCACCATCGTGGGTACCGAGCTCGACGCGATCCACGTGCCCCTGCGGCCCCGTCAGGACGCCCGCAGCCAGGCGGGCTTCACCGGTGAGATCAGCTTCGACGATGTCACCACCGAGGGCCCGCTCCAGCTCGGGCTCGCGGGAGCGTCCCTGTCGTCCGGGTTCACGCACTTCGACCTCAACGGGCTCGTAGGCGAGGTGTTCAACACCCGCGTCGAGGCGTTCGGCCAGGCCATCGACCTGCCCCTGCCCGGCGGCCTCACGCTCAAGGGCGAGCTCCCGCTCATCGGCTACACGGAGGTCAAGACCGACTACTACGCCCTCGCGGACCCCGGCTTCCGGGTCGCATGGAGCTTCGCCGGCAACATGGAGGTCGGCGAGCTGATGCAGATGGCCATGGGCGGCGGCTTTGACGTCGGCACCGCGCTGACCACCCTCCTGCCCTACTTCGAGACCTTCGAGCACGGCGTGCGCTCGGCGCCCGACGTGGTGGCCCTGCCCCGCATCGTCGACGAGGACGACGTGGACAGCGACGGCGACGTGCAGGAGATGGTGCCCGACTACGACCGCTTCCCGGTCCGCGACCAGACGCCGGACCACGCCCAGCAGCTGCGCGTGTCCATCAACGTGCCCGCCCCGCCTCCGGGCCGCGGCCAAGGCACCGACGCCACGCTCGTCTTCGCCGGCACCGACGTCGAGGGCATCGGCTTCGTGCCCCTGGGCGTCACGGCGTCGGTCGAGGCCGAGACCATCGCCACGAAGATGGCCGCCCCGCACAGCGGCATCCAGGGCGGCACCTACGCCGTCACCGCCATCTCGGCGAGGATCGATCAGGAGCTTCCCCGCGAGGTGTCCGCCCTGGTGGCCCGCCACGACCGGCTCCCTGCCGAGGTGAACCTGGGCGAGCGGTTCCTCCCCTACCCCGCCGGCGCCGAGTGGGATGACGCCGAGCGCGTGATGTCGGGCGTCGGCGTCGACGGCGCCTCCGCCCACCGCGCCGTGCTCGAGTCCGAGGAGGGCCGATGGACGATCTGGTTCGTCGGCGAGTCGCTGACCGCCGCCCTGCCGGCCTCCCCCGAGGGTGTGACCGACCAGGCCGGCGGCGCCAGCCCGAGGTTCGAGGCGCTGCTCCTGTCGGACGACATGAGCGTGGACGATCTCCTTGCGGAGGGCGGCCTGGGCGACCTTGCGGACGTCGACAGCTTTGCGACCGGGTTCAGTCGTATCCTCCCGTGAGTGAACGACGCATCCCGGCGAATCCTGGCGGTCCTGGCCGACCGCGTGATCGCGCCCAGCGAGCGCGTCGAGCTGCGACCGTCTGACGTCGACGTGGTCGGCGGCGTGGTCAAGCTGCTCGACTCCGGGCCAGGCCTGGTGGCCTGGGGTATCGGGGCGCTCCTGCTGGTGTTCAACTTCGCGCCCCCGGCGTTCGGCTTCGGCGTGCAGCCGTTCACCCGCATGAAGCCGAGCCGCCAGGACGCGTACCTGCAGTCGGCCCTGTCCAGCCGCTGGTACGAGCGCCGCATGTCGACGCGGTCGCTCATCATCCTCATCCAGACCGCCTTCTACGGTGATCCGCGGGTCTCCTGCGCGGTCCGCGGAGAGGACGCGACGCCCTGACGCAGCTGACCCCGGGCATCCACGACGGCAGGCGGATCCAGGGTCGCCTGCGTCTCGAGGCGGATCTGGCCATCGTCGGGTCCGGCGCGGGCGGGGCGGTCCTGGCCAGGGAGGCGGCCGCCGGCGGGCTGAGCGTCATCGTCCTCGAAGAGGGGGGCAGCTACGGCCCGGCCGACCACGCCGGCCACGTCACCAGGGCGTTCCAGACCTACTACCGCGACGGCGGGCTCACGGGCGCCGTGGGCCGCCCCGGGTTCCCCATCCCGCTGGGCAAGGCGGTGGGCGGCACCACGATGATCAACTCGGGCACCTGCTTCCGCACGCCCGACAAGATCCTCAACCGCTGGGCGGCCACCCTCGGCCGCACGGACGTGGCGCCGATGGCGATGGCCGACCACTTCGACCGGATCTGGGAGTACCTCGAGGTCGCCCCCACGCCCTGGGAGGTCCTGGGGGGCTCGGCGGACCACGTCGCCAGGGGCGCCGACAAGCTCGGCCTGTCCCATCGGCCGCTGGACCGCAACGCCCCAGGCTGCGACGGCGCCGGCGTGTGCTGCTTCGGCTGCCCCACCGGGGCCAAGAAGAGCATGGAGCGCTCCTACATCCCGGACGCCATCGCGCACGGGGCGGTCGTGCTGTCCCACACCCGGGCCGAGCGCGTGCTCACCCGCGGCGGCCGCGCCGCCGGCGTCGAGGGGGTCCTCGGCGGACCGGGCGGAACGCCGGTGGAGATCCGGGCGACGGTGACGGCGCTGTGCTGCGGGTCCCTGAGCACGCCGGGGTTCCTCGATCAGCAGGATCTGGGGCCAAGGCGCCACCGTGGCCGGCACCTCACGGTCCATCCGGCCGGGAAGATCGTGGCCGAGTTCGAACACGAGGTCCACTGCTGGAACGGCGTGCCCCAGGGCTACTGCATCGACGAGTGGGCCGGCGAAGGCGTGATGTTCGAGGGGGCCACGGTTCCCCCGGAGTACGGAGCGCTCGCGTTCCCCTGGTTCGGCAAGGCCCACACCGAGGCGCTGGACCGGTACGCCTACATGGACCTGTTCGGCTTCCTGGTGTCCGACCGCGGCCTGGGCCGGGTGATCGGCGGCGATCTCCTCGGCGGCCGGCCCCTGGTGACCTACCGCGCCGGAGACCAGGAGCTGGATCGCTTCCAGCGGGCCTCGGCGCTCCTCTGCGAGGTCTACCTGGAGGCAGGCGCCAAGCGGATCGTGGCGCCCCTGCACGGCTTCGACGACATCCGAACCGCCGCCGACGTGCAGGCCCTGAGCAGCGCAAGGCTGCGTCCCGGCGACATGGAGGTGGCGGCGTTCCACCCCCTGGGCACGTGCAGGATGGCCGCCGAGGCCGATGACGGGGTGGTCACGCCTGACCTGCAGGTGCACGGCGTCGACGACCTGTACGTGGTCGACGGCAGCGTCTTCCCCTCGTCGCTGGGCGTGAACCCCCAGGTCACCATCATGGCCTTCGCTACCCGCGCAGCGGAGCACCTGCTGCGCCGATCGGGCAGGCCCGGCCTGGGTGAGGCGCCGCTCCCGACGTGAGGCCGGCTTCATGGACCGCCCTCCTCGTGGCGGTGGCGGCCGTCGCTGTCCCCGCTGACGCGCACGCCCACTCGCGCAGCCGCTCGTTTTCCATCTGGACGGTCAAGGGCGGCGCCGTCTCCGTGTACGCCGAGGTCGACTCAAAGGACGTCGTCGAGTCGACTTGGGTTGACATGAACCGGGACGAGGCGCTCACCCCCGGAGAGGTGGCGACCGCGCAGGGACGCATCGCCAAGCTCCTCGACCCCTACGTCGAGGTGGCGCAGGCCGGCCGCGCCTGCCCCCGCGTCGGCGCGACCCGGGTCGAGCTGGCCGCCCCGCCGGAGCGGGTCTACCTGCGGGCGGCGTGGCGCTGCGCCGAGGCGGTCACCAAGCTCACGGTCGCCCTGCGGCTGCACGAGCCGCTCAAGGTCGCCGGCCATCGCAACCTGGCGAACTTCAAGCTGCCCAAGGAGCGGACCGCGCAGCACGTGTTCTCGCCGGGCGCGGCGCAGGTCGAGTTCGAGGTGGAGCAGCCGCCGGAGGAGACGTCTGCGCTTGCCGCGTTCCAGGTGTACTTCGTCCTCGGGGGCGAGCACATCCTGACCGGCTGGGATCACCTGCTCTTCCTCGCGGCGCTCCTCCTCATCTGGCCCCGCATGAGGGAGGTGCTGCTCATCGTCACCTCCTTCACCGTGGAGCACTCCCTGACCTTGGCCCTGGCGTCGCTGGACATCGTCCGACCGCCCGACGCCCTGGTAGAGGCCGTGATCGCGGCGTCGATCCTGTACGTGGCCGTCGAGAACCTCGTGCGCTCGGACGCCCCGAGGCGGTGGCTGCTCACCTTCGCGTTCGGGCTGGTGCACGGCTTCGGCTTCAGCGGCGTGCTGCGCGAGCTCGGGCTGCCCCAGGATCACCTCGTGGCCTCGCTGCTTGCGTTCAACGTGGGGGTCGAGGCCGGCCAGCTTGCGGTGGTCCTGCCACTGGTGGGCCTGTTGGCGCTGGGACGGGGTCTTCCGGCCTCCAGCAGGCGGCGGATCACCCAGGCGCTGTCCGTCGCCGTGATCGCCCCGGCGGGCTGGTGGCTGTTCGAGCGAATCGCCAGTGTCTAGCGACATTTGCTGCCTCTAGTCGGCTTTGGTACAAGCCCCGTTCCTCTTCGCCTGGAGACGGATCATGGAAGGCATCCTCGGTCGCAAAATCGGCATGACTCAGGTCTTCGACCAGTTGGGTCATCGCATCCCCGTGACGGTCATCGAGGCAGGTCCCTGCCGGGTGATGCGCAAGGCGAAGACTCGCCAGGACGACACCGGCACGAACGTGCAGCTCGCCTTCGACGAGTGCCGCCAGAAGGTGCTCAACCGCCCCAAGGTCGGCTACTTCGAGGGCAAGGGGGCCAAGCCCCACCGCGTGCTCCGCGAGTTCACGATGCCGGACGAGGTCGCCGAGGGCATCGAGGACGGCAGCGACCTCACCATCACCGACCTGTTCGCCGAGGGCGACCAGGTGGACGTGAGCGGCACCAGCAAGGGTCGCGGCTTCACGGGCGTCATCAAGCGTCACGGCTTCCATGGCGCCAAGGCGACCCACGGTACCCACGAGAATTTCCGCCATGGCGGCTCAAACGGCCCCTCCGCCGACCCCGCCCGCACCTTCCGCGGCAAGAAGATGCCCGGCCAGCACGGCAACACGCGGGTCACGGTGCAGAACCTCGAGATCGTCCAGATCTTCGCCGACAAGCACCTGCTCCTCGTCAAGGGCGCGGTCCCCGGCCCCAAGTCCGGGCTCGTCGAGATCCACAAGGCCGTCAAGAAGAACGCCCGGGTGACCGAGCGCCTGTAGCCCTCACGCGAACCCCCCAACAGCTCCACGCAATCGCGGCGCTGCTCTGGCTCCTGGCCGGATGCGGCGAAGGCGGTCGTGCGCCCAGCGAGCCATCTGACGGAGGCGGTGACGACCAGGCCGGCGACCTGCAGGACGACGGGCCCGACCCGGACCCAGACGGGCCCCACGAGCCTCGACCGGTCGTTGGAGAGGGTGAGCCGGCCTGCACCCTGGGAACGTTCGACTGCCCCCACGTCATCGACGAGCTCCCGTTCCAGGCGTCCGGCGACACCACGGATGCGCCGGCGGCCGACATCGACCGCTACGCCTGCGCGCCCGGCACCGACGAGTCCGGCGGTGAGATCGTGTACCGGGTCGAGGTGCTCGAGGAGGGCGTGCTCACCGCCGCCATCGACGAGGTGCGTGCAGACGGAGTAGACGTCGACGTCCACCTGCTGTCCGGGCCCGATCCCGACCTATGCGTCGCCCGCGGCAACGCCGACGCCGCGGCCAGGGTCCGTCCGGGCACCTGGTACGTCGTGCTGGACACCTGGACCGACGACGAGGGCCAGGAGCTGCCTGGGCCCTACACGCTCACGGTGAGCCTGCGGCCGCTGCCTGGCGGAGGCGACTGCGCCATGGTCGACGAGGATCTCGAGATGCACTGGCGGGGCTGCGACCCCGCGGTGGACTGCTTCGAGGACGGGGGCGCCCGGTACCTGCGCACCCCGGCCACGGGGCCCGTCGTCATGGAGGCCCACCTGGTCACCGTCGACGAGGACTTCGACGGCGGCTGGCCTTCCGCCTTCCACGACCGCATCGAGCGCCACTACGGGGTGTCCGGTGTGGCGTCGGGCTACGCGATGGACCGCGGGGAGCCGTGGGCGCCCGCGGGCGAGGGCGGGTCGGAGTTCGGGCAGGGCTCGACCGGCCGGCCCGTGCCGGTCCTCGACGAGGCCTGGTACATCACCATGTACTGGCGCCGGCGGCCCCCGGGCGGCACCCGCATGATCGTGCACAACCCGGCCAACGGCAGGGCCGTCGTCGCATCTGCGGGCTGGGAGACGGGGCCCGGCGCCAACACCGCCGTCGCGGGGGTGACCGAGGAGATCCACCACCACCTGGGAACCGGTCACCGCGAGTCGCTCACCGTGGGGTTCGCCGCTGCGGCGGACCTGCCACTGGGGCCCATCGACTGCGATCAGCCCAGGTAGGTCCGTCCCGTGAAGACCTGGGTCGCGGAACCCGTCATGGTCACCATGCGAGCCCCGTCGTCGCCCGGCGGCCCCACGTCGACGAGCAGGACTCCGCCTGGCTGCTCGACCCGAACGGCGCCTTCGGGCACCAGCGAGCGCCGGACGGCCGCGGCGGCCGCCGCGCAGGCGCCGCTGCCGCACGCCTGAGTCGGGCCGACGCCCCGCTCCCACACGGCCAGCGACAGCCCCTGTCCCTCCTCGAGGAGCCGGACGAAGCCGACGTTCACGCCGTTGTCGAACGCCGGGTCCTTGCCGAGGATGGGCCCCTCACGGGCGACCAGCCGGGCGTCGTTGGCCCCCACGAAGCAGACCCGGTGGGGGTTGCCGACGTCCACGGCGATGTCGGCGCCGAGGCCCGGGACGCTCGGAAACGAGGCCACGCCCATCTCCGCCTTCACCCCGTCGGTCATCGGCACGCAGCGCCGGGGCCCGGCGTCGGTCCCCACGACCACCACCTCGCCCTCCGGCCAGCGCTCGGGCTCGAGGTCTGCGAGGTACCGCACGACGCAGCGCAGGCCGTTGCCGCACGCCTCCGGGCGGCTGCCGTCGGCGTTGAGAACCACCATCTTCGGGCCCTCCATGATCCAGATCACCCCGTCCGCGCCGACGCCGAGCCGTCGGTCACAGAGTCGTCGGGCGAGCTCGGCGTTGGGCCACGGCGCGGGGCTGTCCCTGCCCGGGCGGGCGTCGAGGATGACGAAGTCGTTGCCGAGGCCCTGGTACTTGGCGAACCGCACGCCGGACAGCCGGGCCTGCTACTTCTTGAGGCCGAAGGGGTACTTGCCGATCTTGATCGGCTTGCCACCGTGCGACGGGAAGCGCATCGCCTTGACCGCGGAGAGCACGCAGCGGCCCACCGAGTGGTTCTTGAACTTCCCGGTCAGGACCGATGCGCCCGCCACCCGGCCGTTCGGACGAATCTCCCAGCGCATCTCGATCTTCACCTTCTGGCCAGGCGGGCCGGGGATCCGGGTGGCGCAGCGGCTGATCCGCTTGCCGTTGGACCGCACGACGCCCTGGATGTCCTTCTTGGACAGCTTGGCCTTGCCCGCAGCCGGCTTGGGCGGCTTCTTGGCCGGGGCCTTCCTCTTCTTCTTGGGGGGGCCGCCCAGGCCCCCGAGCAGGTCGCCGATGTCGGCGTCACCACCGTCGGTCTTCTTCTGGGGCGGCTCCTTCTTGCGGGTGGCCGCCTTCTTCGGGCGGTCGGCCTTGGGCCCCTTCTTCTTCACCGACGCGGCGGCCTTGCCGCCCCCGTCGACCTTGTCGGCGTCCTTCTTCTTCTTGGCCGTCTTGGCCTTCGCGGACGCCTTGGAGTCGCCCTTGGACTTCTTGTCGTCGGCCGCCGGGGCGGTCGCGCCGGTGGCCTTCGCGGCGCCGTCCTTCTTGGTCCCCACAGCCACGGCTACGGCCTTGCCCTTGTCCGTCGAGGCGGTCTTCTTGCTGTCCCCGCCCTTGAGCAGCAGCGTGATGACCACCGCGGTCAGGCCGAGGATCAGGCAGCCGCCGAGCACCGCGCCGATGATGATCGGGGTGTTCGAGCGCTTGCGGACCATCGGGATCATCACCGGCGCCGCGGGCGGCATCGGCATCCCGTCGTCGGCCATGTCGCCCACGGCGGCGGGCGTGCCGGATCGGCCCGCATCGCCCGCCAAGGCGCGCACGTCGATGAGGCCGGACGCGTCGGTCTGACCCTCGTTCGACGGCGGGGCCGGGCCGGGGTCCGCGCCCTGGCCCATGGCCAAGGACTGCAGGTTCTTGAGCGAGAACAGGACGCTGTTCTCGTTGCGGGCGCCGACCATGCCGGGATCCATGCCCTGCTCTTCGGGCGGGGGCTGGTCGAACGCAGAGAACATGCCGTCGTTGCCGCCGGCGCCGGGCGCCGCCGAGCTCGACATCAGGTCGTTGCCGCCGGCGCCGGTGCTCACCGAGCCACCCATGCCGGCCGCGAGCTGCCCGCCCGCGTCGAAAGGCGCCGCAGCCGGACCCTCCTCGACGGTCATGCCGGCGTCGCCGCCGAACGCCGCGGCAGCAGCCACTCCGCCGGCAGCTGCCGCGCCGACGTCGGCCCCGGCGGCCTGCAGGTCAGCGGCGGCCGCCGCGGTGTTGACGATGGCGGTCGCTTCGTCGCGCGGGTCAGGCTCTGCGGGTGCGCCGGCGGCCGCAAGGTCCGCCTGGTGCTCGGCGAACCCGGGGATGGATCCGGCGGCCACCGCCTGGGTGGCCTCATCGTCCATCCCCTGGGAGGCCTGCTGCTCGTCGTATCCGGCTGCCGCAGCGCCGTTCGCTCCGGCGGCGGGTGCGGCGGGCTCCGCGGCGGGAGCAGGAGCAGCGGCGGCGCCAGCCGCGGCCGCAAAGCGGTCCACGGTGCGCAGCTGGACCCAGTCAGAGAAGCCCTCCTGCCAGACGAACGAGTCGCCGGTGACCTCGCCCTGCCCGAGTCGGGCCTCGAGGTCGGCGTCGGTCAGCGGCCCGACCTGCTCCCGGCCAATGACCACGTACCAGATGGGCTCTGCGTCGGCGGGGGGCTGTTCGGCTGCGGGCGGCGAGTCGTTCTGAGTGATCGCCTGCCCGCCCTCGGCGGTGGGCTGATCGGTGCCTCGAACGACGATGACGTTCTGGCACTTCTTGCAGCGGATCTTGAAGACCTTGCCGCGGACCTTCTCATCGGCGATCGAGTACTTCGCTCCACACTGATCGCAGATAAGCTTCATGAAGCGGCCTCGCCGCGGGCCCCCCGGGGGTCCCTAACCGGCGGGCGAATGGTAGCACAGCGATCGCTGGAAGCTAGGATTCCCTGGCGGCGCTTCGACGCACTTGGCCGGTGCCTGGCGGCTACTTGAGCGCCTTTTCCTTGGCCGTCTTCTCGAGGATCGGCAGGAAGGACTTCTTCAGATCGAGCAGCCGGCGGAACCTGGCGGCCTGCCGAACGTCGGTCAGGAGGCCGGAGGGCTTCTTGATCTCACCGTCGATGAGCATGTCGTCGAAGTTGTAGAACTTCACCTTGCCCTTGGTCTCCTGGGCCATCGCCGGCCCTGCTCCGACCGTCAGCGCGGCGAACCCGAGGGTCGCTCCGATCAAGGACATTCCTAGGAACTTGCGCATCATGCGCCTCCTGCGGGGGCTTTGGCTTCAGGTGCTGCGGCCGGCGCTGCCGGGGCCGCCGGGGCGGCCGGCGCGGGAGCGGCAGGGGCAGCTGCGGGCTTGGCGTTGGGGTCCGCGGGCGGCGCTGCGGCGGGCGGCGCTGCGGGAGGCGGCGCTGCAGCGGGGGGCGCGGCGTTGGGGTCTGCCGGCGGTGGGGGCGGAGCGTTGGGGTCGGCCGGCGGAGGAGGCGGGGCGTTGGGGTCGGCCGGTGCGGGCGTGGCGCCCTCCGCCCCGGGCTCGGGCGGCGCATCCAAGCTCAGGCCTCCTGCCTTGGCCTCGGCGGCCTTGGTGGCGGCTGCGGCCTTGCGCTCCTCCTTGTCCTTCTTCTCCTGCTCGGCGGCCGTCGCGGCCTCCTTGATGCCCCGCCGCACCATGTCCTCGAGGAGCTGGATCTCCTTGAGCTTGGGGTGGTCCTGGGGCGGGTTGGAGTGGAGGATCCACTGCTTGTAGCTGGCCAGGGCCTTGGGCTGGTCGCGCAGGAACTCCTGGTACAGGCGGCCCAGCTGGTAGTGGGACTTGCCCAGGTAGCTTTTTTCCAGCGGGCTCCTGGGGTTGTTGTCCATCTGATCGACGATGCCCTGGAACTCCTTGACGGCCAAGTCGAAGGCCGACATCCCGAACAGGCTCGTCGCCAGACCCAGGCGGGCCTCGAGATCTGTTGCGTTCTGGCCAAGCACGGCTGCGAAGTGCCCCTGTGCACCCTCGAAGTTCAAGTATTGGACGTACAGCGCGCCCAGATTCTTCCTGGCGGACACGTGGTTCGGGTTCGCGCCCAGGGCCTTTTCGAACATCTGCACGGCGCCGGGGGTCTCCCCCTTGGCCATCCACACCAGCCCCATGTTGTTGAACACGTCGGCGTTGGGCGTGGCCTTCGAAAAGAGCATGGCCTTGCCCAGGATCCAGTGGGCCATCGCGAGGTTCTTCTGATCGAGGTACAGCAGGCCCAGCTCGTTGAGGGCGGCGATGTTCTTGGCCTCCCGGGCCAGGATCTCGCGAAGGAACTTCAGCGCCGTGTCGTAGTCCTTCTGCTTGCGGTACAGCACGGCCAGGTTGTGCTTGACCACCAGGTTGTCGGGGTCCTTGGCCAGCAGCGTCTGCAGCGCGCTCTCGGCGTCGTTCAGACGCGTGGGCTGCTTGAGGTACAGCTTGGACAGCTGCATCAGCACCGTGCCCCGCTGCGCATCGGGCAGCAGATCCATGGCCGAACGGTACTGGCTCTCCGCTGCGGCGTAGTCGCCCTGGGTCTCGTGGATGAGGCCGAGGTTGAACTTGGCGGCGGGGAACTGCGGCGAGGCCTTCAGCGCCGCCTGGAACCCGCTCTTTGCGGTCTCCAGATCGGCGTTGGGGCCGGACATGGCCTTCACGCCCTCATCGAAGGCGGCCTGGATCTCCTCGATCGTATGCGCCGCCTTGAAGACCTTCGTGGCCTTCTTGGCGACCTTCTTGGTCGTCGGCGCAGAGGCGCAGCCGGCGACGAACGACAGGGCGATCCCGAGGGAGATGTACTTCTTCATGGCGAGTTACCTCCCACGCCGGCGCCTGCCCCTGCGGCGGGGGCGGGGGCGGGCTGTCCGGCTGGCGGCATCGGTGGCGCCAGGCCAGGTGCGCCGGGCTGTCCGGGCACGCCCGGCATCCTCACCGGTGGCGCCACCGGCCTCGGGGGCGGCGGCGCCGCCGCCTGCGCGATCATGGCCGACCCAAAGATGAAGTCGCCCTGGTGGTCGAACTTGACCTTGTCCTCGCCCGTGACGGGGAAGGTCTCGGGGTTGATCGAGGCCAGCTCCTTGGCGGCCCGGGCACCCCACTTGTTGTAGACCTGATTGTCCTTCGCAAGCTGAAGCGCCCGCTGGTAGGCCTCGATGGCCTTCTCCTCGAGCGGAAACGCCTTGTCGTCGAGCAGGAACCGGTAGGTGTCCTGCTCGTCCTCGGACAGGCCGGGAGGCATCGGCACGTTGAACAGCTTGTCGCGGAACCGGTGGTACAGCAGCCCGACGCGGGTGGCCGACGCCACCGTCCAGCCGTGGCTCTTGTACTCGAAGACCTTGAAGTACTCCTTGCTGGCCGACGCGAGCAGCTTGGCCAGGGAGATCATCGCCTTCTGGAAGGGACGGACGTTC
>PVBE011263441.1_pt1 | contig 13240 bp, 15 predicted proteins | sample 1631181 | NCBI WGS metagenome assembly PVBE01 (sample SAMN08397723, study PRJNA350692) | Marine metagenome, whole genome shotgun sequencing project. | isolation source: water | place: Pacific Ocean | collected 2012-04
AATCACGGACCAAGGCGATCCGCGCTCGCGCTCGCCACGCACATCGCCACAGACGCAGCAAGTGACAAGGTCTTCGCCAAAAATGTGCGGCCGTTCGTGGCACCGACGCAATTGTGCACCATGGGTAGAAATGACGCTTACGCCTATGACCGCATTGAAGCGACTTTCTCAGCCATAAGTGAGATTCCCGTTCAGGAATTGACACAGACCTCCGGAGGGGGGGAAATTGGTACGACGACCTTTCGCGATGCGGGCATAACGTTGACGGTGACTCCGTATATCATGCAGGATGGCACCGTGGTGATGAAGGTTACACCAGAGTTCAGCGTCCTGGCTGGATTTCAAGGTGGGAACCCGATCATTGATCGCAGACGCGCCTCAACGACTCTTCAGATGCGCGATGGACAAACGACGGTCATCGGTGGCTTACTGCGACGCAGTGAATTAGAAGATCAAACCGGTCTGCCTGGCCTCTCCCGCTTGAAATACTTCGGTGTCTTCTTTCGAGATCACGAAACCACGGTTACCGAAAGCGAACTGTTGGTGTTCATCACGGCGGAGATCATCTCTCCGGAGCACCGAACACCACCACGTGCCGAGGCGGCCGAGATCGCCGCATCCGATCTCCTGGAGCAAGTCCCCTACGCGTCCTACGGGCCGATCACGCCCTATTGCTGCGACCCTTACTGCCCCTATCACCATCCTCGGCCCTGGGGTTCTGCATTGCCACCCTCCGCGTGCACGGCCTGTGGGGATGGCACATCGTTGGGACATGGTGTCCCGTATGCCCCAGAGTACTATGGCCCCGCCACTTACTACGGCCCTGCGGCTAATTTCGGCCCTACCGCGCCACCACAAGGTGAACCGTTGCCAGCTCCCTTGGCGCCCGAGCACGCTCCGTCAGGCACAATTGATCCTCCGGCTCCGGCTATCGTTCCTCCAGTTCCATCTAACGGAAACGTCCCCGTCCCACCGGTGATCGTGGATGAAGCGCGGCGCCGATCGTTCTCACGTCAGCGAACTGCATTTCGACGCCTGCCCTCCGTGAACCTTGTCCCGGCACTGCGAACGGCTACGCGGACCCGTCCCGTTCTGCCGAGCCAGCAAGCGACCCCTTTCGCGCCGCCGCAGTCAGGTATTCGGACAGCGAATCGCGGCGCGCGACCGCTGCCGGCAGTTGGCACGCAGCGGCGACAATCTGTCGAACAAGAGCGGCAGGCGGAAAAACGTGTCTGGTGGCAGGATTTGGAGCGACAGCGTCAATAAGGACCGTTCGAACAATTACTGTCCGATAGTCGCCTTTCGCTCCGCGAAAGACGACAATAAAAGATCGAACACTGCTAAGTCAAGTAAATTCCCATCTGCCCGTCGTCTCGGAGTGTTCCTGGAACACAGACCGGTCAGAAGCGACCTACAGGCGGCGCATGTGAAAACCACCGTCGACGTTGATCCGCTCGCCCGTCGTAAATGGGAAAGCGTCTGAAACGACGGCTTCGACTGCCTTGGCGACATCGTCCGGCTGTCCCCAGCGGCGAATCGGCGCCAGGCCATCTGCGATCAGTGCGTCGTACTTCTCGACAACCGGTGCCGTCATATCACTTTGGATGATTCCAGGACAAATCTCGAAGACACGGATGTTGTGCTCGGCCAATCGGCAAGCTAGTTGCCACGTGACCATCTGCAATCCCGCCTTTGCCGTGCAGTAATCGATCCGATTCGGAGAGACTGCGTACGCCGAAATTGACGACACATTGACGATCACGCCCCCGGCGAGCGTGCCCGCCGTGACCATTTCGATCATCTCGCGAGCTGTGCGTTGCGCGAGAAAGAAGGGCCCCTTGAGGTTTGTCTCGAAGACCTCGTCCCAACTTTCTTCGGTAGCATCAAGCAGATCGCGACGACCGGGAGAGGTAATGCCGGCGTTATTAACGAGCACATCCAATCGGCCAAACCGGTCAAGCGTCTCGTCAATCAGACGCTGGCGGTCGTCGGCCAGGGCCACGCTTCCCTGCACGGCGAAAGCCTTGCCTCCCGTCGCTTCGATTGCCTGCACGACCTCATTGGCCGCGTCGGGACTGCGAAAATAATTGACAGCGACGGCGTGACGTCCGCTGCCGAGCCTTTCTGCGATAGCGCGGCCAATGCCACGCGAGGCACCTGTTACCAAGGCCACAGGTCGGTCGGTCGGCGAGTGTGGCTTCGACAAGGCTGATGAATCCAATGACCAAGAAGTGCGAATCACAAGGGCGGAGCGATTAGAACCTATTCTGCAATGCGTCGCAACTGACTGATCTGGCCCTCATGGTCGGTTAGCAGCAGGTCGCCGCCGTTCAGCTTCCAGCGAAAATTCAACTTACTGCCGTCACGCCATTGCACGAACAGCAGATCGCCGTCTGCGCGATATTCTCCCTGCAGCAACTCGTCTGCGACCGTCTGAAGCTCTGCGTGGGGCGGCGAGATGATCTTTGCTCGGTCTGTCTCGATTTCGATGCGGCCATTGCTGGAAAGTCGCAGACGGCTGCGAAACGCTTTCCACGAACCGTGAATGAGCGTTGCGGCGCTTGTGTGCGCCGTTGTCGGGCCAGCCTCCGTCACCGTTGGTGCGGTCAGTTTCACTTGCCTCAGGAACCCCGCCGTCGCGTCAAGTTGCTCCGCGTAACGACTGGCCGGGAATTGCGTATGAAATTCGAGTAGGCCCCATGGCGTGCTGACCAGAACATGACTTCCGCGGATGGCCATGGTCCCGGCCTCTGGCGAGGACGGCAATGAGAACTCCAATTCGGCCGCATCCCAAGGGCCAATGCGTTGGAATTGGATCGAATCTAACGGTTCAGACCTGCCCCCTGTAACCTCAATAAGCCGCTCTCGCATCCGTCCAGCCAGATACCTTCGTGGATTACCTAAGTTGGCTGGGTCCAGATGAAAGCAGATCCAATGGCCCGACGCAGGAAGTTCCTTCCACGACACCGGGCGAGTTGGCGACAGCGCGACACGCACTTCCCGGCCCATTGGGACTTCCCAGATCCACCAGCCCTGGCGAACCCGGAGTTCGACGGCGCCGCCGGCGAGTCGGACGATATCGTCCATCTCAAGCGCGGCTATCACGGTTCCGGAAGCCGACCCACTAACCTGCGGCAAGCGAACTGGAGGTAGTCGCTCAAATCCCGCCCCCGCCAGATGGGTTTGCAAGACCACCAACGCAGAAACAGGCAACGCCGCAAAGATGAACACAGAGCGAACCTTGATTGACGTCGCATTCACCCAACGACCTGTCGAACTGTCCACAGCTTGCGAAGGCATACATGAAACTCGTTTTCTGGGCTCGATGCGAATCACCTTGTTCAATCAAGAATCGACCTCCAGGCTATCCTGCCATGAGTCGAAGGCCGATTGGTCTGATCATACGGAATGAAAGAAGTTGCCGACTTTTGGGGCCAGAAATGAGAGAAGGCGGAACCCCGTTTCCGGTTCCGCCTTCTCCGTGTTCCCTGGCGCCGGAGTGGTGAAAACACCACTCCGGACGCCAGTCACAAGTTCCACCATAACCGCCTACTGAAGCGGTTGACCCAGTAACCGCTGCCCTCAGCAGGCAAGCTTTTCCAACCCAGGGGGAAGGTGCGCCGGATTCCCGCAAATCGCGACACGAATGATGGAACTGCCATTGTTCTGTTGTTCACGCGGCCAGCAACGTCGACCGCATCGCTTGTCGTTGAATCAAATCCTCCAAAACTGATCTATCGCCCCCGGCAATCGCCTTGAGCAGGGAAATCTCGTTATGTACACCGAGAGAAATTGGTGTACGGTTTTTCACAAACGTGCCTTCCAAACACCGTACGAAGTAGCAGAACGAGCAATTACTGTCTGCGACGTCGATGCAAAACTTACCAGCCCACGGCTCGACGCCGCGATCAGCAACGACGACGCCCTGCGCGCCGTTGGCAAACGCCTGTTGGGTGTAGGACGAACCGTTGTGTCCGAATCCGTCCAACGCCCAATAAAGGTCGCCGGGCGAGACCATGTTGCTATCGATCACGATTTGACCGGTTGGCTCGTAGCCACCGCCCAACGGCGGCATCGAGGCCAGTCGGAGGCGACCATCGACTAATTCAGCAAGTTGTGCAATACAGATCTTCAACATAAAGCTACCGTGTCCTGTTAGCCGAAGGCTCCAGTCAGTATTTGGGGACCTGGGTTGTCACCAAATTCGTAGAGCCAGTTGCGGGCAAGTTCAAAGTCGTCAGTGCCTTGGGTTTCTTCGCCGAGCCAGCCGGTGCGGCTGCCTCCGGCGATCAAGAGCGAGTCGCCGGGGCGGGCCTTGTCAAGCGCCCATTGGATTGCGTTAATCCGACTGGGGATGGCGTGCGCTCTTGCGGGCCGCTCGTACCCGTCCAGAATGTCGTGCGTCACGCACAGGGAAGGCTCGCAATGCAAGCTGCTGTTGGTGACGATTCCAACATCGACGGCCCTTTCCGCCACGCGACCAAGCAACGGCCGCTCGTTGGCCGGAAGTTCGTCACTGGCGCTGTACACACAGAGTACGCGCCCTCGCGTTACTTGTCGCATCGTCCGCAAGCAGACCGCCAGACGATCCGGCGTGTCCGCGCAGTCCACATAGACACCAAAGTCCTGACCACATGAAAGGCGGTCCAGCCGCGAAGGGATGCGTTTGACAGCCTCCAGGCCGCGGACAATGGTTGGCAGGTCCAGACCCATCACCAGACCCATCGCTGTTGCGGACAGGCAGTTGGATACGTGAGTGTCCCCAATCATCTGGGTTCGTACTGGAATGGACTCGTTGCCGGCGCGAAGCAAGAACGTCTGTTCACTGGCGTGGCGCTCCAATACGTGCGCCGTAACTTCGGCTGCCTGGCGTTGTCCGACCGTAATGACGGGGCAGGTCAGCCTGGATAAGACATTTTGGCTACCTGGATCGTCGGCGTTAACGACGGCGAACCCTGTTGGCTTGAGCTGCTCGAACAGCCTGGCCTTGGCGCGGCGATAGTTTCTGACCGAACCGTGCACGTTCAAATGGTCGCGACGCAGATTGGTCAGGATTGCCGCGTCGAATTGGATCCCCGCAGTGCGCTGCTCCGCCAAACCACGGCTCGACAGTTCCATCACCACGTGCGAGCAACCATTGGTTTGCATCCGACGTAACAACGACGCCATTTCCGCGGCGAGCGGTGTCGTGCGATTGGCCGGTAGGTTATCGATCGAGTCGCTATAGCCGAGGGTGCTTGTCACGCCAACCTGTTGTTGAGCTGCATCCAAGACGGAAGCAATCAGCAGGCTCGTGGTCGTCTTGCCGTTGGTGCCGGTGACGCCGATCGTATGGAGTGCTTCAGCAGGTTGGCCCGCCAGGCGTTGACAAAGTTGACCGTAGGCGACTCGCGTGTCGTCAACGACACAGATCGGCACGTTAACGGGTAGAAATCGCTCCGACAAAACAGCCGATGCGCCGTGACGAATCGCCTCGCACGCAGCGTCGTGTCCGTCACGGTCTTCGTCTACCAAGGCCACATAGACGTCGCCCTTTTGACATTGTTTGGCGTCGCTGCAGCACGAACCAACACGTATTTCCTTGGCGCCGAAAACCTGCGCCGTTGGAAACTGCTCATTCAGACTGACGCCAAATTGACGCTCTTGTGATCTTTGCATGCCCTCGGCCTCCATGCCTACGGAATCACGCACTGGTTCTAGTGATCTGCTCTCACTTGCTGTTTGACGTTCAAACACGTCAACAAGTATCGCCCGGCCTTCAAAGACCGACACAGCAATCTTGGGGGCGGGGCGGCTACCGATCTTGAATTGAATCCTTCCAGGTAGCGGTTGCGATTTTGAGTATTTTCAAAATGGTGTCAAGCTGTGTTTCCAACGACCTGCCAGCACTGCCAGTCGTGCCATCACGTCTCTCCCGCCCGACGACGCGGACTGACCTCAGCACATCAACTTGCCTTCCAAAACGGTTACCGCATTGCCAGACATTACCGCATTGCCAGACAACAGCGTTCGATCACCCGTCAAGCAAACGCCCACGACGCCACCTCGCGTGGACGCTTGATAACCGCGGAGAGGATTTTTTCCCAGACGACGCTGCCAATAGGGTCCCAGACAGACGTGTGCCGATCCGGTGACGGGATCTTCGTCAATTCCCGCTGCCGGGGCGAAGAACCGTGAGATGAAATCGAATTCGCCGCTGTTGTCCGCAGCAGTCACGATTACGCCCCGCACGTCGACTTGGGCGAGTTTTTGAAAGTCGGGGCTCAACGCCCGAACCACTTCAGCATCCGAGACTGCGACGAGCCAGTCGAATTCGTTTCGACCTGCAAAGCCAACATCACCGGCATCTACCATCAAGGCAGAAAGGAGAAGTTCTGGTGGTGGGCAAGCGGTGGCGGGTCTCTGCGGGAAGTCCAATTCAATCATCTCTTCTCGACGGTTGGCCACGAGTGTTCCGCTACGTGTGAAGAACGAAATGGACTCGGCCGATGCCACGTGCCCGCGATCCCATAAGATGTGCGCCGCCGCCAAGGTCGCGTGCCCGCAAAGATCGACCTCCACGGTGGGCGTCATCCAACGCAGATTGAATCCACCTTCGGCGCGATGCACAAACGCCGTCTCCGACAGATTCATTTCCGCAGCCACCTGTTGCAGCCAGGCGTCCGTTAATTCGGCATGGCCCTTTGATGCGTCCAGCAAACAAACCGCCGCGGGATTGCCAGCAAACGGCCGGTCCGTAAATGCATCAACCTGATAGATCGAGGGCATGTCAGTCTCACGAAGGGGAGTAGTGGGTCAGCTCGTTGTTTCGCGTGCGATCGAAGGGGTTGGGAGTCGACGTTGTGGGCCAGTCTCCCGACCGGCCTACGTTCGGGGACAATTATCGAATTTGTAGAACGTGCACTCCAGTCCGTCGCCAGCGATCAGACGGGCAAGCGTGCCGGTCCTATCAACCATTTCGCGACAGTCGTTGCTTGGCTGATCCTAAGTCGCGTCTGAAGGGTGTTTCTGAGCCTCTTCGGCCTCGTGCATTACCTGTTGAACTTCGCGTCGGCACGCCCAATAGATTCCAACTCCGATTGTGGCGATGGCGATCGTCACCAATCGAAATGCCATCGCGACCAGGATTCCGATAGCGTCTCCAGGCCCCGCGGCGGGAACATAGGAATACAGTTCGCCCATGGCAAATTCAAACGTGCCGAGCCCGGCTGGAGTGAACGGCAATGCACCCGCCACCATGCTCAGCGGAACAATGATCAGATGGTCTGGCAGCGATGGACTTGTATCAAACAAGGCAATCGCAATCAAATAGAGTGCTATCGCGAACAGGCTATGGACACCCATGCTCATTCCAAGGATCGCACCCATCACCAGTCTCTTGTCACGGTAGATGCGAACCGAAGTGAGCAGTTGTTCGATCAAGCCGCCGATTCTTGGTAACCCGGAAAGCCATTCCGACAGGCTCCCACGCGTGAACCCGGGCACCAGCACCATCATGATACAGATGCCACCGATCCCCGTCGCACCATACGTCATCGTGCAGATGGTTGTCAGTGCTGGCGTTGGGTTGGGGATGTCGCCAAAAAAAAGTGCAGCTGACGTTACCAGTAGTAGCGCGTACAGGCCAATCATACGATCCACCACAACCGTGGCCACCGCCTCGGCGCGGCGGCCAGGCTGTTCATGGGCGATAAAGAATGCTTTGAAGAGATCGCCACCAACGGCGCCGACGGAGACAAAGTTCAGCAAGTAGCTCAGAAAGCCCAGGCGAAAGGCATCACGCAGGCGGAAGGGCAAGTTGATCGTGCGGACCAGCAAATACCAACGCAGGAACGTAGTGCAGATCGCCACAAAAGAAAGTCCAAAGGCGGCGGCGAGCAGCGTCCAGTTCTTGGGCCGGTCACGCAGCGCCTTGAATTGCTCGGGCTCGACATTGGTCAGCAGCCACAGAATGATCCCCAGCGGGATCACAATTTTTAGAAATCCAATCAGGTAGCGTTTCACGTGGCCCCTTCGCGGGTCGTTTGGTCAGAGCGTACGACGGCCTCCAAAACGGCGACCAGCTAAACGCGGGCTTCGCAAGTTTAGGCCGCCGCGTGCGGAAAACGTAAGGCCCATTGCCTGGAAGCCCGTAAAATTGCCCCACATTGGGACAATGTGGGGCGAATCGCGCAGAAACCTACCATTCGACCAAGCCCGTCGCGCCCTTGACGGTTTTCGAGGCCAGTGTTAGTTTTCCTAGTTAGTCGGGTAATGCCGACACCAGTGGTTTTTAGTGGTGAGAAACTGTACAACTTGCCGACGAAGACCGGTAACATCATTGGGGGATTAGCTCAGTTGGGAGAGCGTCTGGCTGGCAGCCAGAAGGTCAGGGGTTCAAGTCCCCTATCCTCCACTTCTTGACTTACTGAAGCCACTTGCGAAATGACGTAAGTGGCTTTTTCTTTCGGACTTACGGAAATCGTCCCTCCACTCTTGATGTCTCGTGTGCCGATAAGTGTGCCGATAACAGCGGGATTTGTGCCGATAAGGGCTTCACTTTCATCCATTCTCACCTAACGTTGCTGTAGTTCAAGTGACCAGCAATGCAGTTGAGAGGAAAAGACCTTGGCCACCCGGAAACACGACTTGCGATCAGACAGCCGAGGGCTGTTTCGTAAACGCATCGGCTACTTCGCCCACACCAAAAACCAGCCGAGATTCAATTTCGGAAAAGACAAAGACGCTGCGGAATATCGCTACGCAATTCTGCGGCAACTGTACCAAGAGAACGAACGACTGATGTATCGTCGCAGCCGAACACTCGGCTACCAGTTACCGAGGGGCTGGTGGCCACAACCACTTGAACACGCTCGTGAGATTGCCAGCGGCAAACTCGAAGTTGAATTGCCTTGCATCCCCTCGGAATCACCGGAGGATTACGTCCAAAGGATTCGCCAATACAAGTCAGACTTCCCCTCCCTTCGTGTCGCCCCCTTTGACGAATCGTTCTACTTTGAAGGCATTCGTATCCTCGAAAGCCACGAGTCCAAATACATCGACAGTCTTTATGGAAACATGAAGACTGAGGGTGTTGTGGAGACGGACAAAAAAGTGCCGTCACACATCATTCCGGGGACGCTTCACGAAGCCCTCGATGCGTACATTGAGCACATCGAGCAGGACGGTGCCAAAGTCACAGAGAAACAACTTGTTGGTTCTCAGCGGAAGAGAATCTGTCTGGCGAAGAATCTCAAGCGACACGAAGACTGTTCGCTGACGAATTTGGACCCAGATCGAGTTCAAAAGTTGATTGCTTTCTGGAGTAATCGTCCCCCTGCCGAGCAAGTGAAGCGAATCTCACGTCGGTACGCTAAACATCACATTGATGAACTCGTGAGATTTTTCAAATGGCTTGACTTCTCAGGAAGATTCGATTGGTACTTGCCCCGTGGATTCGACCGTATTTCTAAACGCATTGCGACTCTCACAGAGGACCATCAAAAGAGTCGGCTGATTGTGAAGGACGTTTATACGCCAAAACAAGGCCACGCCCTGTTCGACAACTTTGCGGCCGAACTTCCAGAACAGGGCAGGCGCGACGACCTGGTAGAGCAGCGTGGGTCGGAGTACATATCGCGGGAAATACCGCTAAGATGCTTGTTTCCGCGAGCGAAAGACTGATGGGAGATTGAGGCGATGGCGTTATTTGCTGCCGACATCTGGTCGATTCTCTGGCTGTCGCTACGGGTTTCGGGAACGGCGGTGCTCATCAGTTCGTTTATTGGGATTCCCTGCGGCGTCTGGTTGGGGCTGTCGCGGCATCGAGGAAAGCGGCTGCTGTCAGCGGTCATACACACCGGCATGGCGTTTCCGCCGGTTGTTGTAGGGCTTGTGTTGTACATTCTGCTGTCACGTAGCGGACCGTTCGCGTTTTTGGGTTGGATGTTTACGACCGAGGCTATGATTGCCGCCCAAACGACTCTGGCTCTGCCGTTCGTGATCGGGATTACGATGTCTTCGGTGGCCGCCGTTCCCACCGAACTTCCCGAGCAGATCAGAACACTCGGGGCGAGCGAACGGCAGTGCCGCTGGACGATCCTGCGGGAGGCACGCCACGGGGTTTTTCTCGCGGTGGCGGCGGCGTTCGGCCGAAGCATTTCCGAGGTCGGGGCAGTGCTTATTATCGGGGGCAACATACAGGGACACACACGAGTTTTGACGACAGCGATCGTACTCGAAACCGGAAAGGGCAACTTCGAATTCGCACTGGCGCTCGGCGGAGCGCTTCTGTTGATGGCCCTGCTGGTGAATCTCGTCATCGTCCGATTGCAGGGGAGCAGGTTTCCAGCATGACGGAAGTAGCGCTGTACCGACTGCGAGATTTGCGGAAGAGCCACGGTTCGACCTTCATGCTCCACGTTCTCCAATTGGATGTGCGGCATGGCGAAGTATTGGGGCTACTCGGGCCGACAGGGTCTGGGAAAAGCACGTTGCTACGGCTGCTGGCGGGTTTGGAAAACTCGACCGGCGGTGAAACTTGCTTCGATAACTCCCCGTCCGTCTCGACCGATCTTCCATTGGCGACCCGCCGCCGTATCACTCTGGTTCACCAGCGTCCCATCTTGTTGGCAGGTAGCGTGCGGCTGAACGTCGAGTACGGCCTGCGGTTGCGAGGATGCCGAGACCGAACTCAAAAAATAGAAGAAGTTCTCGACCGATTGGGGCTGAACAAGATCGCGTCGCAGTCGGCTCAGACGCTCTCAGGGGGGCAAGTTCAGCTTGTCGCATTGGCACGTGCGCTGGTAATCGAACCCGACGTTCTACTCCTCGACGAGCCGACTGCGCACCTCGACCCGGCTCATGTCGCCCAAGCGGAAGAGACGATCTGTCAGATCCGGCAGGAACGTCCCATGACCGTCGTCTGGGCCACGCACAATCTGTTTCAGGCGCGCCGCGTTGCGGATCGCACCGCGCTGCTTTTGAATGGGCAACTGGTGGAAGTCGCTCGCACTGAGAAGTTCTTCACCAATCCGTCCGATCCTCGCACTGCCGATTTCGTGCAGGGGCAAATGGTGTATTGATGCACGAAAGAAATCTGATGAAGTGGATATTGCTTGCCGCTGTCACGTTCGTGATTGCCGGATGCTCAAACGCTCGCGATGAAGCCAAGGCACTGACGCTGGCAACAACAACCAGCACACGGGACAGCGGCCTCTTGGATGTGCTGGTACCGATTTTCGAAAAGGAAACCGGCATCGAGGTGAAGGTCGTTGCGGTGGGAAGCGGGCAAGCCCTCGAACTCGGTCGGCGCGGAGATGCCGATGTGCTGCTCACCCACGCACCCGATGCTGAGAAGCAATTCATGACTGCAGGATACGGAGAACAACGCCGAGACGTCATGCACAACGACTTCGTTCTGGTCGGCCCGCAAACCGATCCGGCTCAGGTCAACAAACAGACCTCGATCACGAAGGCGTTTCACCGCATCGCGCAAAGTGAGTCCTCGTTCATTTCGCGTGGGGACGAATCGGGAACGCACATGAAGGAAAAGAAACTCTGGAAGGCGACGACCATTGAGCCCAAGGGAGTCTGGTATGTTCGGTCGGGAACGGGGATGGCACAGGCTTTGCGCATCGCAAGCGAGAAGGATGCGTACACGCTTGCCGACCGGGGAACGTTTCTTTCCCAACGCGACCGACTCAATCTGACGATTCATTCCCAAAGCGATCCGCTGCTACACAATCCTTACACGGTGATCGTCGTCAGTAAGGAGGAGCATTCCGGCCTGAATCATCAGGCAGCGAGTCGATTCTCGGAGTTCCTCTTATCATCGAAGGTGCAGAAAATCATAAGCAAGTTCGGCGTCGAACGGTTCGGGCAACCGCTGTTTTTCTCTGAGCACTCGACTGAGTGACTGATGCTCCAGGTTGGCCGTGCTGACGACCGTCCCGGTTCGAGGCTGATTTCTCGAAAAGGCATGAGTTCTCCGGGCGCGAGCGACGTCCGTTTCAAGGTCCCTTTGCCGCGACGCGATCGCCGTTTCCCTAAGTCTAGCAATGACTTCGGTCGACCCGTCCTAGATTGCCGTCTCGGAAAACAAAAACCCGAGAAGTCGTAGGGCGTGTGGTCAAAAAAGTCAGCCGAACCGTAAATCCAGGCTCCAAGTGGATTTGAAAACAAGATCTGGTCCATTATTCGGCGGGCGTCTTCCGCTCCTCAATTCCGGTGCAACCCATACAGTCCTTCCCGTCAGGCCGTGGTCTGCACAGAGTTGGGGACGCAGTCATGGCCCCAGTCTTAGTCTGACGCCATCGTGAGGAACCCGACCATCTCCTCGCACCCAGTGGCCAACCATGAGCTTTATCCTACAACCCTGGCACCTGATGTTCTTTGTCTTCGCTGGCTGGGCAACTCGACAGCAACAGGAAGTGATCGACTATCTGCGAACCGAGAACCAGGTACTCAAGGAGAAGCTCGGTAAGAAACGGATCCTCCTCAACGACGACCAACGGCGACGTCTTGGCGTGAAAGGTAAGATCCTGGGCCGTAAGTTACTGGAAGAGATCAGCACATTATTCACGCCTGATACGATTCTGCGTTGGCATCGGCAACTGGTCGCGAAGAAATGGGACTACTCCGATCGCAAAGCGAAGCAGGTCGGTCGACCGAGGATTCGGCAAGTGATCGTGGACCTGACTGTCAAGTTCGCGAAAGGGAATCCCACTTGGGGCTACGATCGAATCCAAGGAGAACTCGCAAAAGTCGGCTACCGGATCAGCGACTCGACGGTCGGCAACGTCCTCAAAGCCCATGGCATCGAACCGGCGCCGAGTCGCAAACGCACCGGCTCGTGGGCCACGTTTCTGAAAGCACACTGGGATGTGATGGCCGCGATTGACTTCACGACCGTGGAAGTCTGGACCAAGAGTGGGTTGACGACGTTCTACCTGCTCTTCGTGATGAAGCTGAAGACTCGTCGCGTGCACTTCGCTGGTTGCACGATCAGCCCGAACGAAGATTGGGTAAAGCAGGCTGCACGCGAACTGACCAACTGTGAAGATGGATTTCTGAACGACAAACAACACCTGATCATGGACCGAGATTCTAAGTTCTCGGAGTCATTTCGCTCGTTCCTCGTCAACGAAGGAGTGGAGCCAGTCCGACTACCACCTCGCGCACCGAATATGAACGCGCATCTGGAGAGGTTCTTCGGGTCGCTGAAGACTGAGTGTTTGCACAGGTTGGTTCTCTTCGGTCA
>PVBE012095191.1_pt1 | contig 13239 bp, 14 predicted proteins | sample 1631181 | NCBI WGS metagenome assembly PVBE01 (sample SAMN08397723, study PRJNA350692) | Marine metagenome, whole genome shotgun sequencing project. | isolation source: water | place: Pacific Ocean | collected 2012-04
TCTTTTATTTATAGGCTGGAAGAACGTGGCGCTGAAGCGTTACTTTATTCGACCATTAAAACGGTTCCCCCTGAAGACTGGAGTCCACTGGACCATGCTCTTGAAAAATTATCCACTTATGATGGCATCATCTTCACCAGTGTGAATGGAGTGCGTTTTTTCACCCAGCGACTCAGAGAAAAAAATAAAGACATCCGCGAACTCAAAGGCGTTCGCGTATATGCGATCGGACCCAAAACAGAGCAGGCCGTTCGTGACCTGCACATTAAAGTTGATACCGTACCGGAAAACTATGTGGCCGAATCATTGATTGAAAGCATGGGCAAGGAAAATGTGAATGGGAAAAAGTTCCTTTTGCCGCGTGCTGCCGTTGCCCGTGAAATTTTGCCAGGCACATTGCGTGAAATGGGAGCAAGCATTGATGTGGTCCCCACTTACCAAACCATATCTCCCAAACCATCCGATACCAGCTTCCTACAACGGCTGGATGAAGGTGCCGTCGACGTTATCACCTTCACCTCATCCTCAACCGTAACTAATTTTCTTGATCGCCTTGACCAGGAGCATCACGCTAAACTCAACAATACAGCTATCGCCTGCATCGGGCCCGTCACTCAAAAGACTGCCGAGGACCATGGACTGAAAGTTTCTATCGTTCCAGACGAATACACAGTTGAAGCCCTCGCTTCAGCCATCGAGACACATTTCACCGGTTAATTTTTCATCGAGGGTTGCGTCAATGCGTAAAGTACTTTTTACTGTAATTTCATTGATGGGCTTTTATCTTCTGTGGCCGTATATTGCCGTATTCAGTTTATACATTGCCCTTAAAACAGGTGATGCGGTTGGAGTGAAGGAGCGCATCGACTGGCCTTCTTTTAAAAATGACCTTCAGGCGGACCTGGACCATCTGGTAGAAATTAAAGTCAAAGAAAGCCTTAACAACAAAGGAGTGAAAGTCAGTTTCGATTCGCTAACACTTTCCAGACAACTCAGTGATAAAATTGCCACACCTGAAGGATTGATCTATTTATTTAACAAACCCAACGAGTTTATTGAACAGATTCGCCAGATATTCACCAGAGCAATACCTCCCGAAAAAATCAACCCACCCGTTCCTTCCAAAAAACCATTTGAAACAGAAGGCCCGAATATTCCAAATTTATTTAAGCGAATTGAATACGCATTTTTTACCGATTCTACCCACTTTCGGCTGAGCTTTAAAAAAGGTGATTTGTCTTTCACTCTGGACTGGCAGTTTCAAGGAATTTTCTGGAAATTGACCCGTTTGAAAATTCCGATCAAAAAAATTTAATTAATACCCCCTCATTGCAGGCAATTTAGCCCCCTACACTACCCCTTGTGGGTCTTCCATTTGAAAAACCTACGCTTATTTTAACCTTTTCTCTTGACCCTTTATAAATTATTGATTATATTGCTGTTATTAGGGAATCAATAATACTCCCGGTAATAAGGGAAAATCAAAAAACGTGCGTAAATAATCGGACCTCCGAATCTTAATCTTCAGATAACCAACCCATATGCGTCGCCGGCACCCCCGATGCCCCGTTTCAGGAGAGACTCATGAACACAACGGTCACCCCCCCCTCGCTCTAACTGGATTCTTCGATGTTATACGCGACCAGATGAAAATGTGTGGATACAGCCCACACACCATCAAAGCGTATATCGGACAAGTACAAGGCTTCGTCCGTTTCAATCGTCCTCTGGACCTAAGGAAAATTACGGAGCAGGATGTCAGGGATTATCTGAACCATCTTGTGGAAAGTGGTCTTTCCCGGTCGACCATCGATCAGGCCGTGACTGCAATGGAAATTTTATGTCGTGAAATACTTGAAGACACACTGGACCTTTCAGGATTCAAGCGGCCTTTAAAATTGCGACCCGCTCCTGTCGTGCTGACCTCGGGTGAGGTTAATCAAATCGCCGTCAGTACAGATAATCCGAAACATCGACTCATGATTGAACTGGCTTACTCTGCGGGATTAAGAGTCTCTGAGCTGGTGGAGGTAAAAGTGGGACACCTGAATCTTGAGAGGCTCATGCTATATGTACCAGGACTTGGCAGGAAAAGCCGCACCACCGTTTTTTCAGAATACCTCAAAGACGCACTGACAAGACAGATTGGCGCTAAAGACGGAGAACATTATTTATTTCCAAGTGAAAGAGGCGGAATGTTGACCACCCGGGCGGTAGCAAAGTTTTTCAAGAAGGCCCTTGGTTCATCCGGCCTGACCAAATTGGCAACACCCCATTCCTTGAGACAGTCGTTTACAAACTCTATGCTCGAACAAGGAACGGATCCGGTCGCCCTGCAAAGCATTCTGGGGCGAAGAACACTAACCAACCCTTCCCCTGATTCGCAACAAGCTGCTTAACGCAGTACCACCCCCCGTATTATGGCGCCGATGTCTTTCAGCAGACATCGGCGTCTTTTTTTTATAGTCACTCCCTGAAAACTCCTCTAAAAATTCAAATTGATGACAAGCCATGCATTTCAAGTCGTCTTTGCGAGGAGGCGAAGCCGACGAAGCAATCCAGAAAGCCTGGATCGTGGAATGCTGGGTACCAGTGCCACGCCGCTTACAGCGGCTCGCGACGACGTTTTTTAGCAAGCTTTGTTTATGCAGAAATCAATAGCTTAAAGGCTTGACGTTTGCAGAAATCATTGTTTTTGAGAAATACCCATAAGTCTTCTGATGAGGATACAACCGCCCATCTAGCTGACTTTTTCGTATCTCATATTTCTGCGCTGGGGGGTGAAGCCGCTGTCGGTGATAATGCGTCGAATGTCTTCCTCATTAAGGCAGTGAACCGTACCTGCGGCTCGCACGACATTTTCCTCCAGCATGGTGCTTCCCATATCGTTCGCTCCATAATACAACGCCATCTGCCCTACCTTCGGTCCCTGAGTCACCCATGATGCCTGCAGGTTATCGAAGTTATCAAGAAAGATTCGACTGATCGCGAGGGTTTTAAGGTAGTCGAGTCCGGTCACCTGTGAAGTGATACCGAGGTCTATACTCAATTCGGTGCGACCCGGTTGAAACGGCCAGGGAATAAACGCTGTGAACCCACCTGACTTATCCTGTTGTTCTCGAATTTGGCGAAGGTGTTCCACACGGTCTTCAACTGTTTCCACATGTCCGAACATCATGGTCGCGGTCGTGGGTATGTTCATACCGTGGGCACGATCCATTACATCAAGCCATTCGTCAGTAGAACATTTGTGCGGACTTATTTTACGACGCACGGCATCAACCAGAATCTCCGCGCCGCCGCCAGGAATACTATCAAGACCTGCATCACTCAATCTTTGCAGGGTCTCCTCAAGAGTCAACTTGGAGATTTTTGCGGTATGCACTATCTCCGGTGGTGACAGTGCATGCAAGTGGATGTCGAATCGCTCCTTAATACGCTGGAACAGATCCTCAAAATAATCGATCCGTAAATTGATGTTATGCCCACCTTGCAGGAGAATCTGCGTTCCTCCCAAAGCGACCGTTTCTTCTATTTTCTCCGCAATGGTGTCAAAAGGGTGCACATAAGCATCTTCATCACGCTCTTTCCTGTAGAAAGCACAAAAAGCGCAGTCGGTGACACAGATATTTGTATAGTTAATGTTGCGGTCAACAATGTAGGTTACGACCCGCTCTTCCATCTTTTTTCGGGAAATGCGTGAGGCCACATTACCCAACAAAAGATTATCGGTCGATTGGAATAATTGCACCGCTTCTTCAGGGGAGATACGCTCGCCCTCGAGCGATTTATTAAGAATGGTCTCCATCATCGCAATGAATCTCTAGATGGTTTGAATCCGGATCATTAAAATAAACCGAATCCCCATCACCGCGCCGAACAGGCCCCTCGCCGATATCGACTTTGTTCGCTTTAAGCTCCTCGATCGCCAATCGAAATCGCTCACGATCTGCCTTGAACGCAAAATGCATATAGCCCGTTTCGCTGAGTTGTTCAATATGCTGTAATGTTTCGAGATCGGGCGCTTCAAACAAAGCAATATAGGAATTCCCCGTGTCCAGCATGATGTGCCGCAGACCTTTGGAAAACCTTCTCGCCACTGTGAATCCGAGCACACCTGTATAAAACCGTTCCGCCCGGTCGAGGTCACTCACGTTCAGTGCTATGTGGTGGATCCCTGAGAGTTGCATGATAGATGGAAAATAAACAGGAGGGCTATAAAGTTCCGTCGCCCGCGCCCATGGAAACACCGGTAATTCCGTCAACGCCAGTATCCCCCATTTTTTCTTCTTCGGTCACTACAAAAATGTGATAGCCAAACTTGCTTTTGATCGGACCAGATACTTTTCCAACAGGAGTCAGCATGGCGGCCTTTTCCAGTTCGGGAGCAGATGTATTGAACTCCAGAAAACCAAGGTCGCCTCCTTTATTTCTGCTTCCACAGGCGCTGTATTTCTTTGCCAGTTTTTTGAACATTTTATACATCAGTTCTTCGCTTTCGCAAGACTGGAGGTTCTCCAATAGTAAATCGGCAACATCTACGGTTGACAACACAATGTGACTGACACGAATAGAACGAATAGCCATGGGTTACCCTCTAAAAGCAAGTTGTCCTGCTTGAAAAAAAACAGGTGCTAATTTTTCGATTCCCTGATTGTATCCTTTTTAAATAATTCTACCAAGAATTAATTGAGGGAACAAATTATAAAGGAGAAACAATTACAGAAAGAAACTAGCGCCGCTCATAATGCGCGGGATGAGTTTGGGTCGTACGAGTCGGGAATCGCAGGGAACCAGCCGGCGTTTGTTTTCCCGCCGACAAAGAAGAATGAAATCCTTGAGGGACATGGAAGAGCTCTCATGCTCCCTAGTCTGTATGGTGAAAGCAGACCCGCCAAGGTTTTCGATATCCATCAGCCGGGACCAGCCAGCGGACCAGAAAGCCCACGTCGTCATTAAGAAATGGGCTCCCTGCCGAATAGCCGGTCAGCTTATTAAAAACCTGACGCTCCGTATGAACAGCATAATCCCATATGGGGAATTTGGTCAACTTTTCAACAGTCGCCTCATCCAAGTCCGGCCAAGGCAATTCCTCCGGCGAGAAAGGCTTGTGCGTTTCAATAAAAAACCGGCATAGCAATTCCTTATGTTCCTTGGAACCCCAATCCATATAAACATCCATCAGGATTTTTCAAGTATTTAGCTTTGGGTCGATAGCAATATACACACATTTTTATCATAGGAAGATACCGGGCGAAAATATATATTCCCGCTTTCTATATCTAATACAAAATTTAGACAGGATTCAGCAGAAAGATACTACGGAGAATTTCAGGAGGTATAAAACGAAGAGGATTTGTACTGTTTGAGTCCGTGATTAAACAGGACATTGAGGATAGCAACTACGGGCACCGCAATGATAACTCCCGCCAACCCAAAAAACTCGGCTCCAAGAAGAACTGCCAACATAATCGCTACCGGATGCAATCCGATTTTTTCTCCAACGATTCGAGGAGTGATGACCATTCCTTCCAACGCCTGAACCACAGCGAAAACTCCCACCACACCCAGCACAGGCATCCAGTCTTGAGCCTGCATAAAAGTCAATACCGCCGCTGGAAGAAATCCAAGAACCACCCCCAGGTAAGGAACCAGGTTCGCCAAACCCGCCACCAATCCTATAAACAAACTCATGGGAGTGCCGCAGGAGAACAATCCGATACTGTAAAGTCCCGCCATGGAAAGGCCCACCACCAACTGTCCTCTCACAAAACCCGCAAGGACATCATCCATTTCCTTCATCAACTCCAGGGTTCGCTCCCTGTGTCTTCCGGGAACAAGGTTTAGCAATTTCTCATTGATCCAATCATAATCCCTCAGTAAATAAAACATCGCCACCGGAATAATAACCAGACTGGCCAGGAGTAAAATAAAATTGAACAAACCCGTCATCGACCCCCATAAAAAAGAAGTCACCGACGAAACTGCCTTCAGTGGAAGCTCACCTGCCTTAAGAAATTCCTTATTAAGAATCCCCTGAATTTTCTCTGGCTCAAGGCCACCAACCATTCCAAGTAGTGGCTGGATCCACTCCTGAATCACCGCAATGTAGTTGGGAAGGTTATATACCAAATGCTCCGCCTGAAGTTTTAACATTGGGAAAATCAGGAGTCCGGCCCCAAGAACAAGCAAGAAAAAACCAAACATCAAAATCAAAACTGCGACGGTTCGGGAAATTTTCAAAGACTCCAGGCGGTCCGTAACCGGATCAAGCAAATACGCTAAAGCTAAGGCCAGAAAGAATGGAGTAAGCACGCGACGGGAAAAATATAAAAACACCATAGCCAGCAAAAGAACGATGACAATAATATAAATTATTTGCGTGTTTTTATTCCGATTCATAGCTTAAAGATCGCCCACAGGCAAAGGAGAGGCTTCTGTTTTTGGAGCAGGCGCAGACTGTTTGACTTCTTTTTGTTCTGTGCCTTCCCCCCAATGCTTTTGAATAGCGGGAACAAGAAATTCCGTCATTTGTTTCCCCACACGATGAAAAGCTTCAAGTTCGCCCGCGAGAATTTCATTCCCCGAAGCCGTAGCAAAATCGCTTTTCGCCGCTACGAGCATCGAGTGATGTGAAGAAACCACCTTGATACTGATAGCCACACGCACCGGTTGCGGTCCATGGGTGGGCTCATCACCAACAGGCGTCGATGTGGCGTTCCCCACGATGACGATATCCGCCCCCACCTTTAAACCAATATTGACTGCGGCAGGCACATTCCCTTTCACAGCGCTCATAACTGTTTCTTCAGGAATGTCGTAACGAATAGAATCCCTTCCCACTACCGGGATACCCGCTTCAATTAAATTTCTCGTCAGTGAAGTTTCAGAAATTGGTACCATCTCCCAAAAACGCAGGGTACTGTCAGAACTCAGGCTACTTTCGTTGATGAGAATGACAACCTGCTTCCAGTCTTCCATACCAGACGCAACTCCTGTCCGGCTCAAAGACTTATTAACAGCGTCCTGAAACAATACCACCTCCAGTTTGACCTGGCTCATTCGCTGAACAGGGTCATCGTAAGCTTCTAAAAACCGGTAGGACTTCACATATTTTTCAGACTTACGCAATATCTTCCGCATTTCCTTTCGATGACGATCAAATTCCTCATCCCCCAAAAGTTCGCGCAAGTTTTGCTCCAATGCCGTTTTCAACGCTATTTTGACAGCTTTTTTTCTGGCCCCGACAAAACTACTCTTAACCGCCGGAGCTTCGGCAATCACTTCATAAGCTGATTCTGAATCGAACTGAGCAAAAGCAGGGGACATCCACGCTCCCGTTGCCATAAGCGCAAATAACCCGAAACATCCTTTAAAAAAAATCGTTCTTAACATCACCGTTTCGTTTGGGTCCGTTTTGATTTTATCACCGGACGCCTCCGTACTGTTTTTTTCTCTACCGGCTCTTTGCTAACCATTAACTCCAGCGACTTTATCTCGCGAGGCGATAAAAACCGATAGGCCCCGAGGGGGAGACCATTTAAATTCAAATCCCCAAAATGAGTGCGTTTCAACCGAATCACCTCGTGCCGCACCGCCTCACAAATTCGTTTTACATGCCTGTTTTTTCCCTCAAACATTTTCATCTTCAAAAAACAGTTCTTGCCACTCACCCGATCAACCTCAACCCCCAACGGAGCAGTAGATTGGTTGTCCAACGCTACCCCCCGACTCAATCGCCTCAGCGTCTTATCATCAGGAATTCCTCTCACCTTGACCAAATAAGTACGCGGCACCCTGTATTTCGGATCGAGCAGTTTTTTTGCCAAAGCGCCATCACTGGTCATCAACAAAGCCCCTTGCGTATTATAGTCGAGGCGTCCTACCGGAAACACACGAGCAGGAACCTTGATTAAATCCATAACCGTCTTGCGTCCACGTTCGTCCGCTCCCATTGTGGTTAGATAATCCGCAGGTTTGTTGAGGAGAATGAACACCCTTTCCTGCGCACGGGGAACCAATTTGCCGCGCGCCCGAACTTCGTCGGATAAAGGATCGACACATGTTCCCGGCTTGGTGACCACATTACCATTAACCTTCACCCGGCCTTCTGCGATCCACCGCTCAGCTTCCCTGCGCGAGGCCAGCCCTGCATCGGCGATTACTTTTTGCAAACGTATTTTCATGAGTTAAAAAAATTGACATGAAATAGTAGAAACAAATTCCCCTGATACCAAATCAGGAAACGGTAGATGAATCCGGGTCGGTAGGTTCGGCGGGTTGAGTCTCAGATTCGGAAACAGCATCCATCGTTTCCATAGTCTCATCCGAGGGTGACTCGCCAAACGGAAGTGCCGTTTGATCTGGCGAAACCTGATCCTCAAGCTCGCTTTTCTTGAAATCTTCCAACGTGGGCAAATCGCTCAAATCCCTCAATCCAAAATATTCTAGAAACTTGCGTGTAGTCCGATACATAATTGGTCGACCGGGAACTTTTTTGCGCCCACCAGGGGAAATGACTTTTTTCTCCAGCAAGGTTCGCATCACACCGCTGGAATCTACACCACGGATCTCTTCCACTTCTGTTCTGGTCAGGGGTTGTTTGTACGCGATGATAGCCAGCGTGTCGAGGCTGGGCTGAGTAAGCTTTGCCGTCTTGTCTAACTTGAGAAACTTGCGAACCCAGTCCGAATAATCATGGCGAGTACACAACTGATACCCCTCTGCCACCTGAAGAATCTGCAAGTTGCGCGACTGGTACTCATCCATCAATTCATCAACTATAGATTTCAGAACAGCCTTTTCCGTGCCATCGCCCAACAGACTCTGCAACTGGCCCTCATTCACCGGCTGGTCTGCCGCCAAAAGGATATTTTCAATAATAGCTTTAATTTCTTCGCGTTCCACTAATGAGCCCCATTTAAATTCTTATAAAAACAAAATATTTTCAGCTATCGAAGCCATTCTATCCGCTTCCGCCACCCTCTGCAAAAATAAATCCCCTCGGCCCTTACCAAGAATACCCTTGCGCCTATGCTCAGCCTGAGTTCGTAGCTGCCCGATTTCCAGCCCTCCACTCCTTATGAGAATTAAAGGTAGGCTGGAAATCGGGCAGCTACGAATAAAAAAGGCACTGGGAAAAACCCTTACTCCTTAAAATACTTGCTCAGAGCCAGCCCCTGCGAGTGATAGTTGGATTTGATTTTTTTGCCGTACACCTTGGTCGGTTTCTCGATGACATTTTCAAACTTGAGCCGACAAAAAGTCTGACTGTCCTCTACCATGAAAGGAACATCATGCGGGCGGACTTCCATGACAGCCCGGGTACCCTGATTCTTCATGGCCTTACCGCCGTGCCAGCCGAAACCAGGATCGAAAAATCCCGCATAGTGCGTGCGCAATTCACCGCTGTTTGGCTCGTAGGCGACCATTTCAGCAAGCAAATGAGGCCAAATGCAAATTTTCTCCTTGGACATCATTATGTAAAAACTTTCCGGCTCCAGAATCAGCCGCTTATTCCTGATCTGACTCAAAGCAATCGGTTCCCAGAAATCCATCGGATGGTAATGGCGGTTGAGGCTCAGGTCGATGACACTGGAATTTGTTTTCGCCTTGTACGCGACAATGCGATCTTTTCCCGATCCCGCGAGGTCCAGACTGATGAACAAACCATTGTCAACCTTCACATCGCTCAACCCAACCGGCTTGCCATCATCGCTGAATAAAATGGGCGTTTTTTTATAATGATTCTTCAACTGAACATCTGAAAGGTGCGGGTTCCCCTGAAAAATACGCAACTGGTTCAGGCGAAGCCCTTCCCTGACCCGAACGGGGAATGACCGTGGGATAATTTCAAGATACATACCCCCCTTGTATCCGCTGGGAATTTCATCAAACCGATGACCATGATCGACAATCACACGGGTAAACATGTCCAGCCTTCCGGTCGAACTTTTCGGGTTGGTGCGCCCGTAAAACCCCCTGGGAAAATTCACTTCTTCCAGCAGAGGTATGAGATAAATGGCCCCCTTCTCCAGAATACCCCCATCCCGCAAATCGACATCGTACAACTTGACATCGTTCAATTTAGCTTCCACCGTATCGCCTTCCGGAAGAAAACTGCTTTGAATGCGGTAAGCATGGCTACCCAGCCTCAGATCAAGACTCACCGGCTGGAACTGAGAAGCCAGCAAAGACACACGGGAATGAATTATTCCCTCATGGCAGGCAAGTTCAATCGACTGGTTAGCAAGATAACCCGATTTTCCTCTGAGACTCTTGACCAGCCCCCTGGATAAATGTGACTTTGCGGAAAGTGTTTTCATTATGTTGCTTACCTAATACAGTTTGAGGGAATATATTTCCTGACAATCCTATCTAGATAGAGTTGGGAGGAACTTCAGGAGCAGGTATTTACCTTGCTTGAGACACTGTAAAGGGGCCCCAAAGTCCCAATTCCGGCCCCCTTGGAGGGACATAATTTCTAAAACCGCCTGAAAACAGATTGACAAGCCGTTTGAGGCTATGATTAAATCTTAATATTCAAACGATTTCAAGCCCATTATGTTGAACGGCCCTGATTTATAAGGAAAATCATATGCCTCTTTACGAATATTTTTGCGAAGACTGCCAAAAAGAATTTACTCTGCTCCAGACGACAGACGTGAATAAAGAAGGAACTGAGTGCTCTGAGTGCGGCTCGAACAATACCCGTCACCAATTCTCCTCATTCGCCGCAAAGATCCAGGGCAAACCATTAGCCGATTTGCAAAAACCGGCCACTCTGGATGACTTCCCCAACAAAGATATATTTAAAATTCCCCCGGCCAGGCACATATCCGAGTTGTAACAGACAGGTCGCCAAACAAAATAATTCTCAGTAATTTTTACCAATTTTATTAATATTTTTAGTCGAGTCTAATGAAAAAAAAGAACACACAATCCAAAGAAATATCCCATAGCAATTTAAAAGAAACCGGCCTTGCCAGACGAATCGCCGTCCCGGCATTCTGGACAGTCGTGGTTTTAGTTGGATTGTGGTCCCTGATGAACTTCTCCACCCCGGGAGCAAAGCTCGAACCCTACAGCGAATATAAGAAAACTTCCGCGCCTGTAGAAAATATCGCAGACAAAACACCAGAACCTACTTTGGAACGCTTTGCCCAGGCCAGTCCGCCCGATCTCTCAGACATGATAGACCCCAGCTCGGAGCTTAACCGGTCAGATGATCAGCTACCCAGAGAAACTATGGAGCACATCCAAAAGGGTATGCAACTCGTTGAACAAGGCAAATACAACGCCGCCGATATGGAATTTGAAAAAGCGACCAAACTCAGCCCGAAAGCGCCCGAAGTTTACGCACTTTGGGGCACCGCGCTCAGAGTACAGAAAAAATACAAGGGCGCTAACCGCCAGTTTGCCAAAGCCCTTGAACTGGCGCCCAACGATGCGGAAATCGCATTCAACTGGGGTGTCTCCCGTTTCAGGGAACAAGCCACAGAAGAAGCCATCAAACTATTTCACAAGACCGTCGAGTTGATGCCGTCATACCACATGGGCTGGTACTACCTCGGCAAAGCCTATGGACAAAAAGAAAATTATACAGAAGAGGAAAAATACCTCATCAAAGTGACTCAACTACAACCAGACTTTGGCTGGGGCCATTTCGACCTGGGACTCGCCCTCAGCCTGCAAAAGAAATTTGAAGAAGCCGCGCCGCATTTTGAAAGGGCCATTGAGATAGATAAAAAACAATTCGAAAAACCTTTCGTTGTTCAATTCCTGACCGCATTGGGACGCTACAATCCGTCTGCCTCAAAAGAAGAAGAAAAGGAAACGCCGGAGCCGGTTAAAGAAGCTAAAGCGGAAGAAAAAAAACCTGAGGGATCGGACCATAAAATGGACGAAGGGTCGAAAGCAAAAAAAGCGACCACTCTTGTCAAAGGGAAAATGTTGATCAACGGCAAGGCGCCCGGACCCAACGCGCTCGTATTTCTGGAAACCAAAACAAAAATGAAAGCGCCCAACCAGAAAACACTTAAAGTCGTCATCGATCAAAGTGACATACAGTTCGTTCCCAAACATACAGTAATCCCGGTTGGCTCAGTCGTTGAGTTTTACAATCAGGATGCAGAAGTGCACAACATTTATTCGAAATCCCTGAACAACCAATTCAACCTGGGTGCCATGTCATCGGGTATGGTCAAAGCCATTTCCCTCCACCAGCCAGGGCCAATCGTCCTGCGATGCAACCTGCATAAGGATATGGTGGGAACCATCTTTGTTGTGCCCAACGGTTATTACACCCAACCCGATGATCAGGGAAATTTCGATTTTGAACAAGTGAAGAGTTCCGGCTATATCATGCAGGCATGGGCACCGCACCTGGCGCCAGGCGATGTTGAAGCCAACTTGAAATCTGCCGACCTCAATGGCGATGACAAAACCGTTGACTTCGAAATTAAAACCTCTTCCCTTCCCGGTGAAATCCACGACATGGTGGACCCCACTGACTATAACGCGATAGTTGATGATATCGCGGTCCAACTCGAACAGGCGATCAAAGACTGGGAAAACGGGAAAAAGTACGTGTCACGAAAGCGCGTTTTGATGGCCATCACCAAACATTATGATGGCGGCGGACTTAAAGGCGCTTTGGCCAAAAGTTTCAGCGAAAAGAGAAGCAAGGGGCTGGAAGACAAACTCGATGATATCCGCAAAATCATTTCAGGAATCGGCACCGAAGCTAAATCAGCTACCGTGGAATCGCTACGACAAAAAGCGGCGTTTGCTGTCGCTCAACTCCGAAACAACGTGACCGAACTCGAAGCTCGACTCAGTCCCGATCCAAGAAAGTTGAAATAAGAATTAACGGAATCAACAAGATCGGTTTGGGAAAAATAAAAACGGGGGCGACCGCAAGTACAACCGCGGATCGCCCCGTTTTATTTTCCCCTCAATATGATTCAGCTATCAACGCATACAAGAGTGCATGCACGAATTCATGTGTCACATACACATCCCAGCGTGTTTGTGCATTTCAGCTTTTTTTTCTTCCGACCATGCGTGATGTTTACAATGTTCAACCATTCCTTCGCATAGCTCCTCTCCCGGATAGAAGACCATCATTCCAACCGGGATTAATTTATCCCACTCACCTAATACCCCAGAAAAAGAAGGTTTTCTTATTTGGGGTAACTGGGTACTAGCGTACGGGGTGTTTTTCCTACCAATGCATCA